>Ga0131853_10018458_pt1 | contig 12690 bp, 6 predicted proteins | sample TergutLab28metaG_FD_92764 | JGI IMG/M metagenome (GOLD analysis project Ga0131853, IMG submission 92764) | Labiotermes labralis P1 segment gut microbial communities from Petit-Saut dam, French Guiana - Lab288 P1 (version 2) (version 2) | ecosystem: Host-associated > Arthropoda: Insects >...
GAGTGGACCCCGTTCCAGACCCACTACTACTCAGAAAATCTGGTAGCGCCGGGGATCGAACCCGGGACCTCTGTATCTGTAGCCAGAAACTCTGACCACTAGACCACAGAGGCGGTCAGACTACTGATACTACTATTACTAATAGTTCTGCTACAACTACCACTACTGCTGCTGCTAGTACTGCTATTACTACTACTACCACTACTACTGCTGCTGTTGCTGCTGCTACTGCTATTACTACTACTACTACTACCACCACCACAACAACTACTACTGCCGGTGCTGCTGCTACTACTACTACTACTGCTACTACTACTACTACTGCTACTACTATACTACTACCACTACTACAGTTGCTCTACTACTATTGCTGCTGTTGCCGCTACTACTACTTATTGTTGTTGAATATAGTCCTTGTTTTTCTGGCTCTACCTTTCTGATGACTCCCCATAAAATTAGATTTTAGGTGTAAGCACTACATCTGTACGTCAGAGGAATGCTTGATTATGTTGTGTGGATTTCTTATTCTTATTTCTACACTCTAAATGAGTGGAGCTGTACTTCTGCTCTCACTGTATGCGTTCATGGCAGGGAGAGGGACAAGTTTACCTCCTTTACAACCGAAATCGAGCCTCGGTCATCTCAAATACAAATATCCGACGGGCAGTAGGATTCCCTACAGAGTGACTAGTTCATTGTAAGGCGTGTCTGTCTCTACAGAACAACAGAAGATGGAAGAAAGCAAATTGTTTTGAGCGGGATTCGTATCCAACACCGTTGGTCAGATTTTTAACATATTTTATATCGAAGGTCCTTGGCCGTTCGCACTTCCTAGTCTACGCTGCTTATATAGAGGTATCAATTCACGAAGTGAAAAGTAGAGATGAGCAGTTTCACAGAGTGTCCGCTTTGCTGTGCAGAATTCGTCCTACGAGAGAGTGCACTAGGTGAGAATCAGAGCCAGTATGGATGTGATGACGAAGAGAAACACCCTATACCTGCCAGAAAATAGCGTTTCTGTTGCCCATTTCAACCAAAACGGAGAACTCTTCTCTCAGTGAAATAATATTTTTGCTTCGCCTGTACGAAGACGACAAAACACCGTTTTCGACCAGTGAATTTTCTGAACTCTCTCTTAAGTCAAGCAGACCGAAATATTTTCTTCTTGAATACTGAGGTCTTCCGGGATGTTTCACTTTGTTGATTTTTAAATAGTTACCGACGTTTCGAAATGTCTTATTGCCATCATCTTCAGGTTCAAGCAGTCTTAGAAGAACGACTGCTCTATCCTGAAAATGAAGGCAACACGACCCTTCGAATCGTCAGTAACTATTTACCGGTCAACACGGCATAACATCCCAGATGACTCGAATCTTCAGCAACACCGTCTTGCGAAACTAAAACCTTGTTTTCATTTCCCGAACAGTTTCTCCAGTTTTCATTTGAACAGGACTGTACCTCCTCATGCATCTATTGAAACTGACAATATCATCTCCAGCATAATTCATACAGAACAATAACTGCGCGCGGTCCGTGCCGCTCGTACGATAATATCAACCGTTTGCCGATTGATGTTTGTGTAAACTTTGTGGAACACTAGGATGAAATTTGTACCACTGGGATTTATGAATGGGGAAGTTTCCAGGCGGAAACAAAGAAGCAGTCTACGGCGCTGTTGACAGATGATAGCAAATGTAAACATGTGTATACAACAGTAATGAGTTGTTAGACAAACACAGACGCACGTTTTATTCAATGATCAGCATAATGCAACCGGTCAGTTTTGTTAGCTTCATCGCGAAATGTACTTTGTCTATATGATTATAAATAATGAAATATTTTGATCTGTACCTTCATCAAAACGTCCAACCACTCATAATTAATATCTACATCTTGCCACACAGAAATTTGTTTCTATATTGAAACACGATAAACAGTGGTAGTTAGATCATGTAAACATGGCACAATAGACTGCACATACAGCACTCCAGGGCACTGGAGAGGAGTCTGTAAAGAGATATTAAAAGGTAAAGGTAAAGCTATCCTGTACCAGCCTGAATATTGCTTTAGGGCTTCCGGATGTTGAGGCTCCCAGAATTTCTAGAATGTCGACACATGATGGTGGTAAGGTAACCCTACGCACCGGCCGCCTTTACCCTCAGGAAATTCACTTATTAGAGGCTGAGTCGACCCCAGGGTCATAGTGCGGCCGGAAGGATTAATTCAATGTATATTTTCAATGACCCTATAGGGAATCGAACCCGCGAACTTCCGGCAGTGTCTCAACCAACTGCACCACCGCGAACAAACGTCGATAGTCGACGTTTACAATTGATCATGCTCGATGTTCAGGTGTTTTTTTAGCCTCAGCTTATATATCGCAGAGAACATTTTCGTCAAATTTTTAGGCCCCGGCGCATATCTTAAAAGAGAACGCTCCCTCAATTTTGAAGACCAATGATGGCGAGAGATCATACGTGTTCGTAGGTTTCATGTAAAGTGATGTTTCATTTTTGAGCAAAATAGGAACTTGTCGACAAATGTTAGTACAACTCCTAAAGTTGAAATTACACGAAAACCGATCCAGTAGGAGTCTCTGTGATACGCACTCAATGCAAGACGTGATGGGGCTGACATGTATACTGTTTGTTTAAACAGACATTCCTAATTAGACTGAAGTTAAAGCGTATTTCGAACAAGAAATGGAGGGGTCGATCCATGGGACTCTCCCGTGAACTAATTAGTCCCTTATATACGAGTAGATGGACTCCGGAAATTTTGAAGCGAGTTCACTAGTGTGGAAGCTGACAGTGAACTAGAAAATAGCGGGAAAAGGATTTACCTGCTTCTCTTAAACGGTCACTGAAGAGACCAGACCTCACCTGAGGCACTGATGCTAACATTACGATTGCAAATTAGTCCTACCCTCAAGTTAAACTTTACCATAAGCTTCAGGTATTGTTGTTTTTTGCCTTGTGGTCTGTAGTTGAGAGGCTAAATGGAAAGTGGAAATTCTGGATATTAGCCACCGTGAAAAGGCGGAGATCAATTTGCTTGTCCCAAATGTACACGCCTCAATTTAAAATTAAGTAGTTTCATGAAGCTTACGGATGTGACGCTATGTAGCATAGTAACTTGCAGTAGCGTTTCGTGGAAGAGCCTGCCTCTTTCTTCATATAATGTGAAGAAGGAAGCTGTAGGTTTCTTCCAAAATATTACTAACAATTTGGAAGATTAGACGACGACATTTCCCAAAGACAACAGACCTCATAGTCACCACCGCGAGAGTCTCAAATCTTACTGAGTAATTTCACAGTTGTGGATGCATTAATGTAGTTTAGAATTATTCTCGGCATGTTCAAAGTCTCTGCAGAATTTACCTAAGTAACACATTGTGCTCGCCTTCTGGACAGTTCTGTAATTGAAACGTGTTTACCTGCTGTGCGCATGCGCATGATAAATAACAGCCATTTCCTCGCGAGATTTGAGGTTCTCAAAGCTCTGTTGATCAAGATTCCATTCTTCTGGCACATGACGCCGCGTATATTGGAGTACACTTTCCAGCATTTCAGTGGGGCCTGCTGGGTACGTCTACAGGTTAGTGTCTCACCTGAAACGTTAATAAGCCCTTCTTGGACTCTTCCGTAACTTTGTTGTCTCCATATGTTACCGTCTGCATGGATTCATATCCCAAAAGGCTGAAAATATTATTTTCTGGATTCGAACACTCTTTCAAGACCCATTAGGTTTAGATTAACCGGGAAACAGCTACAGCCCAGTTCCCATTCCTTGAAACTTGGTGGGTGAGGAAGTGGAGAAAGGCGAAGGAAAATGGAGGCTCAGGGTATGAGGCCAGTACCTGTTAAATAAAGTAAAGGTAAAGTTCATCCTAGAACAGGCCACGAAGGCCCAGAGGAGGAGTAGATGTATAGCTACACTCTTTCTTTAACCTCGGCGCTAGATGAGGGTGAATGGTCAACGCCACGCCCCGGCCGCTTTACCCCCGGGAAAGTGACCCGGTACCCATTGTATAGGAGGGTGGGAGGTCCCCAGGGCCGTTCTGGACGGATGCGGAAAATCTCGCCCCCACCGGGATTCGATCCCCGGACCGTCCAGCCCGTAGCGAGTCACTATACGGACTGTGCTATCCCAGCCCTGTCAGTGAAAAGTACCCGTCCCAAATACATCGGCCGCTAGGGCGATAAGAGCTCTCACACTCACTCTAATGTAAGTTTTGCGCTGATAGTAGTTTCTGAGTCATATAGCCTCGCCGGGGATAGCCCCCATCTTTCCTGCATTCACTGAATACCTTCTACGTCTCTGATTTCCAGAACTGAAGGGTATTTGGAGCTTGGATAATTTTATGTGTCCCCATTGTCACTTACAGTTTATACAGGGATTCTTATTTTAAAACTGATCAGCCCGTCTTCTTTCGTGTTGGTCTCCTTGTCTCCATCCCAGTGGTTTGTATTGGCTGTTTAGTTATTTTGGGCTCGGTCATTGATGAGCGATGATGTCATTCTTCTTTACATATGTTCAGCTCATATTTTTGCCTATTCTTCCTTTACTGGCCTTCTGGCTTATTCATTCCATGAGTAAAATGTCCATGAAACGAATTTCTTTATCCACCTACATTACAGTTTTTATTTTTGATTTTGTGGTCCAATCTGGCAACAGGGTGTTAGTACGGAGTGCCATTAGTCTCTGATTCTAATCTACGCCCCTTTTCCATTATTGTGCCTATTTGGTCTATAGTTTGTCACATCCTCACACACATCGGAACGTCCGTAGTTACTCTGATGCATAGATTACAATTTTAGATGTTCATGCTGCCTTTTACAGCGCTATGAACGTACTACGATGCAAATCTGGTGAGAGGGGGGGGGTGTTCATGTGCACTGAATTTTGACATTCTGTCATCTAGCTAACGAGGTTCTGGCCACATTCAAATAACGCTCTCAAATTATTTTTTATTCTTGGACTGCTTGGCCTTTGAAGCAGGGACCGATAGGTTTTCCCGAAACGTCGGTTACTAATTACCAATCAGCGCTACGTAGGATCCCAGAGGAGCGAAGATCTGACATACACCGCGGAAAAAGCTTGAAATCAATGCTGTTAAATGTTTTTACCCCTTAAAAAGGTTCTGTTTTCCTTGGATGATGGCAGTTCTTATCGGCAATGGGCCTTAATTCATGCCAGTGGTCTTTAGCGTACTGCCACTGAGCGCTAACACTTTACCCGCATCAGAATGTACATGGGTACCGGAATTTTGCCAACCTAAACTACGATAATGTTGCTGCGCCGTGTAATTACTCCGAAACAAACAAAATATTTCGCCTCTTCTGCCAGGCTGTAACGTAACTTTCCCTTTCCTTCAAATCCATTCCTTTAATTTTTACTACATACATACAGCGGCCAGTACAGTACTGTAATGCTTAAACTATTCCAGGTAACAGAGGCATATATTTAATTTTGTTTAATGTTTACACGTGTCTGAATATACAGGGTGAGCATAAATTCTTTCCCTGATTACAAACATATTTTTTTTTAAATATAGCTCAAGAAGTTTTTTTACAACACATTAGTAAACTTCAACATGTGCTCCTTTCGTTGCACGGAGAACGTCTAATCGATAATCAATTTCTCTCCACGTGTTCTTCAACATGTCTTCAGTTATTGTAGCAAAAGCATCTGTTGTTCTTGCTTTCAAATTTTTAATATCCGGAACTGGTGTCGAAAACACTTTGTCCTTAACATACCCCAATAAAAAGAATTCAAGAGGGGTGATATCCGGCGATCGTGGTGGCCAGGGTGTAGGACCATCTCTCCCAACCCACCTGTTTGGAAATGTTGCATCCAGAAGTGAAGAACGTGTGAACCCCAGTGTGGAGGCGAAACATCTTGATGGAAAATTACATAAATTTAGAAACTAATTTAAGTAATAGTAAAAAAAGTATGTTTGTATTCCACGTAGTTTTCTTGTAATAAATGTTTGTAATCAGGGAAAGACTTTATGCTCACCCTGTGTATTTTATCAGTCAAACACAACAGATTTTATGATGTTATTTTATTATTTAGGGCAACATGTTTCGACTCTTATAGAGTCATATTCAGGCCCTTCTAAAATACAGACCCTTACTTAACAATGTTTAAAATGTAAGCTTTTGGGTTTCCACAATGTATTTAAACATTGTTAAGTAAGGGTCTGTATATTAGAAGGGCCTGAAGATGACTCTATAAGAGTCGAAACATGTTGCCCTAAATAATAAAATAACATCATAAAATCTGTTGTTTGACTGATACAGTATATAGTCATATATTTAATTTTGTTATTTTTTCGCTCTCTCACGCTTCAGGAACTTATCATCTGCTAAGAAGGCGTATTTATTTTTTAATTTTGTTTCTACTCCATTTCTAAGATTGTCTGTCATAACCCACAGGAGCCTAGAATAGAAATGTCTGTGTTCTGTAGTACTGCTTTAACCATAATAACCGAAGAGTCTGAAGAGTGGTGTTATTGCTCAATAACTCCTTCAGTTACAAGTTGATTTTAGATGATTATTTTGATTACGGGGAGTTCTCTCCTAGTGAAGTTATTCTTGTAAGAGCATAATGGGAGGGGCTAGACCAATCGTGGGCCAGGACAACTAATTGGTGTTGCGACCATTGTTTAGTTTGTTAACGCAGCTGTCAAAACATATCAATGTGCGAGCGAGGTGGGAAGCTGACTGACGCTTCAAAAGGAAACATCAGAAGAGGATTCGTGAATAGGAAACTTTATGGGTGGTGCTGCCCCCCCGCCCCCCGCCGACGCTGACAAGTGGGCCCTATTATATGAAGAAGTGGCCACTAATTGAACCAGTGAGGCTGTGTGGTTACAGTACCATTGATAAGAATTTGCACATTTTGCCTCTCCTTAGTCTTCAATAAACAGTTTCTTTGTTTGTCATGTAATTTTTTCCCCCATAAAAATAAAGACACTAAGGCATTTTACTCTTCGGAAGATACATACATGTGGTAATACAGGGAGATCAATTGACAACCGAATCCGCAAGCACTGTAAGCTTCAGTGGCACATTTCCTTGTGTAATGTGTATTACATACTATGACTTACCGCTTGTTAGATTATGTGTGGGAAATGAAATCCTTGAACTCTCACACATTCTTGGGACCTGAGAATTAAATACTGCCTGAATTTCTTGTCTAGAAATTGCCGATACTGCGCGGCAGGCATCACGGTGGTTTCATGACTCACACACCACCAGTCTTATCGTCGCGCGTACGGTACATTTCATCACACTAGCTGCTCTGTTGTATTTTGTGTAACAAGCGTGTAAAGCACAGTGCAACGTACATTCTTTTCGTTCATGTGTATGCAGTACTGTTTAAAACAGGGGCTTTTCATTGTGGAAACCTATGTAAGGAAGAAATCGAAGAAAAGTGTCGTAAGAATTTTGTAATACGGTTTCCCGCTTTTTCAGTTTCTTTGCAATCGAGCATGTCTGAAAGTTGAAGGAGGTCATTCCAAATGCCTACTGCAACGCGGCAAGTTATGTGTGTTTTTGTGTGTTATGCGAATATATAATATGGAAGGCGGTTACACTCACCGTTCGTTTGTTTTTGCTTTCCAGTTGAACTGTTTGTATATCGTTAACTTTTGACAATCTGTGTAACCGGTGTAACTGTCCATTTAATACCCGGTATTCAGTCATTGTATTCTAAAACTTGTGTTCTACAATGAATGTTCAAGTGATGACTACAATATCTGATTTCGAAACTTTGCCACTTTTCCAGGTTGGTCCAGTTTCTCACACACCGTAGCACAGAAAACAAAAACTCCAGTGCTTTACACAACACTTGTAGGTGTGCTTATAATATGACCATACAATCGTCAAGTCATAACGTACTTATTCATTAAACAAAACTCTGCCTCAAGCGATTTGAGCCACGGACTTGTACTGTGTAGGTAACCGATCCGGATACGCTATGACACCGATTGTTCTGCTTTAGGACACTCCCTTTTCATCGAATTACTCCAGTAAATGTGAATTAAAGGTACATAAGGAAAGGGATACAATCGCGATTTGCTCAAATCCTAATCACAAGATAGAACAGGTACGCAGTACTACGTGTCATTATCGCGTTCAATTAACCATTCTTGCCATCAAAGTGCAACAAATTTTCCCTTTTATTTTTGGTGGTGTAGACTTAGCTGTCAACAATAAAAATTGTTCCATTTTGCGATGGAAATGCAAGAGTGAGTTCCCTTTTCGCTTCTGTCGAGCGACAAAATACATTGTGCTGTTGTTAACAATAATGAGTGTTAAATATTATGAGTGTCTGTGAAATTCCTTTTGTTACACGTAATGCATTTCGCACCTGTTCTGCGCCGTATTGTAATGTGTGTCTTGTCAGACCGTACCGCACTCCGTTACGTTATCTCAGGAATGGCACAATTTTCGGAAAAAAAAAAAGTATGTGTGTTTTGAGTGTCTACAAATTTGTATGCAACATTTCTCAATATGCGAAGAATTCAAAGAGATATTATTATACATTAAAAGAGGTCATAAAAATAGGATAAACAGTCAAAACACAACTATGGAAGTTTTATTAGCTAAATAGTAGCATCACCAATAAAAACTACATGTTTCGGCCTACCTAGTTGCCATAATCATGTTACACCCTTCTGCAGACGGGTGTAACCTGATTATGGCCACTAGGTAGGCCGAAACATGTAGTTTTTATTGGTGATGCTACTATTTAGCTAATAAAACTTCCACAGTTGTGTTTTGACTGTTTTATCCTATTTTATATGACTCTAGTAAACAACGGGGATGCCGCAACTTGAAATTAATAGCGGTCTTCATGTAAAGTATTCCCTATTCATGTCAGATGTTAATGAAACTTGAATTTTCTCTGCAGATAGCAAGTTCCATGAAAATTCGTCCAGGGGAGCGGAGTTGTTCCACGTGGGCAGACGGAAGGACAAGCATGAAAAAGTTAGTAGTTGCTTTTCGTAATTTTGCGAACCCGCCTAAGAATTCGAGTTTCGAAAGGACCGATGTCCTGACCGACATTTCGTGCGGTTTCACGCTATTTCCGGAACAATACGTCGAAGTGAGCCACTGCCTTTTCATTCCGTATGTGTCCACTCATAATTCATAATCATACATACTTCGATTTTGTGGGTTATGAGGCTTCTATTATGGGAAGTGGTTATCAGGGTAGGGCAGGAATATACAGCGTCACTTGCGAGACTTCACAATGTTATATGCCTGAAGACGGCGGTATAAATAGCCATCGCTGTGGAAACCTTACACCTCATTCGTAATTTCTCTTGCCACTGACCATCTAATGCCGAGGTTAAGAATGAGTGGAGCAGTTCCTACTATTCTGTATTCCTTTATGGCGTGGACAGGGACAACTGTAACTTTATTGCCTGTCACTTAACGCTCGCTTCTCTTTCTCTAAGTTTCCGACATTTCCTCCACTTACCTTTCGCTTCGTCGTAATGTGCTGATCGCGGATGAATGACCAGGGCAGCAGACAAAGCTTGACGAATTGCTTGGTTTTTGTCTCACATTTACACATGGAGGTTTTCTACATAATTTCTCCACCTGATTTACCATTATTAACACAAGTGGCAAAATTAACTGCAGTAGATTTTGTATCATTCGATTACTGGACGAATTTTATTTATTTAATAAAGCAGCCATACTTGATGGGGGTTTTCAGTGGTACTTGACGTGTGTTTGTTAACTTAGTTATTTCGTAACGCTGCATCAGGTGAAATTTAAGCCTCGCAAGTTAGTTGACTAAGACTTACAGACCGAGTGCCGCTAACGCCAGGAATCGTCTCCTATTTTTAAAATAATATACCTATACTTGATTGGACGTTCTGAAGAAAATCACGCAAAACCTGATCCGGTGTGCACTCTTCTCTCCGAGATTCGAACCGGGTATCCAGAGGGTATCTACACAATGCCCTGTTGTAATATGTTTTTTTTTTTTTAATTCTCTGGATGAATCCGAACGTGAATGAGATGTAGTAATGAAGTTCTGACAGCCAGTCTTGAAATTAAAATATTTTGTATGGGAGCTGCAAGAAGTTCAGAGCCCGTTTTATTCATCAAGTTGTGGAAATTGTCATTCACAGCTTGCCAGTTAAGGGAGATCTGATTTTCCTGTGCTGCTTATTGTGTGATATTATAAACTGAAAACCTCTTTGTAATGTTTCAAAAGTGAATATATGAATTGTAGAACATTCCAACAATAAAAATACAACTCTTCAAGGGTTTCTGTGCCTCTTTAAAGTAGTCACGGAAGATGAAAGAGGGCGATATAGAACCCCCATTCACCACTGATGGGAAACATGCCATTCGTGTTCAGGATAACCTCTGCCATCTACCGAGAACATGTGCAACTATCCGTTGTAGATCGTCGGCTGTTCATAAGAAGTTCTGTATTCACCGACAGAGGTCGTATGCTGCCGAAATTTGTACATGGCACAAAAAAAAAAAAAAGATGGAAGGAAATGGCAGCTTGAACTAAAAATACATTCTAGAATTCCAATCTGTAGACTGTGCCAAGTGTAGAATCCTGTGTTGAAATTAGATTCAGGGAATTAGAAATCAGATTTATGCACCTGTCTTTGCAGGCCATGAAAGCAGCAAGTTCTAACATGGCTACTCCCAAACGAATAACTTTATTTATAGCTGCCATGACTGACATTTCAGCAACGAATTATCGCAGCTGCAAAAAACATGACTGTCCATGATTAAAAGTCTGTGAAAAGATTCTTATTACAACCTGAACCGTGCTGTATGAAAGACTTAAATACGGTCAGCTTATTAAAAACATTTGTTGACCTTCTTACGCCTATAGTACAATAGACTGCAGGCAGGGCACACAAAAGTCTATTTGTAAAACATACCGTAGTCTATACGGCTTTAATTCCGATTTTCTCGAATTCAGGTATCCATTTAATTGATTTTCTTTAGAGTGAGGTAAATTTTCCAGTTAAAAGGAAAGTAGATCTAGTTTGACGGATGTGGCTCAAAATAATTTTTCCAAGTGTGTATTTGAATACGCATCTTCGGCAGTAAACTTCGCCAAAATTCACAGAGTCATAATTGTTTGCTCAGACAGACAGCCAGACGTACTTCTCAGAATCAGTAGACCGTAGTCACTTCTCTTGCACGGAGTTCTTAAAGAAAGCACTTCGAATTAATTTTAAAATCCAGTATTCTGGACAGACGAAGAAATAGCCCCGAAATACTCTGTGTACATACATGTGGTTTATGTTAACTGGCAGTACATGAAACTCCTTAAAATAATTTGATTCCTTTCCAGCGCGATATTACTATGAATCTAGTCTGACGTGTGTGTACGTAAATACATAAACTCTCAAGTTTTCTTCTTGACAGGCCCAACAGTAATTCCAGCGGTAGAGATCAAAGGCATGTTGACCCTCCCACACGTGAGCTGCCAGCAAGACTTCTGTCAAGATATGGCTGTGACGTCACCATTAGTGTCAAGTCTGAGACAGACTAATAAGCAGGTAGGAAACATCTTCTTTCTCCCGGTCCAAGGCTTGCACCTTAAATCTTGGTAAATGCTGTTCCAGAACTCGTGAGAAAAATGTTGTGTTGTGCCTAGAACCCTTACACTTTGAATTAGAGGCTTTCGGATTGAGCTGTGGCAATCTCCAGGCTGTTTTATTTTAATTGGCATTGTGAACAACAGTGACTTGGCAACTAAAGAAACATAGAAAAGAAGTGTTAAGATCATTTTCCTATCCTTGTGACTAACCTAATAAACATATCATATGTAGTGTTGTATTACATTTGGGTGATATCTGGGGTATCCGAGAGAAACCGATGACCATATTTCACTCAACTCCCATTACTAGGTTTCGGAAGTTGTTCGTTTCGGCCGCAAGTAGAATTGATAATTCTGCCTTATATTTCTGTTATCTTAGATGCCTGTGAAAGTCTAGACGGTACCTTGGAAGAGACTATAGTTGTCTACTTACAATATTTACATCCTAACTGCACATCCAACCTCAGTAACGAATGAAACATCCTCAACTTTCAATGCGATTAGTAAACAAATGATTACAGTCAAACCTCGGTTCACGAACTTAATTCGTCCCTGAAGGTCATTCGTAAACCGAAAATATTTTCCCCATAAGAATTAATGTAAAATGGATTAATCCGTTCCTGGACCCCAGATGACTGCTTATTTAAACTTTTACAACAGTATTTTGTGCACAAGTTCTTAACACAAAATCAATGGAAACCATTAAATCTATCACAAAAAAATAACAAACACAACACTAAGCAGATCAAATATAGACGAAAACTTAATTTAGTTTTACCTTACCTGTATGGAGAAGAGTTGAGGCGTAAGTGGAAGGTGGTGAGGAGGAGAGTTGACGGCGTAAGTGGAAGGTGGTAAGGAAGTGAAATGTTATTGTTTGGAATATTGGTATTTTTTCTTTTCACTTTGCTGCTATCATTGCCTTTCTTTGGCCCCATGGTGTCCTATTTAAAGAGAAGGCACAGCGAAGGCACAGTGTTCGTAACTCGAGACACAGTACGTCATCCGAGACGCTTTGTGTTCGGAAAATTTGTTCGTAAACCGAATTGTTCATGATCCGAGGCGTTCGTGAACCGAGGTTTGACTGTA
>Ga0131853_10018462_pt1 | contig 12689 bp, 10 predicted proteins | sample TergutLab28metaG_FD_92764 | JGI IMG/M metagenome (GOLD analysis project Ga0131853, IMG submission 92764) | Labiotermes labralis P1 segment gut microbial communities from Petit-Saut dam, French Guiana - Lab288 P1 (version 2) (version 2) | ecosystem: Host-associated > Arthropoda: Insects >...
ATAATTTTAAATATTGTGGTTTTAGTTTTGCTCTATGTGTATTTGGGTGAATAATACGCGTAGAGATGCTATAGTTGTAGAGGGAAGTTGCGAATGAAATATATATTAGGAGTGGTGAACGATGAATGCGATTATTGGTCTTATGAAATTTTTGCTTAAGCGCAACAGTGAAATTGCTAAGATGGAACATCTCGAAACTCAAGAAATAGTGAGCGGAATATATGCTATAAAAACAAAAAATGCTAATTTTTATGTCGTGAAAAACGGAGATGATTGCATAGTGATAGACGCGGGTGGCGGCAATGAAAATATAGCAAAAACCGAACTGGATAAATTAAATATTAGACCTGAAAAAATTACCGCTGTCTTACTTACGCATACCGACTTTGACCATATTTCTGCGTTGAACTTATTCAAAAATGCTGCTATTTATATTTCAAAGCAAGAGGAACAAGTATTGGACGGCTCTGTGCCACGCCTGGCTTTTGGCGGCAAAAACCAATTAAATTATAACTATCGTACGATAGAGGATAATGAAGAACTGAGCTTTGGAAAAATTAAAGTAAAATCCGTTTTAACGCCTGGACATACCATTGGTTCAATGTCTTTCCTAATAGATGATAAATATTTGTTTGTTGGCGATAATTTAAGCCTGCAAAGCGGTCAGGTCGGCTTGTTTAACTCACTTTTTAATATGAGTGATGACACTCAAAACAAAAGCATTAGAAACCTTGCTAAAATAGCAAGTACAGAATATATTTTTACGGCTCATTATGGTTTTACTGATAAGCCTAAAGAAGCATTCAGGGCGTGTTCCCACTAACAAAACTTCACAATACAAACATTTTCTTCAGAAGCCAGAACCTTAACACGAAACCCATGAAATCGTGCTAAGGTTCTAGTTTTGTGTAACAAATGCTTGTGATGGCCAAATTATGATAAAATTTGAGTGAAATATTATCATAATTTGCAACAAATTGCGCTATTTTTGCAGGCAAGCTAAATTTGTTGGATCAAAGATGTTGTAAAGGCCACCTTTTTTTTCGGAATAAACCCAGGCAGCTTGTCATATATTCTTACATATCTAAAATTGCAGTAGAGCAAATTGGTTTTGCCTAGCCTCAAACTTCGCCGGAAAGCGGCCTAATGCCGCCGACTTTCCACCTTGTTTTCGGGCAACGCAAAATCAAATTGCTATAACAAAACCACACGGGGGTGGCTTTATGCTACTTAGAATAGTGGGCGCATTGGCAGTAATGCTGGGTTGTGCCGGTCTTGGAATATATTATTCGTCTAAGGAAGGGTTCCGCGTTTACGAATTGCAGGAGCTTAAAAAGGCACTGCTCATTTTATCTTCGGAAATCGAGTACATGCGTGCGCCGCTTAACATCGCCTGCGCCAACATAGCAAAGCGCACAGAGTCAACTATCGGCACATTATTTTCTACTTTTGCCGAACTGCTGGCAAATAACGAAGGCGAAACAGCCTATCAATTATGGGGCGTTGCAACGGATGGCATCAAAAAAAAGACCTTCATGGCCCTTGAAGACTTGTCGGTTATAGACGGCTTTGGTAAAACGCTGGGATATTTGGACAAGCATATGCAACAGAATGCTATAAATTACGCCGTCAATTATATAGACGAAAAAGTGACGGCCCTGCAAACACAGGGTGATAAAAACAAGCGTATGTACCGCAGCTTGGGCGTAATATGCGGGTTACTGATAACTGTAGTATTATGGTAGGAGAGTGTTGTAAATGGACATAGGCGCACTTTTTCAAATTGCGGCAGTTGGAATTTTGGTAGCGGTATTAAATCAGGTGCTTATCCGTGCCGGGCGCGAAGAGCAAGCGATGATGATTAGCCTTGCAGGGATAGTGCTGGTACTGTTTTGGGTCATACAATATGTAAACGACTTATTTACGGAAGTGCAGACTCTTTTTAATTTGTAGGCTTCCTATTTTGTGTTAAAATGGTGTATAATCGGTTACGATTGATTGGAGGTCGTGAGATGGACACCAGACGCATATATTGGTTTTGCGGCATGGGTAATAGAATGATTTCCCGGAAGTTGATGCTATTGATCCCCCGATTAAAGTTTGCCTTGCAAACTCTAATCACCCCCTTAGAAAGGGGGATTGTGACACCAGCCTTGCGGAAATATTTAATTGGTGTCACAATATTTTGTACGACTTTATCCCTGTTATTTTTAGTATCCTGCACTAACCCATATACAGCAACCGATACCACTATTGAACCCTTTGCACAAACAACCTCTATGCCTGCCCCCGAAACAACATCTGCCCCACAAATTTTATCGTGGCAGGAAGCATATGCGGCATTGTTAAGAGATTATGCAAAATTGCCGCTTGCCGAGATGGATGCTGGCTGGAGCTTTTTTCTGCATGATATTAACCGAAGCGGCGTCCCGGAATTATTTCTGGTATTAGAGTATGAAACCGGGCATGTGCGGTATGATGCGGTCTATACTTTCTCTGACGGTAAAGCAGTATCGCTTGAATTTGAAGGATTAACAACGGACGGGGGTATTTTCGCACCATTGGATGGAAGCCCTTGGGTTGTTTTATTTGGTGCCGCCGGGTCTGGGGGTGTGTATCTTCAAATGGTAATTGACGGCTACAGGCTTATTACCGTTGCGGACGGCTGGTTTTTTATTAGCGAAGAAGGACATGAACAAATGTGGCTGGCACTGGAAGAAGGGCAAGACTTTGATTGGCAAAATTACAAGTGGTACGATTTATCCATAGGCGGTAACACAGCCACTGTGGAGGAATTTACAAATGTGTTTGGCCACCGGGATGAAAGACGATGGTTTCGCGCGCATTCCATAACCGAAAACAATATCAACTCCGTTATTTTTGGCTGTTGGGAATCGACTATAGCAATGTCAACTTTCCAAGCAACTGATGAAATTGAAATAAGCATTGCTTTCGCAACAGATGCATTTTTAAGCAAATTTGAGTCTGTATTAGCATTTGATGATAGCGGCGAACACCCGCAAAGGATTGCCTTTGTACCGAATGTGCCCGTCAATAATTTTAGATTTATTGAAATTAACGGAGCGGTGATTGAATATATTGTCGAACGTGATGTGTACCTTTTGGATACGCTTCTGCCCGAAAATCCGCTTGTTGTGCAGTGGATGGCGCGCGGCTCTAGCCCGCACAGGGGGATAGCCTTCGATGATGAAAATAATGAGACAAGATATTTTGTTTTTCACTATGATGCGACAGGCGATTGCTGGTTTAGGTTTGCGGAGTTTGTGGGCGATTTGACTTTAGATTGCTACAACCGATGGAGTCTCCGACATATTTCGTCGCGGAAATAGGCCAGTAACAAATCCACAACCCTGCCATAACTTTGTACGCCGTCTTCTTGGCGGTTGGCGCGCAAATACGCATCGTTAACGGTTTGGGATATTTCTGCTAGCGGGCCTTCAAATTGCCGCCAATATTCCCTGTTCGCGGCAAAATCTGCCCATACGTAGTGGCTTAGGTTGCCCATTATGCGGCTGTGTTCGTCGCGGTTTACGCGATGCAACTGGTTGGATGCATACGTAAGTGCCAATAACGCGGCGGAATATGCGAAGTCCGGGTGGTTGCTATGGTATCCCACCAGCCATGCGATAAAATTGGCCTCGTCTTCACGCATAATGCCCCTAAAGTGTGCTAATTCGTGAATCATTGTCGCCGGTATCTGGTAATGCGGCACATCTACGTTAACATGAGCCTCCATGGTAAATGGCGAGTAAATGCCCACAATGCGAAGGCGTGACATAAACCGCGAATACAATATGGGCTTTGCATGGGGGACAAACCCGCGCAAAAGAGGGAAATCTTCACCGGCACTGCGCATGATGCCCCGCGCCTCGTGGGAGAGGGCAGTCATGCTGCCTGCAGACACCACCATGTGCCCGTGTTCATTGCGCGCGACCTGCGGGGCAAGTTCATTGGCATGCTGCACTAAAATTTCGGTTAATACGGCCAGTTCTGCTGCATATGACGGGTGGGTTTCCAGCCCAAGCGTTTTGCCAATTTCCGGCCTTGCGTAATTTAGCCCGGCTCCCATCATAAACATAAAGGTAAGAATACCAACCGCACATGCGCTATTTGCAACCAAGCGAACAGCGTATTTTTTGCGCTTTCCGGCTTTTATAATAATACAGAATACCTCTATAACTACATAAACCACCGCCCCAAGCGGCAGCAAAACAATTAAAAATTGAGACACGGAAAAAGGCAGGTATCCGAAGACCCTGCCATATGTTTCCGTCAAGATTCGATACAATCCCATAGAAAACCAGCGTTCCGTAGCGGCCGGAAAGCGATGTGCTAAAAAATATAAAGCAATCGAAAAGGGCAGGAGCAGCCCGCACCATAGGCGTTTATTACATAGCATTCTAAAACTCCCCAATTACTCCCGGTAAGTGTTGTATAGGTGACCAATCCCGGATAGGATTGTCTGCCAAAATCAAAAGTGTTATGTGTTCTAGGCTTGCCAGCGGTGATACATCGCTAATTTGGTTGGCCATTAGCCATAACTCTGTCAGATTTGTTAAACCTGCCAGCGGCGATACATCACTTATTTGATTGTCTCCAAGCCACAATATTTCTAGCCCAACAAGGCCCGCTAGCGGCGACAAATCGCTAATTTGATTATGGTTAAGCGACAAAACTTTTAAATACGCTAAGTCTGCCAGCGGCGAAAGGTCGGTAATCTGGTTTGCTTCAAGCTCTAAATAGCGCAAGTTTGTCATGTATCGCAACGGGGTTATGTCGGCATCTGTCAAATCCATAAAGTTTAGTACAAGCTCGGTTTCTTCCACACTAAACCGCTGGCCTCTAATTACAATATAGTCACTTTCAATTATTGTTGTTGCATTAGAATAATGGCCCGGCATCTGAGCCACATGGTCAACAGGGGACCAGTCTGTGACAGGGTTGCCGGTAAGGTCTAAAAACCATAGGTTTGTAAGGCCGGAAAGCGGTGTGATGTCGCTTATGCGGTTGTTGTCCAGCCATAGCTCTTCCAAGTTTACAAGGCCTGCAAGCGGCGATATGTCACTTACTTGATTAGAGCCCGCGTCTAAAAAAATTAGCGTTGTAAGTCCTGCAAGCGGCGTGAGGTCACTAATTTGGTTGCCGTACAAGTACAGCCATTGCACATTCTCCAGGTATACAAGCGGTGCAATATCTGCGTTTGTCAGAAACATTCCTTCCAGAAAAACATATACTTCATTTACGCCAACCCTGGTTTCTCCAATTACTACATAGTCGCCATCAAATTCTATGTCAAAAACCTCGACATTTTCATTAAGCTCTCGGATGAATATGTGGTCATCCACTGCCCCTGTTGAAATGTACGCAGTTCTGGTATGCATATTCCAGCTAACCGTGTATCCGATGCTTTCAAACAAAACGTGCATTGGCAGCATTGTATGGTCACCAATAATTTGTGCGGGAACTTCAAGTTCGTGGGGTTCACCATTTACTGTAAACACATTGCTGTCAATGGTAATAACCAGCGTGTAATCCTCACGCAAAAATGTAACACGGCGTGTGGGCTCGTCCCAGCTTACATCAAAGTTCAAATGTTCGAACACCCTGCGTGCGGGCATTAGGGCTATTCCATCTGCAACTACCGGGCCTTGACTGGTAAAGTCCACCCCAACGCCATTGATAGCCACCTGGGCACTATTCGCACCCTGTGGTGCTGGCGGCCTTTGCAGCCATACGTCACCTGCCATAACATTCATTGGTACGGCGCCCAATACCAGCGCACAAACAAAAATTGAAGCAATTAACCTTTTCATTGATTTACGCCCCTTCAAATTTTTATTATAGACAATCATTGCTATATGCTGAGAATAACACAGGCGTCAATATAATGCAATCACCTATAAAATTCTTGTTATCAAATAGTAAGCGACAGGCACAAAAATTGCGGGGAGCATATTCCCTAATCTTATATTCGTAATTTTTAGCAGATTAAAACCGATGCCTACGATTAATACCGAACCTACAAGGGACATTTGAGTGATAAGTTCGTCGTTCATATATGGCGCGATAAATGTTGCAAGCAACGTTAATAACCCTTGGTATACCAACACTGCAAAGGCCGAAAATAAGACGCCTACGCCTAAAACCGAAGCCAAAACCATTGCGATAACGGCATCTAAAGCGGATTTCGCAAATAATATGTCGGGGTTTTGGTTAATCCCGTCCTCCATGGCGCCTATTATTGCCATCGCCCCTACACAAAAAATGAGCGATGCGGTTACAAAGCCCTGAGTAAATGAAGAGGAACCGTCTTTGGGTGCAAAATGTTTTTCACATAGTTTGGCGAAAGAATTGAGCTTTGACTCGATATTTATTAGTTCGCCCACCAAAGCACCTACAGCAAGTGATATTATCATCAGAAGCGTAAATTGCGTATATATGCTCCCGTCAATTATCGTAAAAGCGGCACTTAATGTCCCAATTATTCCTACGATTACAACGGCTAGCCCAATCCCATGGGTTATAGTATCGGTTATACGGGGGGACAGAAAGCGTTTTAAGACAAGCCCTGCCGCACCTCCCACAAGCACCATTATGACATTGACGAAAGTTCCTAAACCCGGCATAAAATGAGCAAATCCTTTCTTCGTAATTATCTGTGGTAATGCTTTTGCTCAATAGGCACAATTTCTATCGTGTAGCCGAGTGGATACAGCACTTTGAACAGCGTATCTATTTGCGGCGTGGCTTTCAGCGTTTCAAGCCGTGCAATGGCGGGTTGTTTAACGCCGGATATTTCTGCAAGTTCTCTTTGCGAAAATCCTTTTTCTTCCCTTGCTTCAATCATTTTACCGATTAAACTTGCTTCAAAATTGATACGCTCACGCTCGGCAGGGCTTACCCTTGTTTCGTCATTCATATAGTCGTTTACAGTGCGGATTTTTTCCCCGTTATCCATGTTATTCACCATGCCTTTCTATAAAGTCTTTCATTTTTGACCGTGCTTTTTCAATCTCACCGGGCGGCGTTTTCTTGGTTTTTTTCATAAAGTGGTGCAAAAGTATAAATTTATTATCTTTCCAGTTTCAAACTATCAAGATATGCTACAATTTCAGAATTCCCGTTCCTGTCATAATAAAATTCTACCTCATACATGATATGCCTCCCGATATATCCATGATAACATATTCGCTATCGACTGTAAAGATGTTTTTTAGACCGTGTGTGCATGAGGGGGGAATTTGCGGTGCCGGCCGGAAGCCTACGTGCCGGAAGAGCGGTATTGTACGGTGTGTGTCATGCTTGGGTAAATATGCCTGGCAAATACGTTTGGTTACGCGGCGTAGGAACGATGGCGTAATTGTGATAAAATTTAGATAAAATAATGCATGAATTATGATAGAATATCGCTCAAATATTATCACAATTATGATAATATTTCGCCAAATGTACATTGCCGCCTAGCGTTTCTGCTATGCGTACTAGAATGGTGCCCAAAACAACACTGAGCAGGTCGATGACTGTGAAATTGGGATGGCTTCATGGGAATGTGCCTAGGTACGCGTACCCCTGACACCTGATCCTGGCGCGTCGAACCAACCCAGGAAAGCGTAGCCGTTGCGGGTGATGCCGGGCAGATGGTTGATGGTGGTGCCTGTATTAACGGTCATGCTGGACGGGGTTTGGGCTGCGGTGTTGGGGGAAAGGCTGAATTAATCACTTTAAAAAGAATATATCATATTCAAACGAATGTGCCAACAGAACCGTCCCCTTGGCGCTTCGGCTATGGCGTACACGGGGTCGCCCGGTGTGCCTTGGATGTTAAGCGCGTTGCTGGTTACTTGCGAAAGATGATCCAACTGGCCAAACCATAGCGTGACTTCCATGGATTGCGTCGGCCAGGATAGAGGGAGCGTGTTGTTGGTTGATAACTGCTGCCACTGCGCATATAGGGTGGTGTTGTGGTTTAGCGCGAAAGGCGGGGTGATTTGGTTGCCGCCTTCTGGCGCATCGAACCAGCCCAGGAAGGCGTAGCCGTTGGGGGAAGTCTAAATTAATCACCTTGGAAAGAATATATCATATTCAAAGAAAAGAATATATCATATTCAAATAAACGTGTCAACAGAACCGTCCCCCTGCTACTTTCTGAAAATGTACCATGGACTATCCCGAGCCAAAGGTTTTGGGCTTAGAAGTGTTACCATTCAAGCAAAATTAGCCGCTATAGTTGTGAACTTAAAACGGATTGCGGCAATAATATCAACTGATAATCCGTTTTTATTCGTAGCTTTTGCTATACAGTGGAAAAAATTTATAAATGCGACTTTTGAACCGCAACTGAGTTTAATTTGAAAATTTTTTAGGCACTTTTTCAGTGGACTCGAATCGTCCCTATGGCACTTCTCGGTATTGCTACTTCCTCAACAAATTTTGGTTTACATTAGACAAAATAGTAAAGACCATATTTGATCATCATTTTTTTGTCTGCTACCCAGCTATCAAAAACTTTTTTGATTTGATCTCCATCACAAAACTCGTTGATTGACTTGTTATCCCTAATATACTTGAACAACATCCATGGGCTAATGCCACACCAACGCTCATCATAACCAAAATCCCAGTCTATTTTGAGATTATCATTTTCAAATCTGCAACCTCTGCCATGAAAACAGTACTTATTAATGCCATCAAGATGAAACTCACCCATTCCATGCTTCATCCGATGTGTAACCAGGAGTTCACGTCTTGAATCTAATTCAAGCCCTACAAGCATTAAGCTACCAACTTCTTCTACTCGCTGAACATACTCTCTTGCTAATATTTCCAAGGTAGTATCAATCAATATTGCCACCCCCTATGTGCATGATAGAGGAGGTCTGCCAATGTCCTCCCGGTTTTCGTATAAATTTGACTTTCACTAATGTATTTTATTGGTACTCTCGTATACCCAAGGTTGTGAAATGCTTGCAACCTATGATGACCATCGGCTACCAGCGCCATACCATTATGAATACGAACTGGTATTGCAGATGTCGAGTTTCGTAACAACCTGACGTCCCCATGGCACTTTCATTTATAAGACAGTTTTGTGCCTATTTGTCTGCATTTACGATTATGTCAAAAAGCATTTAAATGGGAATTTCACCAATTGATTAACTCTGTCAATAACTTCTGGTGATTTAAACAGAACTGTAAACGCCTGGTCTGGCTCTGTTGTGTAAAAAAACATCGTCGAAGCATTTTCTTGTAAAAGTTGATTGATTTTCTTAAAAAGACTCATATCCAGCCAATCATTATCGCATTTCAAATCCCAAAAATAGGGTATTCCCTTGTACAAAAAAGAAATATAAGCCTTTTCGTTTTCGTAATCTACGGCACTTTTAACATCTGAAATATTGAAATTACCCCTAGATAAGACGATAAGATTCGACACTATATCTGCATAGATACTATCGTCTTCTACGCATTCTGCGTCTAATAAATATACATCGTCCGACAGTCTCTCAAAATCATTATTATACTCATAATCACCCCCTAAACAGCTTAGAATATAACTATATGGGTCTTCTTTAAAGTACTCTATTTCATAGTTATTTTCGCCATTTTGTAATAAACTCTCTAAAACATGCTCAACAAATCCTTCTCGTTTAGGTTTGATTTCTAATTCTGCTAAAGTATGCAATATCTCATTTAATTGAGTTTTTTCATTTGGAGTCTCTTTGTTAGCAGATTTACATTGCTGTGAAATTTGAATATCTTTTTGAACAACTTTTTTGGGAGTTTCAACTCGGCCAGGAGGAAGCTTTTTTATCCAAGTATTAAAAGTGTCAAACAATGAAGTGTTTGTAGCTCTACCATCTGCGGCTTTGCCCATCACAACATTCATCATTAACATAGGTGAAAAAAACATTTTATTTTGAAAACCTATGATGGCTGGAGAGTTGCCGCCAGCCGCCTTTGGGTATGGTGCAATTCCCCATTTTAACCGTTCATCATATTCCGAAAAGCATAGCGCCATATATACACCTATATCGTTAATCACCTGCATCCACTCTAATTCAAGTTGCTTGTGTGCGACTTGATATCTCAGAAATTCCGGAAGAGCCATGCATTCTTTTTCATACTGCTCTATGCCCTTCTCCACGACATTAACGCTTTTTAGAAACCAAGTAAAGACATCAACAAGTGAGCCAGGTGAATAATCCATTTTTTCGACTGTGCCATCGTTAGCCATTGCAATTAAATTTTTTAATTGTTCAAGCCTAGGGTGTATCCCCTCTATAAACCAATTGAAAAACTGCTGTGCTTCTGATTTGCTCATTTCAGGAAATTTCTTTGTTAACATTGAACCTTGTGGTATAAAAAGCTTATATTCTACTATTTTGGGTTCGTCGTTAATCATGTATTTCATAAAGAGTCCTCCTTTGATTCTTTGTTTGATTTTACTATTGCAAGAAGCCACAAAAGTTTAAGGATGCATTAGATAATTAATACCTAACGAATCTAAAAACTCAAGAAATCTTAGGTCGGCGCCAATTCTACCCGTTTCAGAGCTTTTGAAAAAATGCCATGTCACATTGTCAACGATACCGTCTGTAATCAGCAAAGAGTCCTTCAACGCTTGATTTTTGTAAAAGTAAGTATATCTGACATAGCCTACTTTAATTTCATTTGCATGTCTTAGGTTTTCAGTTAAAACATCAACATATCGCCAACCAAGGTCGGTTCGGAAACGTTGCTGTTCCACTCCACCAAAATGTTCCATAAAAAATAATTCTGCATCACGTCCAAGAAAAAAACCTCTAGCTGGCGGTTGTGGTAACGGATCCAAAGCAATCACTCCAGCCAGCGGAGTAAGGCGGATAGCCGGTGCGCCGCCTGCTGATGCTAATGACGGAACAAATTCAACTTTGGCAATACCACCATACATAAGAGTAAAATGGTTAATGAGAGCAGGGGCAGATGTAGCACTGCCAGATGCTACAGGTACTACGACATACGTTATCTTATACGTTCCAAGGTTGGTCACCACTGTTACAGTATGAATATTGTGTGCACCATACTTGATTGTGATACTTTGTACAAATTGGAGCTGTGTTGTAGGTAAGGCTATAGCAGGCTTAGCAATCCAAGCAGAAATCTTAGCCCCGGCATACTTGGCTGCAACACCAATAGCATAAGACCTAACAGCGATGATAGCAAGATGTCTGCCAAGTTCCCGTGCTTCGTGTGGTTGTAAGGTATATAACGGTTGCGAATAAACTTCGTTTTCTGTAAGGTATACTAGACTCTCGATCAAATCTCCGAAAATGGCATCATGTGCAATATTTCCTGCCATGCTGCCCAGTGCCAGTGCAAGCTCTATTGCGGTTAAGTCTTCTTCATACCGCATTAGCGCAATAAACTGCACAAGCGATTGAATGTCCTGTATTAAGAAGTAAAGGGAGAAATACGTGGCAGCATTTTTGGGATTTACAAACGATATGAGTGTAGGCATATTCCTTATAGGATTTTCAAGCAACCTCTCTATCTCGTCCTTGTATCTGCCAAAAGTCACAAGTGCCATGACCCATGCATCGTCGGCCATATCAATCCCAGCATCCATCATGCCCAAGTAGAGATACAGAACATTGCGCAATGCACGCCCTGCTTCGGTACCATCAAATAAAAACCCTTGAAAGACCCTTGCCGAAGCTACATCATCTGGGGTTGTTATTATGACAGCATTTCGCACACCGCCGCGACCTTCAGACTCATAAATTTCCGTAGGAATGTCCAAGCTAAATCCTGTAATGCCTGTAGCTCGGGAGTGTGCGCCCTGCACAGCAAACGATAGCTGCCCTACATATTCCCAAGCATCATTCGCAAGGACAAACACCTCGCCAATATCGCTGTTGCCGGCCATGTCTCTGGCAATGCCTACATACACATTTCTGAATGAACCAAATGTCGGGACACGCTCAGGAGTTGTGTACATACGTATATCCAGATACTTGTCGTGGTACACATACCATTCCAAATCACCGGACAGTTCATACCTTGTGCCATCGCCAAAAAACACCGTACCCAGCACCACAACGCGGTCGTTCTCTATCCGTAAAAACGCGTGTTCCTGCACGTCGTCGTCCGTTGGTACATCGCTAAACGGTGCGAACAAACCACGTGCATTACGCCCTTCGTACACCTCTGGCGGCATAAACACATGCGTTGTGCCAAACAGCCGTACCGTTACCGTGCCAGTTTCGCCGCACCACTGCAATACATCATCCAGCGTGTGCCCCACAGCGGCCATGTTGTTGCTGTGGAAATGGTATTCCACAAGACGGCGAAGATACACTTCCTCGCCTTCGATGATATCCCAGTTATGGGCAAAACGCGCATCCCGCTCCAGTTCGGATTGGCTTCTGCCAAACACATCCGCAGCATGGGTAATTTCGCCGCTTCTGCCCAACGGCCCTGCGCCTTGCACGCCTGCGTTACGCGCGAAGAAGTTAGACATAGGGCGTTGCAGGAAGCCGCTGGTCATGCCCGACAGGTCGAACAATGGTGCAGGGTTTACCGGCTGGCTGCCGTTCGCCGTTTCGCGCAGTTCAAGCTCAAGTACACCCCTGTCCATGTGCAAACCCATGCTGCCTATAACCTGGCCTTGTGTCACGTGGCCGCCCACA
>Ga0131853_10018464_pt1 | contig 12689 bp, 5 predicted proteins | sample TergutLab28metaG_FD_92764 | JGI IMG/M metagenome (GOLD analysis project Ga0131853, IMG submission 92764) | Labiotermes labralis P1 segment gut microbial communities from Petit-Saut dam, French Guiana - Lab288 P1 (version 2) (version 2) | ecosystem: Host-associated > Arthropoda: Insects >...
CACTATAGTTGACATTAGGCGTCTAAAGGTTAATAACAAATTTGCGACCAAGAAATGTTATTAGGGTGTGACTGTATGTACGTGTCTATGTGTACAGGCTAGATAAAAAGTTTTTGTTTATCATAGATAGAAAGCATATTCAAATAATTTAATTCCTTATTTAATGTAACATTATTTTAGGCACGCAGCATCTCCGCGTTGCCCCAAGGGAAGTTACCCAGCGAATAACAGGATGAGGCATTGCGCAATGACTTATCGACGGTTTACGTCGCAACCTTTGGACCCACGCAGACAGCGAATAAGAGAGAAAAAAGCAGAAAGAAGAAAAAATTAGGGTCATAGGGACAGTAAATTTATTGCAGGGAGACGATAGAATTCTGTCGTCTCTTAAGTTTGCAAGACAAAACCGGCACGTTCTTCTGATGAAAGTACGTTGGCGACGAGGTAAATCGTTGGGAAGTGAAGAATATAAAGACAGTGAAGGAAAGTGGACAGTTTTGAGAATGAAGCAAAGAAAATAAGTTATTTTATCTGATTATTCAGTACGGCCTGTGGACAGGCCAAGGTTCAAATCGAGGGCCTTCAAAATACAAATCACAACCATTACGACTTCGAATCTGTCCTTCAGGTAACCGCGCATCGTGATAAATTCTTGTAATAATACCAACTAGATGCACTAATTTCTCAAATTTATTTTTGGAATAAAACTCAACATATTTCGGACAGTTCCTGCGTCCATCATCAGGAGTTTTTCACTGTAGACACAGCAATGGTATATGTCATACAGGTTTGCTGACAGCTTGCGAAAAGGATAAGAGTTTTATTCCAAAAATAAATTTGAAAAAATTAATGCATCTAGTTGTTTATAAAGTCTGTGACGGATAAGTGAATATGGAACAAGGATGAAAAGGTATTGGCAGGGGAAAGCTGGCCTTAGTCGTGCATGGCAGTAAGGTCGGTGCCGTGTAAAATTTTGTTCTATTTTCTTTGGACACAGTGAATTAGAAGTTTCGAAAGAAATATGGATTGTAGGAAAAAAAACCCCCATCCGCAGTAGAATGTTTGATTCTAACTTCCTATAGATTCAGCAAGCATTTCGGTGGACTTGGGCAACTGTTGCGCAGGGAATGTGCGAATGATTGTATCGCTGGATGGAAATCTTCCGCCAGGTGCGCTTTGTGTCTTGGAGAGGCTTTTAAATTGTTGTCAGGAGCTGTGCAGTACTCCGTCATTGTGAAGTGAAGAAACATGTAGAAGTGTTCTTGTCACTTACAGAAAACCGATACACCAAAGCCGCAAATAACACGATTTCCTACTGCGTGGTTCGTGTACATTGATTCGATACCATAAGGACTTCGAAACGTAAATTTGAAATTAGGAGGTTTCTAAGTTCAGATATGCGAAATATTGGTACCCAAATAAAAATCAAATTTCGCAGGTTTCTCTGCGTTATTTGCAAGAATTGTGTAAAATGAATGCATAATATGGGAGTTATGTCTGTCTTTCTGTCTGCGGATTCATGTTCCGGACTACTGAAAGGGTTTTGTTTGCATTTTTTAAATTTTTATTAAGTTACGTTTCAAACTGATTGACGTCGACATAATACAACACTCGAGATTTCTGTAGTCTGAATTGTTACGCCGTGTAACTCGGTAGAACGTTAAAAATAATTAAGAATTCAGATTACTAACTGCTTCCTTCTTCAGGGTTGAATAATGAGGTTCTTTTCTTGGAAATGGAGACGCCAGAATCTTCTGATAAGTTGGCGCCTACATACCAAACTACACGTCGTCATATATAGAATTACACTTTGGAAACTCATCAGAGTTCCAGAAAATAATTGTGAATTGAAGAAGGCCAGCGTTACCAGTCCGAGGTAGCTGAAGGCGGTAGTTGAGTTAATATTTATTTAACCTGTGAATAATTGAAACTTGGTCTGTCACACAAATTGAGTGTGTCTGATACCTAGGGTTTTGTTGTGAAGGGTATATTAGAACTCGAAGAAGAAGAAGAAGAAAAGTAAGAGGAGGATAGAGGCATGTATATCATTTAAGCATAGATTTTTAAGTTTTCACGCCGTGAACTGTTCAAATGGTAGCCTTCTGCCATTGTTAACTTCCACCTTTGTCTCGTGACTAATAAAGAATCCCAATTCCCAAGACATGTTCAAAGCTGATCAGCTCGACATGTTAAATAACATCGCATGTTAAGCAATGAATAACTACATGTCTGGCTTGCTGAAAGAGGCAAAGGCAGCTGTGGCATGAAACCCGGCGTAAAGAGAAGGTAGCTCGATTCTCTGAGAGGCGTCCTAGGATATTGTAATAAACTGGTACACGTGTCACTTAATTCAACGCGTGCTGTAACAAAACGATGTAATTTTTGCTTTGAGTTGGAAATTTTCTGCCTTACAAATGCATTGAGTCAGACAGCTGCCAAATTTTCTGCGGTCTACGCGACGTTGAAAGAATAAAGTACGCTATTTCGGAATAACCTTTTGCACGTGTAAAAAGCGTTGCTAATACTGCGTCATATGACGTACGTAAATAAGTAAAGTGATCCCGTTACAGGCCCGGTGTGGCCCAGAGATGGGTAGAGGTACAGCTCTACTCTTCCATGACTGCGGCACTAGAAGGGAGTGAGTGGTCAGCAGCACGCCCCGGCCGCACTTTACTCCCGGGAAAGACCCGGAGCCCATTGTACAGGAGGCTGGGTGTGCCCCAGGGCTGGTATGGACGGGCGAAAAATCTCGTATCCAGCGGGATTGATCCCGGAACGTCCAGCCCGTAATCAGTCGCTATACCAACTGAGCTACTCGCCCGAAGACGAATGTAAATAAGTTTTATTCAAATGCTTCTAGCAAATATGGGTTTTATCAAGTGCCTGGCATTAAGACAAGGGGCGAACAAATCCAAAATTCGAAACTTGCCGAATAATGGATTAATTTCATTGCATTGCGTCGAAGCGTAGTAAGACCGTTGAGCTGAAGTTTTCTTGGAGTAAAATATGCACGCGACGTCTGAGTGATCGTTGGGTAAAAACGTGAGTTGAGCGTGGTATAGAGTGGCGTAAATAAGAAGTTCTAGCGTCGTACTCGGGCATGTCTATATCTCTCCACGTGTAAGAGTGGATAAAGTTAGTCGACAGCCTTTGTCCAACATGTGAATATATTGTTTTTGTTTGAAAATCTTAGGCAAGTGAACTTATAATACTCCACGGCAGTCAGTGAGTGAATACAAACTGCAGCTGTGCCTAGTTGTCGACACCCAATTGTCGATGAGCCCCAAATATTGTACCGTAAAGTAACAATATAGACGCTGCCGTTTAGTAACATACGCAGTTCCATTGCGTAGGCCTGTGTAGAGTGATATTAGGAAGGCATTATTCTGTCTTCTTTCCTAATGACAGAGCATTTTTACGGCATAGAAAAGAAGGTCCAGCGACGAACAGAGCCATAACACATAGCAGTGGAATGAAATGCATATTCTTCTTCGTCTTCTTCTTCTACTTCGGCCTCCTGGCCTGCTCCAATTCAGAATTACCTTAGAAACCGCAAGCCTTATAGACAAGCGATCGCACTACTAACTAATTTAGAACAGAGAGTTTTTGTAGATATTTTTCATTTTTCAGCATAGTCATGAAGTATTACTTAACACGTACTGATAATACATTAATAATTGTCCAACGAGATGCAATATAAAGCAGTCAATTAATTATTATGCAAGTTCACTCGACATGTTTCAGGTATCAACCGCACCCATCATCAGAAGTACACAAAACTGTAACTGTAGCCTCCGGTACTGATCAGTTACCTCCCTCCAACGTGGCCAAGCTAGCTTGGTCACGTTGGAGGGAGGTAGCTGCACAAAAAATATGACCAGTACCGGAGGCTGTAGTTACAGTTTTGTGTAATCCTGATGATGGGTGTGGTTGATACCCGAAACATGTAGAGTGAACTTTCAGAATAATAAATGGACTGCTTTGTTTTGCATCTCGTTGGACAATTATTAACATAGATCAGCGATGCACGGAACCATAAACATAAAATACATGTCAATAACCGTCTGTGACTACAGCTGCACACGGTATGGTCTCGAATTATCGCATTTTTTAGTTTCCGTTTAGATCTTCTCGTTTATAACAGCTTTGTAAATAGACAGTTTAAGGAAAGATTTGTAATTATATTGTGTGTGTGTGTGTGTGTGTGTGTTTGTGTTGTGTGTGTGTGTGTGTGTGTGGTGTGTGTGTGTGTGTGTGTGTGTGTGGTGTGTGTGTGTGTGTGTGTGTGTGTGTGTGTTTATGATACAGGAATAAGGAAAACTGTGTTACCATTGATCCATGGTTTGAGACCATATCAGAAGTATGCTCGAAGGATAAGTAGGTAAATTCGCGGCATTTGGAGGAGTTACTTCACACTTTATTAGGAAAACTGTGAACAAAACAGAATGTTGGTCAGTATAAGATACAATTAACGCTTAGGATTCGATGCGTATTGTCGTCAGGCATGGCAGTTGCATCCTCTGCAAATTGTCAGTGCAATAACTTGTCGGCAGTTACCTACGAAACATGTAGTCAGAGCGAAAACCTCTCAGATTTTCTTGTTGGATTACTAAAAAGTTATTAATATATAAAGATAAATTGCACCCTTGTACAGGCACTGAGGCTGTGTATAAGCCGTACGGCCCATATGGGGAGTAGAGGTATAGCTCTACTCTTTCTTGACCACGGCACTAGAAGGGGGTGAGGGGTCAGTGTTACGCCCCGGCCGCTCTTTACCCCCGGAAAAAAACCCAGTACCCATTGTACAGGAGGCTGGGTGGGCCCCAGGGTCGGTCAGGACAGGTGCGGAAAATCTCGCCCCCATCGGGATTCGATCCCCGGACCGTCCACCCCATAGCTATACCGACTACGCTACCAGGCCCACTGTTAATATATATATATACATATATCGGGCAGTTGAAAGATGACTTCTTACAGCGGGGTCTCGGGTTCATTCCCGATTAACTTCATGTGGTGGATAAAGTAGCACAAGTTTACGTACGAGTTTCTTCGATTTTCCTCTGCCAATCGTCATTGCACCATTACTACACCTACATAATCATATACAACCGCGCCCTGAGATATATGCCTGAATAGATGGCACATTAACACGTCCTCTGCCCTTAACCTTTTAAGAAATAGAATTTATCTGATTACTAGGCCTTTAAATGTAACGCTTACTTTCACACAGAACTCGACCTGTGGAGTGAAGTCGGAAAATATCGATCTGAAATATTAAAACACTTCATTATCCAACAGATGCACAAATCTATAATTCATAGATACAATTAGAATTTATCTCAGTAATTAACCAACTTGATGCACAAAATTTTTGTTTTACAATAAGTTTATTTCGTGCCTCTACATGTTTCGAGCACATGTGCTCACCATCAGGAGGTCAAAATTGCATTACACAGCCTCTGGTATCATCACACCTATAGGTGGCCGTCGCGTGCACGAGAGAGCCACCTATAGTTGTGATGACACCAGAGGCTGTGTAATGCAATTTTGACCTCCTGATGATGAGCACATGTGCTCGAAACATGTAGAGGCACGAAATAAAACTTATTGTGAATCAAATTTTGTGCATCAAGTTGGTTAAATACTGATATAAATATACTGAGATGCACGGTCAGCAAGACGTCAAAACAATTAGAATTATTATAAAATATTTTAAAATATTTAAAATTTCTCCAGCATGTTTCGGATCACAAAGAGGATCCATCATCAGGGAGCTTTTTACAGTGCCGGGCTAAAATTACAGTAATGGTTCTATCGTGTCCGTTTATATGGACCTAGTCGTTGTAATGGCAACATATTTAACCGTGGTGCGTGTGTGTACTGTACAGTCTAGGGAGTCACTCTGCTGCCATAACACCGACTACGTCCAATCAACCGACGCGATAGAACCATTACTGTAATTTTACCCAAGCACTGTGTAAAGCTCCCTGATGATAGATCCCTTGTGATCCGAAACATGTCGGAGCAATTTTAAACATTATTAAATATGTTATAATGATTCTAATTGTATCTACGAATTATATATTTGTGCATCTCTTGGATAATAAAGTATTTTAATCGTCATTGATGCACGGTACAAACATGAAGAACGATCTGAAAATTTTCCACATTCCTCGTAATTAACTGAATCTCTCTGGTTGGAATGTTAAATCGTTTAAGGTTAAACCACGTGGGATATATGATTGGGGATTATACATTACGTGCGCTTATGAAAAGGTGAATTCCCGGTACTTGGAGTTGTAAAGAAGAAGCAAGCTTTGCTCTCATTTCACTACCATTAAGAATATCAAGTCACGTATTCCAGATGGTCAGCGGGCTGTATATTTCGACGGACCTGTGGGTTTCTCATTTCAGTGAAAGATCCTGATTAGGCTGTTTTCAAGAAATCCGCGTCCCTTTCGTAAGCTTATTAGCCTAGTACTAGGAGATGTGGAGCGTGCAATTTGCAGCCACAGAGAGTCGTTCGGACGAGAATAATCGATAAATGGTACAGAAATATGGTTGAGCAGTTTAGTGTGCCCTCTGCCGCTTTATGCGATATAACGAAATCCATAGAGCAAAGCCCCTCTTAAGAACGTAACAGTTTCTCGGCTAGTCAACAAATTTTCCACATTTTATGGAACCGGAAAGTTCATTACTGTCTTGAAAAGAGCCCGCTACTGCTTGTTTACCTATGCCAGATGAATCCAGTCTGCGTCTTCCCATTCTAAGAATCTTAACGTCCCTTCATTATTATCTTCCCACTTGGCCCTAGATCTTCTAAGCCAGAGTTTCTCAACCGCCAGGCCCCGGCCCGGTACCAGGCCCTGGCATCAATTATGCCGGCCTGCGAGAGGTTCTCCTGGAATGTGTCATTTTAGTTTTCTAAGCAATTTTCATTAATAAATGTTTTATAGTGGAAATATTCTGAGGAGAAAAATAGTCGTGAATGTGTCGAAAAACTCAGACCCAGATGTTGGCCTGAGGAAACTACAATATGCTACAAGATTTCATAAGTCCAGTGATTGATAACTAATTTATATGTAATTTTATATTTGTCAACATGCCACACTGTATACATAAGTGTACTAATACTCATTATGATTATGCAATAATTAATTATTAATGCTTATGTTAATTTAATGTATGAACTTAAAAATCTGGAAAGGTATTTACGAGTAAATATGTTGGGACCGGGCCCTCGTCTTATGATAACCGGCCGCAGTCTCACAAAGGTTGAGAAACACTGTTCTAAGTCGTCCCCTTCTTTCAAGCTTTCCAACTAAACTCTTGTACACATTTCCCTGTATCACCCAAGAGTGCTTAATGACAAATGTATTCCATTTTCTGGATTTTATCACTCTAACCACAATCCTTTGATCAGTCGTGTGTTGTCTTCAGAAGACAAAACGTGCCCCCGTTAAGAAAAAGTTACTATTTTGGGTTATAATTACCTCGTGACACCACATTAATACCGGATGTGTGAATGAATGAAACCATTGAAATGTGACTCATAATAACGCTGAGCGTCTTTCCCAAAATGTTTCCCTTTGGTCAATTTACTTATTATTCTTTGTACACAAAAGCTTTGAAGGTTGCACAAGCCTAGTTCTACGTATGTACAATAGGAACTGGAAACAATACAAGTAAATTCATGCCACTCCAATGTTACCAAAGCTGCACACGTTTCTATATTTCTTTCTTACTTCTTCTGTTGTTTATTTTCCCCTATTCTTGTATGTCTTTTTATGCCTGTGTACTTCTTTATTTGTGGGCCCGGTAGCTCAGTCGGTATAGCGACTGACCACAGGCTGGACGGTCCGGGGATCGAATCGCGGTGGGTGCGAGACTTTTCGCCCTTCCAGACCGGCCCTGGGGCGCACCCAGCCTCCTGTAAAATGGGTACCGGGTCTTTCCCGGGGGTAAAGTGCGGCCGGTGCGTGTTGCTGATCACTCACCCCCTTCTAGTGCCGCGGTCATGTAAGAGTAGAGCTATACCTCTACCCACCCTCTGGGCCACACCGGGCCTGTAAAGGAATCACTTTACCTTTACCTTTTTACTTCTTTATTTATCTGCAATCACCTTCGTTATCATTTCATTCTTTTTCTTCTTTTATATTTTTCATTTTCTGATAACCAGTTAAATCAGTTTTTTCAAAAATGTATTCTGGGGAACGCTGGACGGAGCGGGGGACCTGCCGGGATTTTCAGGCCACGCGGGAAAGAGCTGAGGCACTACCAACACTTAACTATTCGTTATTTTAATAGGAGCCATCCCGATGTGTTTTCTATAAATATTATAAGAGTTGGTTCAGTCTAAACACAAATAATTTTTATTGCCAATCATAAATGTGCCACATTTATGATTGACAATAAAAATTAGTTGTATTTTTACTGAACTAACTCTTAGAATGCCTAAACATTCAGCTTCTACCTCACAGAAAACGGCCAAAATAGCCATTAGAACGAACACTAACTGCATATTTTTAGTAATGTTATCTGTTTGTATTGTGTGAATTATACGAAATGCTGAAACGCTGTGTGTGTGGTAAAATGCAGAATGCACGTGTCATAGCTGGTCATGCACGTGTCATAGCTGGTCATGCACGTGTCATAGCTGGTCATGCACGTAGCAACCGCTGTGTTGCAAACGGTTAGTAATAAAGAAGAAGCTGGAAAATGTCCAATATGTGTGCCAGTCTAATAAATGACAAAGTGATAATAGTGCGGTTCCACTATTATAATTGTGGTCTAAATCTCCCAACTACTTATCTATTTGCTTGTCTCTTTAACTTGAAGAAGCTGCAGATCTCATTCTTGTAGAACACAGAAGATCCAACCCTTCTCAAACAAAATGCTTCATGTTCTTTAATGAACTTTCTTCCTGAAATTGTGATCCGTGTTATTGGTGACTCTCACACATTACCTTCCACCCTTAACCCCACATCTTCCCTCTACCACCTCAGGAAGTTCAATTTCAACAGATTGGGCCCCCGAGACTAAGTTGAAATATCGACGTTTACCATAGCATAGGAGCTGTTTTAACCACACCATCTTAGTGTTTTGAGAACGGTCGTGGAATGAAGCACATCGGAAACAAAAATAGGACGCTCAGGTTCATTTGGAACTATCACACACCATTGTCAGCTTTCTGTGACTGATGTTTTGGCCTGCCTTGTGTTTCTAAGACCACAGCAGTTCCAAAACTAATTATCTTTCCTTCGTAAAGTAAGAGCAGAGAGGAGTGAGTCCAGTTTCTTAGGGACTTGTAACGGATTTTTTTTAGAGACTTGTAACGGATTTTGCCTCAGATCCTGGACTCTGCGACAAGTTCCCAGATAAAAATGGGTATCATATTCCTTACCAGTATTCTTACCGGTTTACCTGTCTGCGCTGTATCAGTGCCAAGATAATTTCATTATTTGAAAGTTAGGAAGCATTGTTGAGAAAATATATAACAATAATCTATATACGAGAGACAGCCACAAAGTAGGTCTACAATACATATATTTGGTTCATTGTTTTCATTCGTATTAAAAAACACATCAGAATTCACTGTACTGCTATCCCACTTCTTTTACACATAGTCATAACTAAAACTGAAACTTTTATGTTATTGAGGACGAGCTTCAGCATTGCTTGTTGATAGAAGTCTGTGCTTTGTGCTATTCGTCATTTTGTTGCTACCTTTAACAATCTCACGATTGTCTTTAAATTTGGAGACGCCAAGATTTTGCTTCAGCGCTCCAAAATGCCTACTGTCGCCCTGCGACAAATTCTCCTGATATGATTGTACTTAGCACAGTTTTATTATTACGAAACGTACGTCTTGTAAACCAAGTGTTATCAGGGCTGTTTCATAGGGGTAAAGTAACCGGGCAGTGAAGATGATCGCTCACTTTTATTTGGTGGTGTATTGACAACGGGCAAGGCTAAACACAAATTTCCCCAAGCGTCTCCTTTTCATAGTGCATAAGCAATTACAGGGACAATTTCAGGTTTCAGGTGTGACAACTTTCTACCAGACTAAACTGCGTTACTTTTCAGACTCTATTAATATATCTTAAAATTTGCTGGTCATTTCTCACGCGTTTTTCCATAGGTCTGTACCGTCTATCTAATAATGGATGCCATAAGCTAAAATATAATATAATATATATATATATATATATATATACGTATATAATAGTCAGACACAACTTTGTATTTTATTAAATTGTATCAGATTATAATTCCAGCGGCATGTTTCGGCCCAATTTTTAGGGTCGTCTACAGGCTGATCTTTAGACAGGCGGAGTGTACAATTGATAATATCTTCAATTTACGCTATCTCTTATTACAAAAATTGGTTTAAATAATTGAATATATTATGTAAGAAACTTAAGATTAAAATTTAAATTTTGAAAATGAATGTTATTTCCTTGTCTGCCTGCATCGTCAGTCGACAGATAACCATAAGACCGCTTCTTGTTCCAAATGTTCTTGAATCCGCACTGATAAATAGAGGCAGATTCTGTTACAGGCCTACGGTAAATTCCATCCGGTCTTCAATCGGACTCACAAAACCCTTGAAAGCTGTAGAGTGTCTGTCTCCTTAGCATTTTTGTACACGACTATACTGAGTCGACAGTAAAAAAGTTTAATAGTAATTCAGAGCTTGCCATCAGCCTGTACAGCTGTACATCCCCCTCAGAAATACGAATAATGAAACAAAGAAAGTTAAGAGCAAGGAGACAATAAAATTGCGTCAAATAAATTTGCCACGACGCAGAACAAAAATCAGAATCCGCGTGGTTTCTTATTGGCGCTGTAAAAACAGTAATTGCTAAATGTGCAGCCAAGTTTGACACTCCAAAACTCTTGCATTTTTTTCAGACAGATTTTAGGGGTTTCGCATGATTTTTACAGAAAAGAGTGACTATTTCAGCGGTAGGCGTTTTTGTGAAGGAGCGTCTACGTGATTATTGGGGACTAAGAGTTGAAATTTACAAAATTATTTAGTTTCATTTTATCTGAAAATTCTCCATCTCTTCAATTGTATCACTAGACCAAGTCCCGTGTCTTTTGCAGTATTTATTTTCCAGTGTTGCCTATAGCTTTCAGGATTTTAAAATTTCAATTCCCATCCATTTGGTTCTTATTTCCTGGTCTCGCTGTTGAATTTAACTCAAGATTTAACTATAATTTTAAACACAAAATATGTACGTACACTTCAGTGTAATATTTTTGACTATTTTTAAATTGTAAAATGTGATAGAGGTTGTGAATTTTAACACATTGTGGACGGGTGACGCAGATTTGCGTCTAAACATTACAACTGTGCAAGACGGATGACGCACATCTGCGTTTTTAACACGCGCTTGTTATTCCACGCACTATATACTGCTTAGTGCCACTCCACAAAGGGGAATGTTTCCAGAGGTATCACACCCTCTAGCACTACTAGGGTCTTTGGTAAGTATTTTCTGAAAATTCCAGTTCACAAAAATAGATAGCGAATTTGTTATAAATTTTTAAAGAAACACAGTACAAAAGTTGATTTAAGTTGTTTAAACCCAGGGAACGGGCATTTTAATAATTTAAATGCCCCGTCCTCAATGTGTTAATAATATTAAACCTGTTAAAACAGGTGAAGATATAATTTTACCAAAATACTCATAAACGTTTGGAAATTCAGTATAGAAAACATAAATGTCCTATTTCCCAAAAGTAAAACCTGTCATGTGGCCTCCATAAAAAATACATATCTTCAACGAGAAACTATGTTTGATAATGCCTTCTACACCCTTTCCTCCAAAAGACCGATAATCTCTTACCCGGATACGTATGTTCGTTTCCTCAAAAGTTGTTGGACATGCGGCAAAAATTTGGCGTTTTTAATTGATGCAATTTTTGGTGAATTTTAGTTTTAGCGCTCCTGCAGTTCCTCAAGTCCAAGAGGCATTGTTGCAGTTTCGTTAGACGGAAGAGTTGCCAGTGCAGATGCGTGTAGTTTGTGTCGATTTCTTAGAATTGTGCAACACAAACCCAAACATCACCAAAAAGGAATTAATAGTCATGTCTTAAGAAGCCTATTTTCAAATCTCGGTTTATGTGGACGGCCAAAATATTCATTCCCGTTCCTATAATAAAACCAACTAGATGCACTAATTTCTCAAATTTATTTTTGGAATAAAACTCTACATGTTTCGGACAGTTCCTCTGTCCATCATCATCAGTTTCTCACTGTACATACAGCAGTGGTATATGTCATACAGCTTGCGAGCACAAACAGGACGGAACTGGAACTCGTAAATGTGTACACGTTGTTTTCAGAATTTGTCTCCCCCATGTCATATCACGAAATATTCTACATACCTATATTCACTGACTTAAATACTTACGAAATACAATATTCTCGTACAGTGGTATGTTTTAAAAACGAGGGCTTGTAAATACATGGACAAAACAAACAACTCAAACTCCGTGGCCTTAGTCCGCACGCGAACAATACCGACAGAGCGGCCGCCGCCGGTCGGCGAAGTTAGTGCCAATGGACAAAAAATATAACTAATTAGAAAAATGCATAATTTATTATTGTAAAGATCTGACAACAAAAGAAGAAAGGTTTTATTTCATTATTATTATTATTATTATTATTATTATTATTA
>Ga0131853_10018467_pt1 | contig 12688 bp, 7 predicted proteins | sample TergutLab28metaG_FD_92764 | JGI IMG/M metagenome (GOLD analysis project Ga0131853, IMG submission 92764) | Labiotermes labralis P1 segment gut microbial communities from Petit-Saut dam, French Guiana - Lab288 P1 (version 2) (version 2) | ecosystem: Host-associated > Arthropoda: Insects >...
CCCAGGATAGGGATAGGTGGCGGACGCTTGTGAGTACGGTAATGAACCTTCGGGTTCCATGAAATGCGGGGAATTTCTTGACTAGCTGCAAACCAGTTAGCTTCTCAAGAAGGACTCGGCACCTTGGAGTAAGTAAGTAATATATATATATATATATATATATATATATATTGGGTAAATATATGTAGGATGGAGGATTTAATAGAAAGGAATAAATTGGTGGGAAATTTAAGGATGCTAATACAGAAGTAAATTAAGACTAATTTGTGTTAGTTTTGATAATCTGGCCTCGCGCCCTGCTTCTAGATTCTCGAGCTTTTTATTGCACTGAGAATGTGTCTATGAGACTCTTCGCCACGAATTATGCGTGGTAGGTTTATTATCGGCCTAGCCAGAAGATCATAACAGATTATGTACTGGAAAATTATTATTTATTTTTTTAAAGATTGCTTGATTTTGCCGTGAAAATTGTCGCTATATTGTTTGTGAAACGAGTGCTTGTTGCTTGACTAATGATTCTTTCGAATTACTGCCATTGTGTCCCACAAGAAGGTCGAAGCAGTTGCATTTGGTGAAAATATCTTAACATCTTACGTTCGAGGTCTATTGAGAAAAGAAATCTAATGGTAGTGTTAACATTATGTGAACTGATACGGTGACTTGTATTTAGGAAAACGACATTCAAGTGTGTTTCAGTTTATGTACGACAGTTCACTAGGGCAGGTTATATCCGTACATATTGTGATACTAATTTGTACGTCAGCACAACTATTTTTATTACACAAGGTAATATATAGGCTACATGTTTCGACTAATAAATAGTCATCTTCAGGCCTATTATTTCCAGGTTAAGTCACAGGATGCTGTGCACACATTGGGATCCCAATGTGTGCACAGCATCCTGTGACTTAACGTGTAAAGAATAGGCCAGAAGATGACTATTTATTAGTCGAAACGTGTAGCCTACATATTACCTTGTGTAATAAAAACAGTTGTGCTGACGTACAAATTAGTATTACAATACGTATCCAAGCACTTCGTGACGTCTTCATTCAAATATATCCCTACAGCTTTTGCCAAATGTTTTCGGAACAGGAAAACGTATTAACAGTATTCTGGGTAGAAACATTACGGTGTATTCGTACGTAATTCTAAAATACTTCACGTCAACGGCGGATGATCTGAATATTTGCATAATTTCTTGCGACTGTATACGTAAGTTCTGTGACCTCTTCAAACAACAAGAGCATAAAGCCGTTAGTCTGTAATTTTTTTACTTTATCATGGACCTAGAACAAATGGCTAAAGTGGCTAGGCTTGCGATGTCCATACTGCAGTAAAACGACAAGGTAGTCAATTATGGGACTTACTTATTTCCCCCCCCCCCCCAATATTTAATATTGTACAATTAACATCAATTTTCAGTGGCCTTTTACCCAGTGAAGAGGTCATCTGGTACGTGCATCTGAGTTGATGGAATTAAATTTTATTTATGAATTCCAGCTGAAAAATGGCTCTAAGACACGCTAAGACATTCCTGCGCACTTTCTTCCCTTCCTTCTGTGTCTCATTAGCCAGACTTGGCTGCACAACCGTAGTTAAATGGCCAGGAAATAATAATAATAATAATAATAATAATAATAGTGATCATAATGTACTGCTATTGCACCGAGACGCTTGGGGAGACAGATGAAGGCACGTGGAAGCTATAATATTATTTAGAGAGCGGTGCCGAATGATACATGGCCCAAGGTATGAAGGTAGTCAGACAACTGCAACCGAAATGGTTGCTTAACACAAACTCATGGACGTGTTTATAAGTGCATTACTAAAACAACTTATTGCTGAATTATAAGCAGCAATTTTGCCGTAAAATCGACCAGGACACTTACTCCACTTACTTTCAGGATTAAACAACCGAAAGAATATGACGGATACTGACACACGTAAATCGTTAGGAGTCATTGCAGACCGTCTTCTTGGAACATGTTTAATGTGTTTGTATGCTATTTCTGTGGTTGCAGGTACAACTGGCAGTCCAAGGCTATGAAATATTTATTGTTGTTTCAGATTATGTGAGCGGAGGAGAGCTCTTCACTCACTTGTACCAGAGGGAAAAGTTCACTGAAGACGAGGTGCGGATCTACATCGGAGAGATCATCCTGGCGCTGGAGCATCTGCACAAGGTAGGCGCACTGCCGCACAGGAAGCGAAATGGAGCGCAGTGAGATGAAGCAACTTACTTTCTCAGACAACTCATGGGAATTCAGCTAATTTACACTTTCTCTCACTACTTTTTAAAAAGATGATTTCACTTTTCTTGGTTATTAAGTAGCGAGTACTGGTAATTTCTTACCGACGTTTCGGGAAATTACCACTACTCGCTGCGTAATAACCCAGAAGAGTGAAATTCTCAGCTACTTCGAGGCGGAAGCATGAAAGCACGCATAATTTTTGCAAAGGTTTGAAATTAATGAGAAAGGAAATTTTCAGATTGTAATCTTAGCAGCTGACCAACTTAATGCACAAATTCTTGTTTTACAATAAGTTTATTATATTCCTCTATATGTTTCGAGTACTGTTGTGCTCATCATCAGGAGGTCAAACTGTATTATACAGCATCTGCTGTATAATACAGTTTGACCTCCTGATGATGAGCACAAAGTACTCGAAACATGTAGAGAAATATAGTAATCGTATTGTAAAACAAGAATTTGTGCATTAAGTTGGTCAGTTGCTAAGATTATACTGAGTTGCACGGTCAACAAAACATCAAAATTTCAGATTGCAATCTGTTCTTAAGGGCCACATACACTCTAAGTTAAACTGTGCAGTTTAACTGTGTAAAAAAAACTACACGAAAAACTGAACTGAATGTTCTCTGGCAAAGCGCAGGTTTCCCATCAGGTTTGTCGGTTTTTTTAATCAGGTCTGTGTGCCTTCTTGTGCGTGTGACTATGGTGGATAAAAACAAGGCTGTCGTTTGCTGTTTGCTAGCCATATCGGCCATAATGTTATCCAAAAAGAAGAAAAGAAAGCGTAAAATGTGGAGTAAGAAGTGGTATTTGCAAAGTAATATATCATGCGATGCTCATCGGCTGAATGAATTGCTAGAAACGGATGTGCCTTGAGATGATGCCATCGTGGTGTCGGCAGGTAAACTGAGGAAACTGTGGGATTCCCTGAGTGAACTGCGCAGTTCTCATTGTGAAAGACGACTGGAAAAGACAGTTCTGAGGCCTGCGCTATTGCCTGTCAAAACTGCGCAGTTTACTTAGATTTTCCGTCAGGTATGACGTCACACTGTAAAATCGCTCAGTTTAACTGAGAATGAATAGGGCGCTTTAAGATTGGAAATGACATATTTAAGGCCTTCGAAGCTGCAAATTAAGGCCTCCATTCCGCTGTGATATAGCGTCGTGTCACAAGGTGATTGGCGACTGATGTTTCGACACGACACAAAGGTTCGGAAACTCGGACGCCAATCACCTATTGACGCTGTGCCATATCCCAGACGAAATGAGATCGAGTGTTGAATTTTTCTTTTGTGCTGAATGAAGTATTCGTGTTTAAATGTCAAGGGTTTTAATTAATTGGTATGTATGTGTTTAATTACAGTGCTTTCGATTGCTGCGTACTTTACACACACTGTTTTGTTCATTTGAACATGTCAAAATATAACCTAAGCGCCGTATACATGAACAACACTGCAAGAGCTTTCCATTTTATTTCTTGTTGCCCTTTACGAAGTACGGTGAATAAGTAGGCTTATCCTGCAACAGAGAACGTATTTTTAACATTCATAGGTCCGTGCATCGCTAATCTAATATATTCGCTGAGTATAACCAACAAGATGTAACGTTTCACAATCTATTTATTTCTGTAAGACGCTTTACATGTTTCAGACGGGTTTTTCCGTTCATCATCAGGAGCTCAAAACTGCACATACAGCGTCAGGTATTTGTCAGACCGTTACTGCTACCTGCTGCTAGCCGTGAAGCCAGCAGCAGGTAGCAGTAACGGTCTGACAAATACCTGACGCTGTATGTGCAGTTTTGAGCTCCTGATGATGGACGGAAAAACCCGTCTGAAACATGTAGAGCGTCTTACAGAAATAAATAGATTGTGAAACGTTGCATCTTGTTGGTTATACTCTGCGAATGCAGAATGTATTGTCACTTAATCTCCAGTTAGTTTGGCTCACTTTCACAACAGGACTACGTTCTTTCCGGTTATATTTTATAGGCCAATTGCACGTGCCAACGACTCTGCTATGCCGGGAACTTTTGCTGAGATCTTAGGTAAGGGTTTTATTGGATGTGACATCGTGTTGTTTGTTAGGCTCATGCGAGCGTTCCGGAAGAAGCCAGGACACAGCGAGACTCCCACGTTATAAGCGTTCATGGAAATAATATTCTGAAAGTCCATTTACATCAATCGTTACATTTATGAGAGTAAATTCGAGTAATAATGAATGTGACTCATTGACCTTCCGGGTTCCGCTACCAGCTTAGACACGTGAGCAGCAATGAGATATAAATCGCTTATAGATTTCGGATTGAAAGAACGCTACATAAGTCGAATTCTGCCTCTCGCTTGCAAGATTTCCTTTTTCCCCTCATAAATCATTGAAGAGATGTTTAAAAACTTGTGCAGCGTGTTTATTTTCACGTTTATCAAAGTTTTAGATAACCTTGACGAACTGTTTTGTTTTGATGTGTAGAATATGCATGAACTTTTTTTTTTTTTATTTTGTCTTGTTACGTGGGAGCACTGGCAGAACGAAATGACTTGGAACGAGGCACGAACTGCGGCCTAGCCGCTGACAGTTGGCTGTCGCCGTTGCAGAGCTAATGTGGGGCCTGGCATCTATTTCCATACACATTCGCACACGACCCTTATCCATTTCAGGACGCCCCTGGTCAGTAATAGTTTGGCGTTAACAAGGTAAGAGACCGTCCGTAATGTTTTTCGAACGGGTCTCGCTGCAGTACGCCGATTTATTTGTCAGGGCTGTGTAGCTGGTGTTCACACCATCAGTTACATTTTCTCGGGTAGTCTCACCTTGATGATGAAGGTGAAGGTTAAGTTATATGTTAACCAAATAAGTTATATTGTGCCGAAGCACCACACGTTCGGGGTACGCGGTGGCACAGTTGGTTGAGGCTCTATGCTACAAGCTGGACGGTCGCGGGTATGATTCCAGATTGCGTCGTTGGGACTTTTTTTTTCGGCTTAGCCTGTGACAGAAGTCAGTACCAGGGATATCTCGTGGCCGGTGCGTAGGGCTGACAACCTTCCCACTTCCATTTGCCAGTCTTCTAGAAATTCCGGGAGCCTCAACCTTCTTGTGCCCTAAACGCCTGTCCAGGCCTAGAATGGGTTAGCGCCACATTTTCATTGGGAGTACTGGATGAGCGGTGGGCCGGGATAGCGCAGTCGGTATAGTAACACGCTACGGGTTAGATGGTCCGGGGGTCGAATCCCGATTTTCCACATCCCTTACCGACCATGGGGACCACCCAGTCTCCTGGATAATTGGTACCGGGTCTCTTTCTCGGGGGTAAGGCGGCCGGGGCTTGGCATTGACCACCCACTCCATCTAGCACCGAGGTTAAACAAAGGGTAGAGCTGTGCTTCTACTCTTCCTCCTGGCCTGCATCGCCTGTTCTAAGGTGAACCCTACTTTACTTTACTTTACTTTACTCCACTTTACTGGTTGAGTGGACAGTTTCCTTGAAATACCAGTGTCCATTACTACAAGAAATTGGGTTTCGGAATTTTTAATATGACTCGGAACAGAGTGTTTAACCCTGAGCTGTTGAGCTAAAATGTGCTTGGCTGTGGAAAACAAGGAGATGAGGATTAAAAATAGAAAGAGTCTATAAGAGAAGGTAAAGTAGTCCCTGTGCACGCCGTGCAGGCAGGCATATAGGGGGGCTGGAGTTACAGCTCCACTCATTTCCAACCTCGGAACAGGATGAAAATGGGCGGTCACCTTCACGGTCCATTCCCTGTATGTCTGGGAAAAGAGCCGACAGTACACAATGAGCAGGAGGCTGAGTGGATCACAGAAACGATGTGAACATTTCGTTTGGAGAAGACACAAAATGTCTTGCCCTATCGGAAATGGAACCTGTGCGTCTCGGTTGGCCAGCCCTTAGTGTATGCAGTGCACCGACTTGAACGTGTAATAGAAAGGAAGCCGTAAGAAGTGGTTATAAGGGTATACAGGAAAAGGGATGAAATATGAAACAAGAAAGAAAAGAAGAAAGAGATAAGTACAAATTAACGAGGGGGAATGGAGGATGAAGATAAAGTGATAAGAACGGAGGCGGTGCTGATCTCTGAAAGTCTCCCAACTCACCGCCATTAAACACATACCTGAAGGACATAACTCATAAACATTCACAACAGACATCATTTAACTGCTAATCGCCAGTGGATTATATGGGAGCCGTCACGAAGGCAAGGTCGACTGTCGCAACCTGTTTTCGAGGTTTGTAGTTCGTCCAGGAAGACTGCTAGTTGTGCCATTACATGCCCTGAGCCGGACAGTCTTTAAGACTGATCAGACACACGAACTGCATTTCTTGCAATGAAATTTTATTAGGTGGTTCATCGTGGTGAGTTGAACGTGTAGGTTTTGGTGTCGATGTTGGCGCCAAAGGGAATGGACGACAGCCAGAATACTGCGTGATGGCGCACATCGATTCGACTGTGTGAGTAACGCACGCGGCAGTACAGTGCCTTGCATTACTTATTGCTTTCGTTGCTTTTGTCATTCGGGTGTAGAATCCTTTTATACTGTAGGGACACCTGAAGGAACGAGCTGCCTCGTATTTGAGGGTCCAAAGTGTAGATGGACGGTTAATATTATTAAAGCGTTGTTACAAATGTACATTCTGATGGTAAAGGTAAAGGTAAAGGTAAAGCAGTCCCGTTACAGGTCTGAAGTGGCCCAGAGGGCTCCAAGAAGTTAAGGTTCCCAGATTTCATGACAACGGCACAGGATGGTGGTAAGGTTGTCAGCCTTACGCACCGGCCGCCTTTACCCCCAGAAAATGTTCTTGGTACTCATTTCTGTTAGAGGCTGAGTCGACCCCAGGGCCATAGTGCGATCGGAAGGATTTTATGTTAATGAAAAATTCCAGTGACACCAGCTGGGATCGAACCTTCCGATTTGTAGCACAGCACCTTAACCACTCTGCCACCGCGGTCCACACTTTCTGATGGTGTGGACGCTATTCATCTGGTTGAAGATGGGGTCTAAATTGTGGACTCTTGTGAAGAAGTAAATGATCCGTCGGGTTCCTTAAAAGTGGTAGTTGAATGAATGGCAAGTTCTGGAAAAAGATTCTGCCTAACTGAGTGACTTGTTTGTTATAAATGGGCGAAATTTTTCTGATTTGATCACGTGCAGTTACTCCAGAACAGGAAGCGGGAAGGTTGCTTGGCGAATGCTGACGGGTGTGCGAAACGGCTGCGCGATGGAAATTCTTTGAGGGGTTCGCCAGTGTAACTTACGCGTGTACGAATACTGCTTTCCCATTATCTGTTAATTTTCTTAACTTCGGGCTTATGTCGCACTGATACACTTAAATTATATTCTGACACGTAAATAAGAACCGTCAAAATCCACTATCCTCAAAACATTTAAATTAGCTAACAGGAATTGAACAGTGAGAAGGTGTCAAGATATAGTAAAGGAACACATAGGTAGATGTCGAAAGTAATAACCAAAGGCACAAATAACATCGTCATAACGAAGACATGTCAAAGAAGATGCGTCGTACAAGAAATATAAAGTGAATTGGAACTTTAATTTGTGAATAGTGGCATTCTACAGTATTGTCAAGAATACTGATGGTGTGTTAAAACATGTCGGATTAATTACAAAATTATGGAAACTGGTGACGTAGTGTTTGTTTTTAATAAGATGTTGGGCATATGTATATGTCTCCAGTACTGGAATATGAAATAAGTACACTGAATATTAACCCTTTAAACGCCGAGTTAAATCCCATCTTCCATCTGCTGGCATTATTAGGAACTCACCATATTCTCCACGTTAGCATGATAAGGGTTAATCACCTAATAGATACCCCATAGACAAGCATTGATATCTTCACTACAGTTCTGGTTCATACGTTCCTAATGTTGGACAGCCTGCTCATGGTTCTTTTTCTGACCTTGGACGCGATGATTGCCATTCTAACCGATTCAGGGTTGTGGTATCAGATTTTAAGGCCATTTTGTTATGAATACTTTAAATATGAAAAATGAGTGTTGACTTTTAAAAATCGTTTTCTATTGTAAAATATGGGTCAGACATATAGTGTGGTTTCTGCCTTTTGTTTGTAATTGCTGGTCTGCAAAGTCTGCTGCCAAGTGATAAGTGGAACTTACTGTTGTAACTCGTTTGACACGTTCGTATGTATGGCTGACAAAGCCGCGTTACTGTCTCAAAACTGTTTTAATTTATCAAATTAAACTCTCACCCATTTACCTGTGGGGAGTTGTCTGTTATAACTCTTCGGGAAAAAAGATACGTCTTAAAAACATTTGTCGCTAATACGCGCTCTTGGCACGATGCACGTAAATTGGGAACACGTGGGTGAGATCGTGTTTGCCCATCAGGAAGTTGGTCCGCTGATTTTGATGAAATTTGATAGTATAGGTCCCTGCAAAATAGTTACAAGACCATGACGTTTTGGTGTATCATACGGCTGGAGGTCACGGGAGCGGTATTCTGATGTAATGGAGTAGGTTGCACAGAACGCAGGTGGAAACTGTGTGCTTTGGCCTGGACTGCACCATTCCTAACTCGTTTGGTTGTGGGAGTAAGCCATTTAGGACCTTTAGCCTCTTAATACCTAACCATTATCGCGTGTTCACTCCGGTTTAACATTCAGAAATTAAACCTTGTGCCCGCAGAAGGTATTTATGTGTTTTGTACGGATCTCCTAACAAGAAGCGACTTTTGCTGTGTATAACGTTGACGGGTTGGTGTTTTATAACCGAGATGAATAATGTTCATTGCCCTGTGTGAACTGGGTCTTTATGTGAATACGAAATGGATTGTCGAGTCGTGGATTGGGTTAATTTGACGCAGGATAGGGACCAGTGGTGATATCTTGTAAAAATTTGAATTGGACTTGCCGTTTTGTAAGATTTTGGGGGAGTTTGACCTACTGAGCAGCTCCGAACTTCTCGAGAAGCTGCCTCTTCAAGAAAATGATTGTGACGATCTCCGACACTCAAGGCTAGAAATAATGAACATTGGTCGGTGTTATGCAACGCGGCTTTATGTTGTTGGCTTTTTGTCTTCGTATGCCATTAAAGAATTGCAAGAAAAAATCGAGCTGGAAATATATGGAACACGGAAGACACGTGTAGTGTGCCATTGTTTTTACTCCTTCTGAGAACTTGGAGGCAACACTGTTTGGTGACAATTGGAGCCTTTATGGACCCAGCGTCTACTTTATGTTTTGATTATGCCTTAAGGGATGTAACTGAAATGAGTACATTTGAGTGTCGAAGCGTGAAATCTCTTCTTTTATTAAGTTGCAGCTTAATTACGTTTCATTTGTTCTTATTTAATTATTAATTGCGCTTTGTAAAAAGTACGAATTTTATCACCCTGTCTCAGGGCCAAGTTACGTAATAACCGGCGCCTCGTGTGATGTCATGAAGGTCGCATTGGGTCTACCAAAGCAAAGATACGAAAATATTCGCGTATGGGATGTAACACTATGTCACTTTCTTAAGTGACAAAAGCGGTAAGACGCCGCCATCCGAGTACGGTGAGCGGGCTTTAGTCCTTGTGAGTTTCGTTGTGGGAACAGTGACATTAGGGCAGTTGTGTCCTCAGTGAACCTTCGTTCTACCAGATACTTTACAGGTCTGCTTACTGTAACCTTGGCTGAGATTTGGGGAAGACCCGACCAGCCACCAGTATGTTACCACAACATTGGTCGTTCGATGAGGCTTCATCTCTCACCTGGCACTTGGTCTGGCACAGGGTGAAATTTGCCCCTGGATGTCGAACGGAGGCAAATTTAAGTCATTCCTCCAGCGTCCTAGGTGTGAATAATTCTTGAACATTAACCTTCTAAAGCCTACTGGTTACGTGCTTCAAAATGTTTAACATTTAGGAATTGTACTTTCTGCCCAAACTGTATTTATGTGTTTTGTATTTATCTCAGAACAAACAGCGTCTTCTGCCCTATAAACTATCAACTGATTGGTTTTATAAGCGAGATGAAAAGTGTTTACTACGCGGTACGAACCGGGTCTTTAAATAAGGCAGTCAGCTCTTCGTCTTTAAATGGTTAATGGTGTGTCTGTTCTGAGTGTGAATCATTTGGAAGGTTTAGGCGTAGATTGGAGAATGGTATTAAAATAAATCTCAAAGAAGTAGAATGGGTGTGCTTGGACTGGATGGATCTTGCTGTCATACAGGAATGAAAAACGTGGAGGTACGCAGTTCGGGAAATTCCATGTCTGTCGTCGTTGTTTTCGTCTAAAACACTGGAATATCCTGCAGCGCAGTTTTCTTAATGTTATGCCGGGCCGTTAAAAAAAAAAGGCGCTCCTTGAAGTCTTTCACTTAATGAGGCACTGTATGAAGACACCGGCACAATTACTGTTTTAATTTTATGATCGTAAGGGTTGTCATGTTGAGCCAGATACCGGAACAGAAAGTGACTGCGAATGGGCTGATATCAGTAAATGGGGGCATCTATGTAGGTAGGCTGGTTATATGGGGGGGGGGGGGGGGGGGGCCGGGGGGGCGATTCCTGGCACGGACAGAAAATTTTATTTTCGCTGTCCAGTCCGGACCGGATCTGGAGCCCACAACGTAAGGGTAAAGTTGTTCCTATGCACTGTGTGAAGGAATATGGGGAGGTGGAGATCTAGCGCCACATATTCTTAACCTCAGCCCTAAAGGAGGTGAGTGGTCAGTCTCATGTGCCGACCGCTTTACCCTCTGGGAAAGAGCTCCGGTAACCCCTTGCGTAGGAGACTGGGTGGGCCCCACAGCCGGTCTGGACGCTTTGGTGAAGAGAAAAATGTCTTGCCTTTGTTGGGAATCGAATCACAGTTTCCCCGGTTGTCCTTCCCTTAGCCTGGTCACTATTTGTTGTCCACAATTTAACGTGCTGTGGCCGCATTCTCGGGGGTTAATGTGGTCGGAGTGTGGAACTACTTACTTTGAATCTTGTATCTCGTCATGGCGAGGTGATTACACAAGCCGAAGTGCCGTAATGTGATTAGGTATTCATTTTGGGAGGGAGTAATGTATTTGATTTTAAAGAGACAGTAAACCTGCTATGCAATGCTAAAGAAAGCTGTCCCTCTACTTAGCTGTTTCAAAACCAGTGGTTGCTTTATGTACCATCAGGTTTAACAATAAGAAGTTCTGAATTCTTCCCACAGAGTGCATACGTGTTCTGTACGGATCTCAGAACAAACGACTTTTATTTACCTATACAACATTAGCTGATATGTTTTTATAACCAATACAAAGTGTGTTTACTGCGCGGTGCGAGCTGAATATTTAAATACATTTCAGGTTACTCTTCGCCTCCAAATAGTTAAAATTGTGTGAGATATCGTTTTACGTATTGCTGAAATTCTTGTAATACGATGGTTTGATGTAGTGATGGTTTCAGTTTTTCGCTTCAATAGTTGCCAACGTATTCAGAATTTTATTTCCTTTGCTGAAGAATCTTACGGTATTATTTCCTCTGGAATGTACGTAACGCTTGCACAAAACTGCATCGTTGAAGCACTGAAGCGGTCACGAATAAATCATTCGCTTGCAATGCAGTGGTTGACCTTGACTATGTCACGTTTTTCCATACACGAAAAGACAGATGCTTGTATCCGATTTGACTTCTGTATGTCGATCGTTATACAGCAAACAATGTCGCGTTACTTTTATGTGGTTGTTAAGTGTGACGAGTGGATTGAAATTCAATACAATTCAATATAATTCCGTCACTGGGGCAGATCGAGCGGGCGCTTGCAAATGATAACAGACTGCAGGCAGGAGGAAGCCCTGCATAGCGGAGTCCGGGTTTTCCGTTTTTCGCAACGGTGTAGCTGTGGTTGCCAATCATCTGGGGTATGGTCTAATCTTAAAACACTTCTCCCATTGAAGATGAGACCACTACGTTTTTTGGAAACGCCGGGGACCGATTACCGACTGACGTAACGTGTTATTCCAGAAGAACGGAAACGCCAATATCACTGGTACTTTATTTAATCAATACATCATCAAATGCAAATATATTCATTTAATGATCTAAAATTCATATTGAAACACTTAAAACGCTCCTACATGTTTCGATCATAGATCATCCTCAGGGGGCATACATTGTTCCTTGCTAAAGTTATATACAATGTATGCTCTCTGAGGATGATCGTATGATCGAAACATGTAGGGGCGGATCTGATGTTTATTGGAGCGTGCATCATTGTGATAACTGAAGAATAAAAAACCAGCTAGATGCTGCAGCCCGGACACTACTCCAGCCTAACCGCACCTAACCTCCAGCATACAGCAAACCAAGAACGAAAAGACCAATGTGGTAATCAACATCATAGTCGCGAGCTCCTGATGATGGGCATAGTAGTGCCCGAAACATGTTGAGCCTATAAGAAGTACAATAAAATAATA
>Ga0131853_10018468_pt1 | contig 12688 bp, 8 predicted proteins | sample TergutLab28metaG_FD_92764 | JGI IMG/M metagenome (GOLD analysis project Ga0131853, IMG submission 92764) | Labiotermes labralis P1 segment gut microbial communities from Petit-Saut dam, French Guiana - Lab288 P1 (version 2) (version 2) | ecosystem: Host-associated > Arthropoda: Insects >...
AGATGTAGAGTCTCTAAAATCAATAATTGATATATCAGAAACATTATCTCGAGTTAATGTGATGATTTTCCCGTCAGTTGAAACAGTCTTATTATTTCTTGAGATTTCATTTATAAAATCACGTTGTAATTGTTGAGCAGTCAGTTCGGGGGTTCTTGTACTGTTTGTAACAAAAGCCGCGGGGGTCATTATAAGGTTGTACATTCCTATAACAAAGGGTATTAGTAGTAAAATCAACAGGACAGTTATAAACATATTATCGCCGTCAGCTATGCGTCTGACAATAATAATAATACCAAATACTAAGCAGGCAATTATCACGATAGCAGCAAAAAGATTTAACGTTGTATTCCCGATCGTGGTCAATCCTACTGCTGTGATTAATACAACAGGTATAAGGAGTAACGGGAGACATCCGCCACCGCCTGAGGTATATTGATTGATTCCCAATGGGTTAGGCAATTTCTATTTCCTCCATTATACTATTCTTGGTTTTTAACATGTTTTGTATCACACTTATACCACACTATGCGGTGCATAAATGCACCATATAACAGAGTATTATTTGCAGGAAGATCCCCATGCCTCCCAAAAATCCAGGATCCTCGTAATCGGATTCCAAGTTTACACATATATTTGTATCGTAATGTTCAGAGTATTATCACAATATAACATACAAGTGTTTTGTTTACCACTTAATTTCTGTTATATTTATTTTGAATGACTATCGCTGTTACTGATACTCTTTGCATACTCCAAAAAACTTGACAACATATTAGTATAGTTATAGTATGAAATTCTGAAAAAAATATTAAGAAAGAAGGGTGTTAAAAATGTATAAAGTTCCGATGGTAGTAGAACAGACCGCGCATGGCGAAATAGGCTATGACATATTTTCCAGATTGCTTAAGGACAGAATAGTCATGTTGGGCACTGAAGTAAACGATGCCTCAGCCAGTCTCATAATTGCCCAAATGCTTTTTCTGGAAGCGCAAGACCCTAATAAAGACATTCAGTTTTATATTAACAGCCCCGGCGGTTACGTACACTCCGGTCTTGCCATATATGACACAATGCAATACATCAAGGCAGATGTTTCAACCATATGTATCGGCAGGGCAGCGAGCATGGGAGCATTTTTATTATCGTCCGGCGCAAAAGGCAAACGAATTGCTTTACCGAACGCTGAGATTATGATTCACCAGCCGTCCGGCGGTTACATAGGGCAAGCAACAGATATTCAGATTCATGCCGAACAGATTTTAAGGACAAAAGAGAGACTCAACAAGATTCTTGCCGCAAACACCGGAAAAGCATATAGTGAAGTACGTGAAGCCTCAGAACGCGACAACTTTATGAACGCAGAGGAAGCACTTGCTTTTGGTTTAATTGATAGTGTGATCACCAGCCAGACATAGCACAGTATAGCCGATGGTGCATATTTGCACCTTTTGTTGTGCTAAAATGGATTCAACGTAAGGGTGATCGATTGCCCTGTAGCAAAAAGTTTCCTTTATTGTAACAATATTCGGTTTTCGTTATATTATAATGCGTTATTAAACAGCAAACAAAACACATATTTATTATTTATGGAGGTGTGAATCATGGCATCAGGAAATGCAACAGAAAGTGTGATCAACGTATCTGTGGATGAAACAGGGAATCAGACGATTTTTTCGCCGTATGAAGAAACAGCAAGCCTTGCAGATATCATTTCGTTATACACCAAAGTATGTGACTATATGGAGGAATTACGTAAAGAAGCTTTTGAAGCCGGAAGATATAAAGTGGGGCTTCATTTTGACATCTCAGCGTTTAAACCATTCTCAATACCATTCAAAATCATATCTGATAGCAGCACAGGTGCTCCATTTGAAGTTGAGTTCATAGAAAAGGATTACGAGGTTCTGCAAATACTTTTTGGACAAATGTTTCTTAAGGAAAAACGCAAACAAGTGCGCAGAAAACCAAAATAAAACAAAATTATTCAACATGAAATCATGTAAAACACTGCAAGATTTATTATATGGAGGGTATCACTATGTCGACTGCAAAAGAAATTTACGGGTGGTTCAGGGAGTTCCTTGATGAAAACAGTGCAAAGTACCGAGGTGATGAAGAAAACTTCACCATCGAAGCAGTCTATGCGCTTAATAACAAACTCAAACACACCACTGTTCGCATATTCTGTAACGATGATTTCGTTACAGTCAGGGCTTTTATTAGTGTTGCCGCAGATGAAGAATGTCGCGCTAAAGTGCTTGAGTACCTAATGAGAGCAAATTATGGACTGACATTTGGTAATTTTGAAATGGACTTGAGAGACGGAGAAATATTCTTCAGATTAACACTTAGCTGCCTGGATAGAAGCTCATTGTCAGAATATTTAATGGGTATGGCTATATTCTTGCCGCAGAAAATGGTAGAACAGTACGGCAACGATATGCTCGCTGTGATGTTTGGTGTGAAGACCCCGGAAGAAGCGATCAGGGATGCTGAAGGACTGGTCAGCAATACAGAGGGTGATCATGATGATGATGAAGACTGGGAATATTGCTTCTATGAGGATGAAGATAGTGATGAAGATTATGACGAAGAGGAAATGAAACGACAATGGATGGTCGAATACTTTGAAAAAGAAGGAGGTTTATGCCTTTGCGACAAGTCGCCTGATGAACTGGACCTCCTCAAAGACTTACGTGAGTTGAAAGGATTATGCATGCGCAATAGTGGTGTGATCGACTTGTCGATCATTGCTCACCTTATCAAAATGGAAGAATTGAAAATAGGCAAGAATAAAATTGCCGATTTATCACCGATAGCAAATATGACAAATCTAAAACATCTGGAGATCAGCAACAATGAAATCTCTGATATATCACCACTTGCTGAGTTCAAAGATCTGGAAGTCCTTTGCATTTGCGACAATAATGTCAGCGACCTCTCTCCGCTCGCGGGTTTGACAAATCTAAAAGAACTGTGCATCATGAACAACCGGATCCTTAACCTTGAACCGCTTGAGAATATGGTGAAACTGGAAATACTGCGCATAGACGGTAACGCGATATCTGATCTTTCACCGTTATCAAAGTTGACTAACCTAAAGGATCTGCAGCTTGTTGATAATAATGTATCCGATATATCACCGCTATCAAGGATGACAAGCTTGGAAAGACTTGATTTTGGCAACAATGAGGTAGAAGATATATCATCGCTTTCGGAGCTAAAAAGTTTGCAAACATTGGAGTTCATAAACAATAATGTATCAGAACTGTCTGCGCTTTCAGCACTTACTGATCTGACAGAGCTTAATATGGGCAGTAATGCAATCTTTGATATTTCCCCGCTTGAGAGTCTGACTGAGCTTGAACGTCTATGTTTCTGTTATAATGAAGTCGACGATTTTACACCACTATCAGAGATGACAAATCTGAGAAAACTCTGTTGCAGAAAAAATAAAACAGGTGACATTACACCGTTATCAGACCTTGTCTGCTTAGAGGAACTGTTCATTTGCGGTAACGGCGTCACAAGCTTGTCCCCGCTGGAAGAGTTGGATGACTTGCAGGTGATAACCGCAAGGCAAAGCGGTTTCCTTGATTTAACGCCGCTTGAAAACCTGAAGGATCTAAACCGACTCGACTTAGCGTTTTGTATGGGGTTGAAAGAGGTTTCAGCACTGTACAACTTAACAAGCCTTGAGAGTTTTTACTACAGCCCGGATAGTGTACCCGAGGAAGATATTCTCGAACTGAGCCGACATCTGCCTGATTGTGAGTTTTATCCGTTATCAGAGGATGAAGACGACGATGATGAAGATGAAGCTTGTGGCGATGGTTGCGGGTGCGACCATGATCATCACTGATTTAAGAATGTGTAGTAGAAAAGAGTAAGAAAAGGAGGTTTATTACAGTGGCAGAAAAGAATTGTTCAAAATGTGGAGAATATCCGGGTACTATTCCCGTAAAAAAAATCAAGGGTGGAGTAGCCGTTGAGGAGTTGTTATGCAAAAAATGCGCCGATGAGATCGCGGGTAGCCAGTCTGCACAGCAAACTCGTGATCAAAAGGTAAAGCAAAGTAGATCCGGTAACCTTGAAAAATATGCTACTTCGCTGTCTGAGTTGGCTAAAGACGGTAAAATCCTCAAAGTCATAGGCCGCGACAAGGAAATAGACCAAGCCATACAAGTGCTTTGTCGCAAGTTTAAGTGCAATCCGTGCTTGATCGGCGAGCCCGGAGTTGGTAAGACAGTAATAGCAGAATGGCTTGCACAGCTTATTCATGACAAGAAAGTGCCGGAAATGCTACAAGACAAAGAAGTCTATTCACTTGATATGACTGCACTTCAAGCCGGTATCGGCATAATTGGTACACTTGAAGAACGTGTTAACAAGATACTCAAAGAAGTGGAAAACCGTGGTAATATTATACTCTTCATTGACGAGGTACATAGAATTGTCGGAGCAGGAAGCACTAATACAGATCCATCCGGTGATACTGCAAACATGCTAAAACCGGCTTTGGCTAGAGGAAAATTTATGCTGATCAGTGCGACAACGCTTGATGAGTACAGGAAAATAGAAAAAGATTCAGCCCTGGAACGAAGACTGCAACCAATCGTCATTGATGAACCGTCTGTCGAGGATACTATAGAGATTTTAGCGGGTATAAAAGGAAAATTTGAGGAACGCAATAATATCGTGATCCCGGACGATGTGATCCGCAGTGCTGTACAGCTTGCCGATAAGTACATTATTGACAGATTTTTCCCTGACAAAGCGATAACACTTCTTGACCAGGCCGGTACAAATCTTTACATCCAAAATGATAAGGACCGAAGAGAAGGTAACTCTTCTGTTAACAATACGCTTTCTGTCAAAGAAGTAATCAAGGTTATAGAAGATCAAACAAAAGTGCCGATCATGCAAACCGGCGAAGATGAAGCTCTTATGTTGCTTGAGCTTGAGAAGAATTTGAAGAAAGGTATTATCGGGCAAGACGAGGCAATAGAAACAGTTTGTTCTGCCATTCGACGCAAGCGTGTCAACATTTCAAGAAAGCTAAAGCCCGTTTCATTCGTATTTATAGGACCTTCAGGTGTCGGAAAAACTGAACTTGGGAAAAAACTAAACGAAGAGTTGTTCGGTTCAGGAGGCGCGTTAGTCCGACTTGATATGTCAGAATTCCAAAACGCTGCCGACCTTTCGAAAATACTTGGTGCAGCCCCGGGATATGTTGGTCACGGGGAAACCGGTCAACTTGAAGGAGTCCGTAAGAATCCGTTTTGTGTTGTGTTGGTTGATGAAATTGAAAAGGCGCATCCTGATATTATGAATATATTCCTTCAAGTCCTTGACGATGGTCATATTAAGGACGGACAAAGCCGACGAATAGATTTCAGGCATGCAATTATTATTATGACAAGTAATGCCGGAAGTACCGTCAAGGAAAAGACTCTTGGATTCAATCGCGCCGGTGATATCAATGCAAAAGAACGTGCCATTGATGCGCTGAAGAAGTTCCTTAGGCCGGAGCTGATAAATCGCTTGGACGGGGTGGTCTATTTTAATAATCTATCAGAAGAGAATATACGAGTCATTGCGCATATCCTTCTTGAGGACCTCCGCAAATCATTGGCAGAAAGAGAAGAATATCCACTCAAGCTGTCGTATGAAGAAGAAATTCTTGACTACTTGACAACAGAGGGATATAGCGAAGAATATGGCGCAAGAAACCTTCGGCGTATGGTCGAAAGCGACATCGAAAATGAAATCGCCATACTCATATTGGAAAGCCTTAAGGACCAAAGTGTAATGACAGCGTTAAGGCTGGTTTTACAAGATGATGAGATAAAGGTGAAAAGGGAGGATTTCTGCAATGCAGAAAGTAAAACTGGTTGACTATCTTCATAACATTAACAAAGTTAAACACAGGAGGCTTGAGCAGGGCAAGGCAGAAACCGTACAGTGCTTCTTTGATAGCTGCGTAAATGATACACTGCCAACAGAAGAGACAATTCGCAGGTGGCACGCTCTCTTGAAACGTTACTCAGAAGAAGATAAGTGCGTATTCTTCCTGCGAAGATATGCCAGCGATGGAAATAAAAATTGGAATAATATAAGACGAGGATTTCTCACCGAGTACGTGGACGGCAATAGCTATGTGTTTTGCGATAATTTCTTTGCGCATTACTTCTATGCAATGGCTATTGATAACTACGTTCCTGACTACCCTGACTTCCTTGAAGTGATGCATGAGAGAAAGTTTCCGTACGGGTTTATGAAGACTTCGGCGGAAGTACCTTTACAAGCGTATTATAAAGGGAAAAATCCGGGAATAAACAATGCAGGATGGAAATTGGCTCACATTTTTTCAGTCAATGGTAATGACTATTCCTACCCATACAAGAGCTTAATAAAGGAGCACTTCCCACGAGGCAAACGCGATGAATGGCAACAAGGAGAACAAGGATACGTTAGGAGGCACATAAATCGCGATATGTCTGACGAAGAGCGTATGCTACTTAAATCGCATTTTTTACGTCTCACACATCCGTTGAACTATTTTCTCGTGCCAATGCAAAAATATGAGGTGAATCTCTTTGGTAACGACATAGGAGAGTTGCCGGAATTGATCAATTATGTGCTTATGCACTACACCGAAAAGTATCCGGATTTGTTTTCGGAGTACCGTGAATTGATCTGTGCTTGCGGTATAAAACAACCACGATATGAAACCGGCGGCAAAATTATTTCCATTGAATATGGTTTTCATATAAATAATACGCAAAATAAAAATGTAACCCAAAATAACGCAACTAGGAAAAGTGCAACCCAAAATAACGCAATCACAGAAACACAACTAATGAATATGGTTTTACAATACCTAAGAAATGGCTTAAGCTTTAGAAAGCTTGAACAAGAAGTACTTCATGACTTTAATAGTCGCGGCTTTAAGTCGAAGACAGCATTAAATAATGCAGGGGTCACGGCTGGTAAGAAAGGTATCCTTTCTGTAAACTCTTTAGAAAACGAAATAAAATACGCATCCGGTGAGTACCTTGATACACTGCAAAAGCTAAGAGATCATATAAATGAAACAGACCGTTAAGGTTATGAAATCAAGGTTGAGACAAAGAATAGAAAAATCATCGGACTGTTTTAAGACAGTCCGATGGTTTTTGGTGATTACTCATTTCCCCAAAATTTTTCAACTATTCTTTGGGAAAAATAATTAAAACCTTGTGGCTTTTCGTATACCTTTCTAACCAGTGACATATAACTTTGATCGATTTTATTGAATGTATCGGTTTCATCTAATGCAGCCAGACGGACATGTCGTTTACCTTCCTCGTCTTTGCGTGCATAATCAAGCAAATTATTGGCAATAACCCCATCAATGGGTTCGCCGTCAATTTCAAGAAGTCCGTTTTCGTTCTCTTTTATGGATTTTCCTTTCCGGATTATTTCTTTCCTTTCCTCAAATCTGTTTTCCATTTCTTTGACAGACAATGAAGTGTATCCATGCATAATATAATAGGCATTATCGCGTAAACGCTCTGTATTTATTCGGATTTTATCTGCTTCTTCTTTATCGGTCAAAATCTCATGTTTTTCGCCGATTGCGGATTCGTTGATAAGTATATCACCATAATGCTTTTCGCTCTTTGCAAATTTTATCAAGGACGTAGAGAAAATTGCAGTAGCTCGATACCTTTCTTGTGTAAATAAATCCAGATTGTGCCATTCTATTGGCTTTCCTCCATAGTCTTTCTTGCCTTTTTCAATAAAATCCATCATTTCTCTTGCTTTTTTATCATCTTCTTCATTAATAATACCGGAATTACTGTAAAGCTCATCACGGCATCCAAAAGTAAATGTCTTTTCTTTATTTCCGCTATGCTTGATATCGTTTCTTTCTCCTTTTACATCACGTGGAATTCCGTTCTTTTCATAAATTGCAATAAAAGGTATTTCATGTTTTATTGCTTCTTTGTTATTTTTATTTCTATAATAGTTGTTGACATATTCAGCAGCACCATGGTTATGAATATCGTTGTCAAGAGCTATGACGATATAATCTATTTTATATCTGTCAATAATACCGTCTAAACATTCGCCGGGTATTGTTGCGTCAATTACATCTTTTTCTTCATCGATATTACAGCAAAGAGAATATCCCGGCACATCAGTTTTAAAACAACCAAAGTGTCGTTTCGCGTCATTGTCTACTATGACAGCTTGTGGTTTTATTCCGATTCCGTCTTTATTGATAAATTGTGCGTTCATTATCAGGTGGGCTAATGCACGCCGACCTATTTTGCGAAATCCAAGAATCAGTATAGTAAACTCGCGATTTGCAGTGACTGATATATAATTACTTTTATCACCTTTCATTACATCTATAGCAAATAGATCCTGACATTCTAAGGGGGGATGACTTCTTATCATTTCGCGCATGACATACTCTACCTCATCTATTATATGGACAGTATAATTTACTTTATTTATTTCATTCATTACAACCTTATTTATATCAGTTTTTTCTTTATAGTTTGATACGATTGTATAAATGTCAAGTTTATCCGGCTTGATTTTCGCATTTTTTGCCTGATCTGATATGAGTTCAACTTTTTTTGCCGCATTTGAGACATCCGGCATGAGAACTACCTTAAATTCCTTATTTCCTTTAAGCGAGTATTTACTGATCCCTGCCTTCTTTAAGCAATCTATAAATTTCTGTTCATCTTCAAATACTCTGACTATCCCGTTAAATTTTACTGCTCTTTCATATATCTTTTTTTCATCATCTTTTTCGTCAATCAAAAATAAAACAAGCGATTTTCTCTTTTTATATATATCTTCGCCCAGCATAAGAGCATTCTTATCTCCGCCGATTATAATGCATAATTCTTTTTTAATACCCGGGAAACCATAAATATATTTGAATACCCAAATCCTTATTCTATCCAGAAGCTTTTTGCCGAACAAATGAACAATAAAAATATATGTTGCAAGTCTTCCGGTTACCTGGCTTAACCAGAACAGGAGTTGTAAAAAACCATTATTGTCAAGATATCGCGTTTCTTCGATTACGATCAATGAATCTCTAACACTCGGAGGAGTAGTAAAAGTGTTTACAATACTAAAAAAACCATTGAGCATTGCTACCTGAACATCGGTACGATTTATACCGCCTGCTTTTTCGGAGCTTGATGATAAATAGTGAAGTGAATCAAAGGCAAATACAACCAGAACAGTAAATAAAGCAAGACCAATAACAATTTTGTTTATTGTTTTCTTTTGTCGAGAAAATATAAATGTAATGAAAATTGCCAGGATCAAAAATAAAATGCTGCTAACTAGCCATGAGCTAAAGATTGACATTGATATCAGCTCCTTTTCGGGAGTATTTTTGTATTATTATACCACTTTTTATACTTTCGTGCCAATCCGTGGCTGCATTATACATTTGATCCATGTAGTTTAGTAAAATATTCATAGAACTGCATTGTAACACAAATAAGGTGCAATTATACAACATTTTATATGCTATTATGGAACCGGTAAAGATGTATTGCAAATACCGTGGAGATACTATACAATTCTTTGAGCGAAGATGTGATAAGATATACGTTAATATGTGAGCAAAATGTAGCCGGGAAAACAAGTATACAACCCTGGAGCACGAAACGGAGGAATTATGATAAGCAGACAACTGGCAAATAAACTCTTTGATTCGTTTTCTATATATCGATGGACTGATAGAATCAGACCTGTTGAATTAGTTCTAATTGATAAACACGCACATAAAGCTATTTTAACTTTTTTTATAGCAACGATGGAAGAAGAAAACGGTCAAAAGGTAGATTGGATTTATATCATTAACGGAATAGTTTTTAGTATGCTCAAGAGCATTGTGTTGTCAGATATAAAAGCTTGTGTATTAAATAGGATAGAGAGTCAATATCCCGAACAGAATAAGGATTTAAACAAGTGGGTTGTCAAACAATATGAACCGTTTATCGACAACCCTGTCTTTATATCAGAGTTTAATGCTTTTTTAGCTGATGAACCGATAAATCATAAGCTTGAAGCATCTATATTAAAAGCTGCTAACAAGTATTCAACATTACGGGAGTTTGAGATAATTAAATCAGCCAACGAATCATTTTCGGGAATCCGGGAAATTGAACGTAAGTTAAATGAAGAAATAGAAAATCTACCGTCATTTACAGCAATTAGTCAATTGACGGCAAAAACAAAACTATTTGACGCATTGTGCATTATTGAACAGCTTAGATATCAAATACGTTGGAGCCGGACACCAAGAATTCCAAAGACAAGTGTACTAGGTCATTCGATGTATGTCGCTCTGCTGTCATTTTTTATCAGCAGGGACTTAAACGTATGTAATCAAAGACTGGTTAACAACTTTTATGCTGCTTTATTTCATGATATTCCCGAAAGTGTTACCAGAGACATAATTTCTCCCGTAAAGCATGCCATAACAGATTTACCGGACTTGATAAGGAAGGTCGAAAGTGAATTTTGCGAAGAAGAGCTATACCCAAAATTCCCGGAATGTATAAGAAACCGTATAAAATACTTGATCGGCGATATGCCGGAAATAAGCGATGAGTTTACTAACAGGATTTATAAGGGCGGAATAGTAACAGACCTTGATGACAAACCTCTTTCACCGGATTACGATAAAGATGAATATGATCCTGTCGACGGAAAACTCATTAAAGTCTGCGACAATTTAGCAGCCTATATGGAAGCAGCGATGTCCGAAGAATACGGAATAACAACAAAGAATCTGCAAAAGAGTGCTGCCGACTTACGAAAATTATACGAAAATGAACCCATAATACAAGGGGTTGATGTTAACAAATTTTTTGGAGGGTTAGTTTGAACAAATTCAAACTAACGATAGTAATGTGCGAACTTTTACCTAATGCTTTTTCCCCAAGCAGCTTAAAGCGAAAATGATAAGAACGGGCATTCATTAAAAACAGGTGGGAGTTAAGCCCCGTCGGAAAAGAGGGAGAAAATGAATTTTAACGGTGATGGCGTAACGCACGATAAAGAGAAAGCTGTCTATTGGCTGACTAAAGCAGCAAATCAGGGCGATGATAATGCACAAAACGAGTTAGGAAACTTATATTTAAGCGGTAATGGTGTGTCGCGAGATAGTGTTCAAGCATTGAACTGGTATCAAAAAGCAGCAGAACAGGGAAATGCTGTAGCGCAATATAATATTGGTGCCATATATTATGAAGGCGATGGTGTTGCGGTGGACTATAAGCAAGCACACTTTTGGTTTTTAAAGTCTGCCGGGCAAGGAGATTGCGATGCGGAAAACTATCTGGGGCTTATTTACTTAAATGGTCTCGGTGTACCGAAGGACGAGGGAGAAGCTTTTAAATGGTTCACGAAAGCAGCGGAACAAGGATCGCCAAATGCACAAACCAGTTTAGGATATATGTATACTGACAACGACAGTGAAATATATGATATTGAAAAAGCTCTTTTTTGGTACTCAAAAGCAGCAGAGCAAGGGTTTGCAACCGCAATGTATAATCTGGGCATGATGTGTTTACTTGGTATGGGAGTAGAGGAAGACCGTGAAAAAGCTGTTTTCTGGCTTTCACATGCAGCGAAGCGGGGCTTCTCTGCCGCAATTGAAGCGCTTGAAGATCTGCAGGGGTGAAGTCATTAAGATATGGTTAATAAAAGACAGGAGTAAGAGATAACGTGTATATTTCAAACCCGAAGAAAATGAACACCCTGTTGATTTTAGAGATACTTAAAAAATACTCTGACGAAAACAATAAGCTATCGCAAAAAGAAATTGCTGCTCTTGTCGAAAACGTGTATGATGTCTCGATCGATCGCCATACATTAAAGCGTAATTTGGACAATCTGCTCGAATTTCAATGTGGAGTCGAGTATGCCGGACGTGACAAGGAAAGTGGAGAGACGGGCGGCTGGTATTATGAGCGAGAAATTACTGATGCGGAGATGCGCATGCTCATAGACGGACTGCTTTTTTCAAAGTACATACCGTATAGCGAATGTAAAGCTCTGATTGCTAAGCTTGAGTCTATTGCAAGCGTTGGTTTTAAGAGTAGTTACGGCTTACCGGAGAATAGGCTGGAGAATAAAGAAATATTCCTCAATATTGAGGAATTGATGCACGCTATATCAACGAATAAAAAAGTGAGCTTCAACTATTTGCGGTATGGAGCAGATAGCAAAACAGATAAAAAAGCCAACATTGTGCTTGGAAAGTCCGGCAGACCGCGTTTGTATACAGTGAGTCCATATGAAATATGTGTCACAAACGGGAATTATTACCTTATTTGCCTCCATGATTTGTCTGACAGCCTATACCACTATCGGCTAAACTCTATTTGTAATATTAAGGTACTAAAGTCTGAAAAACGCCGCCTTATAAGAGATATTCCCGGCTACAAAAATGGGTTTAAGTTAGCTGAATATATGAAAGAACACCCACATATGATGGCAAGCGGAGAAAGTGTACATGTAAAACTGCGGTTTAACAAAAGTGCTGTTGGGCATGTATTTGAATGGTTTGGTAAAGATTTACATCTCTCAGACGAGTCAGAGGAAACTTTTACTACATTCCTTAAGGTAAACGAGAATGCAATGCTTTTTTGGG
>Ga0131853_10018469_pt1 | contig 12687 bp, 12 predicted proteins | sample TergutLab28metaG_FD_92764 | JGI IMG/M metagenome (GOLD analysis project Ga0131853, IMG submission 92764) | Labiotermes labralis P1 segment gut microbial communities from Petit-Saut dam, French Guiana - Lab288 P1 (version 2) (version 2) | ecosystem: Host-associated > Arthropoda: Insects >...
GCGTTTTTTCCGGGCGGGGAACTGTTAGACATGGACGTAATTAGCCCTACTGTCAGCGGCGAAATGCAAAGAAGCGCTATACTCGCGTTCTCTCTTGCATGTGCACTTATGTTAATCTACATCACATTTAGATTCAAAGATATAAGGACGGGAGGCACGACAATTCTCGGCCTTGTTCATGATGGCCTCATTGTTTTAGCGGCGTATGCAATACTTAGAATACCACTTAATACAGCGTTTATCGCAGCAATTTTGACAGTAATCGGCTATTCAATTAACGCGACGATCGTTATTTTTGACCGTCTGCGCGAAAATAAAGGGCTTATGAAAAAAAGTGACAACGCAGAATTGATGAATACAAGCGTTACACAAACTTTAAGGCGTTCAATTTATACTTCTTTAAGCACGCTTTTTACAGTAGTTTGTCTTTACTTTTTAGGCGTAAGCTCAGTAAGAGACTTCACATTGCCGATAATCGTAGGCATTATTGCGGGAACGTATTCATCGACATGCCTTGTCGGGCCGATTTGGTATGAGCTGTCAAAAGAGAAAAAAGGCAAGAAAGAGGCATAATACAAAAATTAATACAGCCGTGGAAAATTCTGCGGCTGTATAAACATTTAGGAGCTACTTATGGATAAAAAACTTATATATTTCAGCGTTAAACAAATGATTTTTGCAGCTTCACTCGCCGCGATCGGCGTTGTTTTACCGCTTGCATTCCACGGGATACCCGGAGCCGGTATGATATTTTTACCAATGCACCTTCCTGTTTTGTTAGCCGGCCTAATTTGCGGATTGCCTCTTGGACTTCTAACCGGAATTTTAACGCCTATTCTATCGCATTTTATAATAGGAATGCCTCCTGCCCCAATTTTACCCGCAATGGTAGTTGAGCTTGCGGCGTATGGTGCAGCCGGCGCATTATTGATACGTTTTGTAAGAACAAAAGATACATATTTGAATATACATATCTCGCTGCTTGGCGCGATGCTCATCGGACGTGTTGTTTTTGGGTTAATTAACGCTTTAATTTTAAACGTTGGGGGATACTCAATGCAAATATGGTTAACTGCGGCATTTGTTACTGCGCTTCCGGGCATTGTAATACAAATCGTTTTAATTCCGATTATTGTCATTACTCTTTGGAAAGCGAAACTAATCGAAATTTAAGAGTTCTGTAAAAATATCGTATAATTTTTTAGCAATTACACTAGACAAAATTACTCTTTTAGTATAGTATATCTCTAGTGACACTCATTTGCTTTTAAGGGGTACGAATTATGAACATAACTGCTCCTAACAGAACGTGGGCAGAGATAAACTTAGATAATATTGTGCATAATTATAAGGAATTTTGCCGCGTTACAAGCTCTTACGGCAAAAAACCGCGAGTTATGTGTGTAATTAAAGCCAATGGCTATGGTCATGGCTCTGTTGCGTTGGCTAAAAGGCTTGAAAAAGATGGCTGTGATGCGTTTGGCGTTGCAACGCTTGATGAAGGTCTCGAGCTTAGGCGTGCGGGAATTTCATCGTTTATTTTACTTCTGAATCATATAGCGGAGGACAGAATTAACGAGGCGCTTGAAAGCAACCTTGTGATGACTGTTTTCTCAACGCAAATGGCTAAATCAATATCTGACTTAGCGAAAAAGCCAACTAGAATCCACATTAAAACAGACACGGGCATGACGCGCGTCGGGCTTAACCCCGATGAGACGCTTGGGGCCGTTAGTTACATACATTCACTGCCTAATATTGAAATTGAAGGCATTTTTACGCATTTTTCATCAGCCGATGAAACTGACAGAGATTATACTAACATGCAAATAGATCGGTTTAACAAGATTTTTTCGGAAATCAAAGACGCCGGAATCGAAATTAAGATTAAACATGCCGCAAATTCTGCCGCTTCAATTATGTATCCTGAAGCTTATTTTGACATGGTAAGAGTTGGAATATCTCTTTATGGCTGTTATCCATCTGAAGAAGTTGACAAGCCGCGCATTGATTTAAAACCTGCGATGAGCCTTAAATCGCAAATTATCAGGTTAAATGATGTCCCGTCGGGGATTTCTGTCAGCTACGGCAGATTGTTTACGACTGAGAGACAGTCAAAGCTTGCAACGATTCCTGTCGGCTATGCAGACGGAATAAGCAGAGTCTTAGCAACAAAGCTAAAAGTACTCGTAAATGGACAAACCGCGCCTGTTGTTGGCAAAATTTGCATGGATCAATGTGTCATTGATGTGACAGACATTAAAGGCGAAATTAACGTGTCTGATGAGGTTGTTATTTACGGCGAGCAAAAAGGCGGCTTTATCCCTGTCGAGCAAGTTGCTTCTCAGATGGGTACGATAAACTATGAAATCCTCTGCCTTACATCAAGGCGGGTTTTGAGATACTATACTGAAAACGGAAAGATTACTTCAATGGTTAATTTCCTTGAATAAGTGCAGCATAATTGTAGCAAATTAAGTAAATCAAGGTAAATAAAGCTACGCCTCAGGAATCAGGGCTCAGCTATCAGGTTTTCGATTTAATATCTGAACTCTGAAGTCTGATACGCGGCATATAATTTACCTTAATATAAAACAAAAGGAGAATGAACATTTATGAGAAAAGTAAAAGTAGCTATTTGGGGCTTCGGCGCAATGGGTAGAGGCGCAGCAAACATGTTACTCCAAAAAGAAGGCGTTGAAATCGTTGGTATTGTTAACAGAAGAAGTGATGTTGGAAGAGAAATGCACGAAGTTTTAGGGATTAAAAAAGGTGACCATCCGGAAGTTATTATCACTAACAAAGTAGAAGACGTTATTTTCGAAAAAAGCTGCGACGTTGTTTTCAGCGGCACTGATTCTTTCACAAAAGATGCTTTTGACAAAATCAAACTTATCCTTGAAAACAAAATCAACTGTGTTTCTATTGCAGAAGAAATGGCTTGGCCACAAATTCAGCAACCTGAGCTTGCAGCTCAGCTTGACAAAATCGCTAAAGAAAACGGCGTAACTGTTTTAGGAACGGGCATCAACCCGGGCTTCATTATGGACTACCTTGTAGTGGCTCTTTCCGGCGTTTGTGAAGATATCACAAGCATCACTGCTAAAAGAGTTAATGACCTTTCTCCTTTCGGCAAGTTCGTTATGGAAGAGCAAGGCGTTGGTATTTCCGTAGAAGAATTTGAAAAAAGAAAAGCAGCAAATGCTATGACAGGCCATGTCGGATTCCCTGAATCTCTCGGCATGATGGCAGAAGCTCTTGGCGTTAAACTTGAGAAATATGAGCAAACACAAGATCCTATCATCTCTAACACTCACAGAGAGCATCCTCATGCTAAAGTTGAGCCCGGAACACTTGCGGGTATTCGCCAACAAGCTTTTGGCTATGTAAACGGTGAAAAATTCATCACTCTTGATCACCCGCAACAAATCCATCCACATATGGAAAACACTAACACAGGCGACTATATCAACATCAAAGGTACTCCAGACATCAACATTTCTACAAGTCCTGAAGTTCCGGGCGGTATCGGAACATTTGCAATGGCTGTTAACATGATGCCTCATGTTATCAATGCTGAACCGGGTCTTAAAACTATGCTTGACCTTCCTGTTCCAAGAGCAATACTTGGCGACTTCAGAGCATTTATCAAAAAGCTTGACTAATTAAACAATTAACATAATTTCTCGTAGGTGTTGCAAAGATTATTTCTTTGCAACACTTTACGTTATTTTTAAGGAGGCAAGTTATGCAAGGTAAAAAAGGTCAATGGGTGCAAATCCATAATATAGTACTTGAGCCGGCTGATCGTGCGCCGCAAGTGCCTGACGATACAAAAGCAACTCCTCTTGTTATGTGGGTCAAAGGCTACTTAAACGCCGATGCCGAAGTTAACTGCGAATGTGAAATCACAACTGTTACAGGCAGAATTGTCAAAGGGATTTTAGACGAAGTTGAGCCTTCATATTCTCACGACTTTGGTAAATACGTTCCTGAGCTTGACATTATTAGAGATCAGGTAAGAAAGGCATTGGGGGTGTAGCTTAAATGAAAGATATGTCTTATGCGGGCGTTATGAGCCGCAGAAATGAAATCATGAAACAATCAATCGGTATCGACTATTCTGATTTTGAAATGAACGGCATCGCTTTTGATTATGAGAAAATGATGCGTGAAGCAGGTTATACTCTCGAAGAAATCGTTAAAATCCAGACGGATGTTTCTGTCGGCAATACGCCGATTATTGAGCTTCAAAACATTACTGAACTTGCAAGAAAAATGTCCAAAACAGGTCAAGCAGCGCGTATTTTTATTAAAGACGAAGCTTGCAACCCATCGGGAAGCTTTAAAGCAAGACGTGCGGCGAACGCTGTGTATCATGCAAAAAAACTTGGCTACAAAGGCGTTTTAACTGCTACAAGCGGCAATTACGGCGCGGCAGTTGCTTCTCAGGCGGCGAAACACGGCCTTAAATGTATCGTTGTTCAAGAATGTTATGATTCTAAAAAAGTTGGTCAACCCGAAATCCTTGAAAAGCAGCGTGCTTGCGAGGCGATGGGCGCTGAAGTTGTTCAGCTTTCAGTCGGCCCTGAGCTTTTCTACACATTTTTAGCTCTTTTGGAAGAAACAGGATATTTCAACGCTTCATTATACACACCTTTTGGTATAGCGGGCGTTGAAACTTTAGGTGCGGAAATTGCGGCGCAATTTATGACTAAATACAATCGTCACCCTGATGTTGTTTTAGTAACGCACGCAGGCGGCGGTAACGTAACGGGTACTGCAAGGGGTCTTATTAAAGCAGGCGCGACGAACACTAAAGTTGTCGGCGCAAGCGTTGATCTTTCGGGGCTTCACATGGCGTCTGACAATGCGTTTAACAGAAAATCATTCACAACAGGACATACAGGGTTCGGAATACCTTTCGCAACGCTTCCTGACCGTTCTGACGTGCCGAGAAACGCGGCTAGAAGCCTTCGTTATCTTGACAGATATCTTCTCGTTAAGCAAGGTGAAGTATTCTATATGACCGAAGCTTTATCAGCTCTTGAAGGGCTTGAAAGAGGCCCTGCGGGCAACACTTCACTTACAGCGGCATTCGTTTTGGCACAAGAAATGAAAAATGATGAAATGATCGTAGTTCAAGAAACAGAATATACAGGCGCGGGTAAGCATCAAATGCCTCAGCTTTCATTTGCTAAGAAAAACGGCATCGAAGTTAAATTTGGTGACCCTGAAACAGAAGTTCCGGGCACGAGCATTGTTATCCCTGATGATCCATCAAAAATTAAAATTAGAGACTTTGACCTCGACAGAGCAAGAAAGTCCTGCATTAAAAACAGCCTCGCAGCGGCAGGCGTTAAAGAAGTTTCCGATGCTGAAATTAAATATTTAGCGGAAGAAACAAAATCAAACGAAGATTTTGTTAGAGAAACGATTAAGAGTTTGCAGGCGTAAGGAGAGAATTACGATGAAACGACAAGATGATTTTAGTGCACGAAGAGAGCATCTTAAAAATTTAACAGATGAACAGCTTTACGATAAATTTTGGACTCTCGCAGGAGAAATAATACAGCCTATGCTCGATATGGGCTATAAAAACACAACACCATCCGTTGAACGAAGCATATTACTTCGTATGGGCTTTTCAAGCCTTGAAATTAAGCCGATTGTTGAAGGCGTTATGAACAAAGGGCTTATGGGTAAAGGGTGCGGCAACGTTGTTTGGCGTTTGGCTGAGAAAAAAGGCATAAGCGTGAGAGAAGCAGGACTACTTCTTGCAGACGGCAAGGAATGGGATACTGTGGACTCACTGTTTAGCTAGGAGGAAGTGACCGGTATGAAAATTGATCCTAACAAAAAACTAGATTTACATGAGGTGCTTAAAGACCTCGATAAATACGAGCCAAAGCGCCGCGGATGGCATTGGCGTGAAAACAGAGGCGGCAAGAGGCAAGTAGGAGATTTCGAGTTTTTAGAAACTTCCGAGCCGCTTAAAAACTCTATTCCACTTCCGGGAGCAAGGGGACTTGGCGGTATTGACCCACAGCCTGACTGCGTAATTACAACCGAAATCGCATCGGGTCGCTTTGAGGACGACATCAGAAGGATGAGAATGGCGGCTTGGAACGGCGCAGATCATATAATGGTTATAAGAACCGCGGGGCAGTCACATTATGACTCTTTAATCGAAGGAACGCCTCAAGGCATTGGCGGTATCACAATTACAAGAAAACAAGTTAGAGCAACGCGTAAAGCAATAGATGCAATTGAAGAAGAAGTCGGACGCCCAATTAACTTCCATTCATATATTTCAGGCGTTGCGGGGCCTGATATCGCAGTTATGTTTGCCGAAGAAGGCATTAATGGCGCACATCAAGACCCTCAATACAACGTTCTTTACAGAAACGTTAACATGGTCAGAAGCTTTATTGACGCTTGTGAAGCTAAGAAAATCATGGCTTGGGCAGATATTTTACAAATCGACGGTGCGCATAACGCTAACGCAACCGCGATGAAGGCTTGGAAGGTTATGCCTGAGCTTATGGTTCAACATGCTATAAATTCGATTTTCTCTGAAAAAGTTGGAATTAAACCTGATAATATCGCATTATCTAACGTTCCTCCAACTGCTCCTCCTGCTCCTTGTATGAGACTTGACCTTCCGTATTCTGTTGCGCTTAGGGATTTCTTCAAAAAATACAAAATGCGTGCACAGCAACATACAAAATATATGGAATCTGATATGCGCGAAGCAACTGTTACTCATACGCTAAACCTTGTTATTTCAAGGCTTACAAGCGCTGACTTGCAATCTACAATCACGCCGGATGAAGGACGTAACGTGCCTTGGCATTATAACAATATCGCGGCTATTGACACTACAAGACAGGCCCTTAACGGCATGGACGGTCTCCGCGAGATGGTTAAACTTGACCGTGAAGGCATTTTGGGCAAAGAAATACGCGAGCTCAAGGAAAGAGCGATTTTGTTCATGGAAGAAATTCTCGAATCGGGCGGATATTTCAACGCGGTTCAAGAAGGATTCTTCATCGACAGCGGCTACTATCCTGAAAGAAACGGCGACGGCATCCCTCGTATGATCGACGATGGCGTTGGCGCAGGCATGATTTTTGAGCGTGACGAGGACTATTTTGCACCTGTATCAGTCCATTATGGGTATAACAACGTGCCGAAACAGTTTAAATGCCCATCAGAAGCGATCGGCGGCGACACTTTTGAAGATCGCTCTAAAATTATATACATTGATGAGCTTGATGAATTTGATAACGTAAGCACTCGTTTAAGCGAAGTTGCAAAATATTTTGACTCTCCGCTTTTAAAACCGGAAGTTGAATGGGCAGCGGATGGAATCGTTACGACAACTATCTTCCTTCCTTGTGATGAAAGAACCGCTGAGTTTGCTGCAATTAAATGCGGCGAAAAAATGGGGCTTGAAGACGTTACTGTTGTACACAAAAGATGTATACATCCATCAGAAGGGACTTTGGTTGAAATCAAAGGTAAGGTTACATTTGACATCAACAAAGATGAGCTAATCATCCCTGAGAAAATCCCAACGCTGTCAGAAGAAGAAATTAGAGCTGATTTAGCGGCTAAACCAATTATGGTTGTTGCGGGAACGGTTGGAAATGACGAACACTCTGTTGGTCTTAAAGAAACGCTTGATATCAAACACGGCGGCATCGAAAAATACGGCGTTAAGTATATCTATCTCGGAACTTCGGTTCCCGTTGAAAAAATGGTTGACGCGGCTATTGAAGCAAACGCTGATGCTATTTTAGTTTCAACAATCATCACTCATGATGATATCCACACTAAAAACATGCAAAAAATCCATGATCTTTGTGTGGAAAAAGGCGTCAGAGATAAAATATTCATTGTCGCAGGCGGAACGCAGGTTACGAATGAAATCGCCAAAGAAGCCGGAATGGACGCAGGCTTCGGACGCGGCACAAAAGGTATCGAAGTTGCGAGCTTCCTTGTAAAGTCAAGGCGCGCGAGATAGCTGATTAACAGAGGCACGGCAACTGCCGTGCCTCTGTTGCCTTTGAAAGGGTGAGCCTATGGAAAACTCAAGTAATCGATGCGGACGATGTGGAAACTTTCTATCCGAAAGCGAATTTTGTTACTTAGCTTGTGCTGAAAAAGAAATTAAAGAAATAGGAAAGTTTTTTCTTGTTTCATCCTTATTAGGAACATTATTTGCTTTAGCATTTTCCCTCTTTGCAGGAGGGCCTAGCACCTTTGTGGATTGGGTGTCATATATATTGATTTTCACTCTTGCATTTGGGCGCAGAAATAGCTCAGGAAGCATGCGTGCTTCACAATGCACTATGCCATGGGCAGGAGCACAAGGCCCCTTATTTTCATTTTTTAATCGAAGCGACCTTAGCAAAAAAACCTCACTGGCAGAAATTAGCTTCACTCTAAAAGGATTTATTTCTTATATAGGGCCGCTTAACCTTTTTTATAACTTATTCAGACTGTTAAAATTATTGAGAATCCGAAGAGAAATCTCATATAATGAAAACAGGATTTAGGACCAGAAAGGAACTAATAAATGTATAATGTTGATGTGTTAGTTGCTGAAATAGGCAGCACAACAACGGTAGTAAACGCTTTTAATTTTAATCCCGAAAAATTCATCGGCCAGGGTCAAGCTGCGACGAGTGTGCTTGACGGCGATGTGACAATCGGGCTTAAAAATGCTGTAAAAGATTTGGAATCAAAACTCGGCGATGAAATCAAATGGGGCGAGATGCTTGCGGCAAGCTCAGCCGCCGGCGGCTTAAAAATGTGCGTCCACGGGCTTGTTTATGATATGACAGTCCGCGCAGCAACAGAGGCGGCTTTAGGCGCAGGCGCTGTTTTGAAACTTGCGACATCGGGCAAGCTTATGCGAACTGATATAGCGAAAGTAAAAGAACAGAACCCGAACATAATTTTAGTTGCAGGCGGCGTTGATTACGGCGAGCGCGAAACTGCTGTTCATAACTTTGAAAAATTAACAGACGCATACCCGAATTTGCCGTTCATTTACGCGGGCAACATCCAAAATCACGAAGAAATTAAGCTAATCGCGGAAGAAAAAAACATCCGAGTTTATATTACAGAAAATGTATATCCAAATGTTGATGAATTAAACGTTGAGCCAACGCGCAAAATTATCCAAGATGTTTTTGAGGAGCATATCGTTCACGCGCCCGGCATGTCTGAAATTCGAACTATGATCAAAGGCAAAATAATGCCGACACCGGGAGCGGTAATGGCCGCGGCGAAACTTTTAGCGGAAGAAATCGGCGACTTGATCGTCTTTGACGTAGGAGGCGCGACAACGGATTTGCATTCTGTAACAGAAGGTTCGCCTGAAATTGCCGAAACTATGATAAGCCCTGAACCTATCGCAAAACGTACTGTTGAGGGGGATTTAGGTGTTTTTGTCAATATTCCGCATATTGTTGATAAAATTGGGCTTGACGAGCTCAAAAAACAGTTCCCAAACGCTGAAGAACTCATACGGGATGCAAAGCCAATTCCCGAAACAGATGCCGAAAAGGCATTTATCGAGCGGTTAACCCAAACTGCAATTTCAACTGCGCTTAATAGACATGCGGGCAAATTGATTGACTTTTACGGCCCTGTCGGCAAAAAAACGGTCGCAACAGGCAAAGATTTGACGGCTGTTAAGCACTTAGTCGGCACAGGCGGTGCGCTTACGCGCCTGCCAAATCGGATTGACATAATGAAAAATCTTTTAGAGCCAAGCACAAGCCCACGGCTCGGACCGCGGGAAGGCGCACAAATTTTAGTTGATAATCACTATATAATGGCGTCGCTTGGTGTTTTGTCTGCGTCGTACAAAGACGCAGCTCTAAGGCTAATGCAGCAAAGCATAGGAGGGAAGATATGAAATATCCGGCTCTTATTACAAATAAAGCAAAATTGGCGGAAAATATCAATGCAATCAATAAATTATGCAGCGATCACCTTAAAAAATATTGTGCTGTGACAAAATGTTTCTGCGCTAACCCTGAAATTGTTGACGTTTATTACAAAGCAGGTGTTCGTGAGTTCGCGGATGCAAGAATACCAAACCTTAAAAAAATCAACTATCCTGATGTAACAAGATGGCTTTTACGCCTTCCAGCGCTTTCAGAAATTGAAGATGTTGTCAAATATTCAGACATAAGCCTAAATTCTGAAGTGAGAGTAGTTGCTGCTCTCTCAGAAGCTGCTCTAAAACTTGGCAAAAAGCATAAAGTTGTTTTGATGATTGATGTTGGTGATTTGCGGGAGGGTGTTTTAGCTGAAAATGCAGTTGAAACCGCAGGTGAAATGCTTAAATACGAAGGCATTGAGCTTTACGGCATAGGCGTTAACTTTAACTGCTTCGGTGGAATCATTCCGAATGCTGAAAACGTTAAGATAGTGACAGATAAGGCACGTGAGATATCAGAAAAGTACGATATTGACATACCTGTAATTTCTGGCGGGAACTCAGGGTCTATGCACCTTTTGACAGGGCAAACAATGCCGCCGGAAGTTAACTATCTTCGACTTGGCGAGGTTGTATTCTTCGGACGCGAAACTTCGTATCAGCAGCTTATTGAAAACATGAATGAAGATATTTTCAGGCTTGAAGTTGAAATTATTGAATTGCAGAAAAAGCCGTCAATGCCCATTGGTGAAGCCGGGCTTAATGCTTTGGGTGAAAAAGTTACATTTGTTGACAAAGGCGACATGTTACGTGCAATCGTTTCTTGCGGTCGCCAAGATGTTTACATTGACAAAATTACACCACATGACGAAAAAATCGAAATACTTGGTCAATCGAGCGACCATATGATTATTGATGTAACACATTCAGATAAAAAGTATGAGGTTGGCGACATTATTAGCTTTTCGATCTCATACGCCGCACTGCTTTCGCTATCTACTTCGGAGTATGTTTACAAATTATGTGAATAATGTGACGCATTAGGAGGGTAATTATGGTAGGTGGATTAAGCTTAAATCAATCTATGTTTGCAGCGAATGTGATTGATTCAAGGGCGAATAAAACTCATAATTTTGATTTGACTGATACAAATACAGCAATTTTAGACGGAACTGCACTTGTATCTGCAGGTATACGACTGCCGGGAGGTGGGATGATGTCTGCTTCTGTTTTCAAATCTGCAAACTTTACAGCGGATAATCCTATAATGCTCGTTCGTGGTATCAACGTGGACGGTTCGCCGTTTGAAGTGGAAGTTAATGTTAACGAAGTTAACCCAAAAAATGCGTCATTCATTGAAATGTTTGCACTCGATGGTTACTTTGAAAATAAGGGTCAGAATCTAAGCGCTGTTCGCAATGCAGTTATTGCAATGGCAGCGCAGGAATCGCAAGGCAAATCTTTTGGTTTCGTTGATGCCTTTGTTAGCCAAAATTTCGTGTCACCTCTTCAAGAGATGATGAAAAATCAGCGCGCACTTGGCAACTGGGAAGTATTTATGCGATTAAACTATATAATAGAAAACTTGCTGTCACATCTTGACATTAACCGCCTGCAGTAGTAATATTATGATATGAATCGGGGCTTGTCAAACAATAAGCAAAATTGTTTTACTTATTGTTTGTCAGTCTTTGACTTTGTAAAATTAAAACATATATACTAAGGAGGAATTATTTTGGCATCATCAAAACAAGTAATTGACCAAACCGAAAAGTACAGCGCGCATAACTATAAGCCTAAAGAGGTAGTTTTCGCGTCAGGCGACGGCGTTATCGTTAAAAACCCGGAGGGTGAAGAGTTTTTTGATATGCTCAGCGCATATTCAGCTCTTAACTTTGGTCACAAACATCCTGAGCTTATCCAAGCAGCTAAAGACCAGCTTGACAACGTAACACTTTCTTCAAGAGCGTTCTATAACAACCTTCTCGGCGAATTTCTTGAAAAACTTTGCAAAATGACAGGCAAAAACAAAGCTCTCCCTATGAACACAGGAGCGGAAGCCGTTGAAACGGCTCTCAAAACTGCAAGACGTTGGGGCAACTTCGTTAAAGGCGTAGAAGACGGCAAGCAAGAAATCATCGTTTGCAGCGACAACTTCCACGGCAGAACAATCGCTATCATCTCTATGAGCACTGACCCTGTTGCAAGAAAAGGTTTCGGTCCTTTCGTTCCCGGTTTCAAAGTTGTTGAATATGGCAACTTAGCAGAGCTTGAAGCGGCTATTAACGAAAACACTGTTGCTTTTCTTATGGAACCAATTCAAGGCGAAGCAGGCGTTAAATGCCCACCTGCAGGATTTATGAAAAAAGCTTATGAACTTTGCAAAAGCAAAAACGTTCTTTTCATCGCTGACGAAGTTCAAACAGGTTTTGCAAGAACAGGCGATATGTTTGCAGTTCAACATGAAGGTTTTGAGCCTGACGTTTACATTTTTGGTAAAGCTTTAGGCGGCGGCGTTATGCCTATTTCAGCTGTTGTCGCTAACGATGACATCCTTGGCGTATTCTCTCCGGGTTCTCACGGTTCAACTTTCGGAGGAAATCCTCTTGCTTGTGCTGTTACTCTTAAAGCAATGGAAATTCTTGAAAGAGAGAAGTATCCTGAAATGGCAAAAGAGAAAGGCGAATATTTCATGAGCAAGCTTCGTTAAATTAAAAACCCCAAAA
>Ga0131853_10018471_pt1 | contig 12687 bp, 6 predicted proteins | sample TergutLab28metaG_FD_92764 | JGI IMG/M metagenome (GOLD analysis project Ga0131853, IMG submission 92764) | Labiotermes labralis P1 segment gut microbial communities from Petit-Saut dam, French Guiana - Lab288 P1 (version 2) (version 2) | ecosystem: Host-associated > Arthropoda: Insects >...
TATAGCTCTACTCTTCCATGACCGCGGCACTAGAAGGGGATGAGTGGTCAGCAGCACGCCCCGGCCGTACTTTACCCCCGGGAAAGACCCGGTACCCATTTTACAGGAGGCTGGGAGTGCCCCAGGGCCGGTCTGGACGAGCGGAAAATCTCGTCCCCACTGGGATTCGATCCCGGACCGTCCAGCCCGTAGTCAGTCGCTATACCGACTGAGCTAACTGACCCACACAGACACACACACACACACACACACACACACACACACATATATATATATATATATATATGACTCCGTTACATGCAGGTGCAACTGCGAAATGTCATTACAGTCATTTCCGACTTTCCAAGTGACTTAGCGACTCGCTAAGGACCGGACGGTCCGGAAATCTAATCCCGGTGTAGGAAAGATTTTTCCACACCTGTCAAGACTGGCCACAGGGCCCACCCAGCCTCCTGTGAAATGGACACCGTGTCTGTTTCCTGGGGATACAGCGGACGGGGCGTGACGTTGACCACTAATCCACATCTAGCACCCAGGTTAAAGAAAGAGTAGAGCTCTATCTCTACTCCCCGTCTGGGCCTTCATGGCTTGTTCTAGGGAAAACGTTATCTTTTTTCCTTAAATTACATTACAACAATTTTTAAAATTCTCGCTTGCAAACATGGCTACGCAGCGATTATTTCGCTGTAATAATTTGTAATATACGAATATACGTAATATACCTGTTAGAAATTAGACACAGCAATTGTCTGTAATTACCAACATTAGGCCTACTTCATGTAAGTATGCGGAAAGTTCTCGAAAGAATTTCCTGTTCCGAACTATCAGTGTACTGAAGTAGGGCAAAACAAGACACAAAATCTAGGAAATTCTGTCATCCTTGGAATTCGTGTGACACCTATTGTGATTTAAAATCTAATAAGATTTCTAACAACGTTACAGAATGAGGGTTCATGATATTACTAGAATTCCAATCATGTATTCCCCGACTCCCAGCCGTCATCCTGTCAAGTGTGCGAAGTGTGGATCTGAAGGAGAAAATACGGTAGCCTTTTTCCTAGGTGGTTATAAGTGAAAGCACTGGTTCGTGTTAGGCTAGGTTAGGTTTCATTAGCTTCGGCTGGTTAAACTTCTGCTTTTCCGATTACCGAGTCACGAGATTAATCCTCTACGACGTCCTTCTTTCAGACGTGCGAACTGACAGGAGTGGAACAAGAAATCTGAAGGGAATCACTGCTGGGAGAAGTCCAATATCTTACGAGCAGACGTCGGGTAATCAAGTAATGGACTGGAGATAAAAAATACTACACCAACATGAAGGGCAGTATTTTACAGGAACGGTGTTTTAAACTGCAAAAATTCATATAATCAGTGTGTTTGAAGGATTTAGAGAACATAATTGCACCACATTGCAAGAAAAGTTCATTACAGTAAATACTAAGAACGTTATTTTATTTTCCATGTGTTCATTACAGTTTCGCGCCTGTTGTGATATTTTACAAGCTGATTGTCACGTACAGTCTTCACGCAAGTGTTGCACGTAGATTATAGCACAAAGTATATCAGGGCTGACAAACATGCGGTCCTCGGACATCTGACAGTTTCGCTAATAGAAATTAACAAATATAATATGATAGCTGAAGAATAAAAAACCAACTAGATGCCACTTATTATTTTACTGTACTTCTTATAGGCTCAACGTATTTCGGGCACTACTATGCCCATCATCAGGAGTCCGCGACTACAATGTTGATTACCACATTGGTCGTTTCGTTCTTGGTTTGCTGTATGTTGGAGGTTCGGTGCAGTTAGGCTGGAATAGTGTCCGGGCTGCAGGCTAAAGTCGTGCTTTAGCCTGCAGCCTTGAGCCTATAAGAAGTACAATAAAATAATAAGTGACATCTAGTTGGTTTTTTTATTCTTCAGTTATCACAACGATACAGGGTCCAATAAACACCAGAAAATATGACAGGTATACAAAATGTAATATGGCAAATTTATTGGCAGGGAAAATGTTTAGAAATCGTAACTCATCACTTTGAAGGCAGCACGCAGTAAACCATTCTTTGTGTTTTAGAGAATTTGGTACGGTCTACTACCTTGTCGTTCATCCATAAGTTGAGCCTAACGTATTGGTTGTAAATAACGCCCTCCAAGTAAACACAATCCCCCCCCCCCCCCCCCCGGTTTTTCGATGTACGCATACACACGTGTAGCCCTCAGGCGAGTCCTTAACGAATTATGTGGACCCTCCTGTGAGTCGAAGTTGGCCAGCCCTACAGTATGTAATGCGGTGTGTTATGATTGGGCGGTAAAATGTTTCGACACTACTGGGTAATCGTCCGACCATAACAGATGCGCACGCACTAATTACCAAATACGAGGAAATGTATGCAATATTTCTTGTGTACACGAAACATTATTTATTCTTTCAATTTTGAGAGTTCTTCTGTCAGTAATTACAGTGGCCCCTCGCCCAGTGTGGAGGGTTCAGGCAAGTTATAACGGACTGTTGGACAAAGCCGCATTGCGCGAAATTTTTTTGAAACAATAGGATTACTTGACTGCGGATGCTTATGGATCCCTCTCCCCCCCCCTCCCGCGCACTGCTTCAAATACATGCATCTTTTGCACACTTAAACATTTACACAATGCTTGGGTGGCTGAAGCTGTCAGCTTCCATTGCGGTATAGTTGGCAACTGCCGGCGTTTATCCGCGTGTGTCTTCAGTTTTCAGTTTCCGTCAGTTTTCCATATGTTTAATTATTTTCAACCACGTAAAGTGAAAACCGCGCTGTGCAAAACTGGAAGAGCGAGAGGTAACCCTATTCAGCCCCATCTTTCATTAGTTTATAAATCGCCACCATATAAACAATATCGATACACTATACAAGACTGAGCAGACATTAATGGTAAAAACACATGTATAATCTGTAGCTTGCACGGCAAAAAAATGGAATATGTCTGCAGCTATCGGCCCTAACCGACTATCAGCTAGCTATGAGCTAGTTGTATGGGCAGGTACATAGCTTACATGGCACAGACTGACATCCTAGCTTTTCGGTTCTCTGTTGACAAGAACAAAGATGGCTGTCGAAACGGTTTGTTCGTCTTCAAAACACCCGATGCGACTGGTAGCCTGACAGAGCGTTACTAAATAACACAAGTTCATACAAATCGGCTTAATTACACACAGAGCATTTCAAAAAGTCCATTTTATTGTACTCGGCAATATTTTTTTTTGTCTTATTCACGATACTTCATAGTCTTTAGAGACGAACTACGTATTTTATTCTGACCTACATTGCTACGTTGTCTATATGCTGCAGGCGTCGCCCAAACGTTCAGCCTGCTTTATTCTGGCTCCTCATTCATGAGGTTTCGAAGTCACACACAACGACGCACCACAGTCGGTAGGGTTTCCCTGGACGAGGGGCCAGCTCGTCACAGAGACCTCTACCTGACAACACACACAACACTCACAACAGACAAACGTCCATGCACCCGGTGGAATTCGAACCCACGATCCCAGCCCTGGACCGCGCGGCCACTGGGACATGCTCGACAATATTAGAAACAACTGCACATAATGCGACCTGATAATGAAATGTGCACCTTGAATAGCAGGTCTACAAAAAAGTAGTGAAATTTGTGGTCACTTACACGTACATGAAAATAACATAACATTTTTAAACGTTGGTGGGTTCCAAGGTAAAAAACACTCAAACATTTTTTTAAATTTTTCAGAGGTTTTCATAGTCTGGACACGGAGCAGAATTTGAGAAGAATTTGATATTTTAACAAATAATTTATTTCTCCATTTATGAAGCGATTTGATTTTGGCTTTGCTCGACTTCGAATGTACAAAAAGAACTGTTGCTGGTACGTGAACTCGAAATGCCGATGCTGGTGTACAGTGCACTAGTGTTTAAAATGTTCAAAGGTTGTATTGAAAATTCAGTTGCTCAGCTAAAATTCTAAACAAATTCTTTGTCCCTTCCCTCCCTGCTAATTCAAAGATACAATAGTTTTATTGTGCGAGGTGAGTTTTGCATAATAAATCATTTTCTGAAAGATTTCACGACATCCCTTTTGAGTGTAAATACACTTCATATGTCATAATTCCACACAACTTTACTTTTTTGGCAACGAATATTTTGAAAAAAAAAGAGGAGAGGAGGATTTCGGCTGACACTCACATCTGACACGTAGGAATTGATTCCGATTTGTTCTTGCTAAAATAATCCATCTGGCATTTGTTAGTGTCTTGTTTTGTTCTGATAGATGTCACAATACTACTGAAACAGCGCTACGATATTCAATGCTGTTCACTGAACGCACTTAGCGTCAGAACGTCAAACTTGTTCATCACTCAGTATTACTACACAGATATATATATATATATATATATAATATACATATATATATATGTATATGCAATATTTATATCAATACCAATCAACAACAGTTTCAACGAGTAAAGAAAGCAGCGCGTTCAGGTTGCTACACGCTGTGAAGATAAAACAATGCAAAAAATGTCGCAAAACAGCCGAGAATGATAAATAAATGAAGGTAAATTTTTATCTTTGGTTAGCCTTAATTAAAAACCATATTTTTTTGACGTAAGGATGTGTAGGTGTAATTTCATGGAACTCGAACACTGTTGTGTACTTTCTTTTGGGTTATCACACGGCGTCTGAATATTATGTGCTCATGTTTCGGAACACCCTGTCTCTTCCATCTTCATACGTGGTTTAAGTAGGTTAGAGACAGACGCTGGGGAATCACCCAAAAGAAAGAACACAACATTCAGAAAAAGGCGAAAGTTTGAAATCAAGAACTCTAACACCTAATGAAATTACTCTACAGGTGCAAGTTAACGTTATTTTGCCACCACCAAATGCTTCGCGGTACCCACTAGACAGAACACGATATGGGGCACGAAGAACAAAACAATTTCTGCCCCTGACAGGAATAAAACGCTGGACGTTCAACCAATAACCAGTCATTGTACTGAAATAGAAATCCCGCCTCAAGACAAAATATTATTAACAAACACATCTTTGTCATTTTCCATCACACCATGCACGTCCCTTTCCGAAGATTATTTCCTACACTCGTGATAGAGAAAAGCAATCCCGCCAAGTTTTTTATCACGCATTTTGGAAAATATTAGAGTATATCTACTGTACACATAATTTATATGTTCAGGATATTGGAAACAATAACAAGAAAATGCGATAATAAATTTAAGATGGACCTGAAGGAAACAGGATGTGAGACAGCAAAGTTAACGGGACTGTGTAAGTTCCATGTTCAGAGCAGGACTTTGCTACCAGAACAATTCAACCCTCGAGTTATGCAGCCAGATGTTTGTATGGTTCGTTCGTTGGTTGGATGGTTGATTAATTAGTTAGATTTTTATTTGGGAAATAGGGATTTTTATAGACTTTTATACATTTAATAATTAATTACATTTTAACTCAATTCTGTATTTAATGATGAGCTAACAAACGGACATCTGCTGTGTCAGATCGATAAAAAGAAATAAAAATCACAAAAGAAGAAATGAACAAAATTCAAGAAAACAAAAAAAAAAGGTTACGAAATACAAATAAATTAATACTAACAAAAAAACATCCAGAACAGCAATAGAGAACCCACTTCATGTGACTGACAAGACGTAACATATGCAGCTTCTGCAGAAATCACAAAAGTTGGGATGCAAGGCCGTCCAAACAAGACATAAGTTCTGAAACACTTCGAAATCCACGTCATCCGCAAAACCCAAAAATCCATAAATTGAAAACTATGATAAACTAAAAAGGCGTCAAAAACGACAAAATCTGGGGTAACACGCGGCACTGCTATGACCTCTATATCATGAGCTGCTGATCTCAGCCGGAGGCTAAAACCAATATATAAATCACGCCAAATCAATACACACCACAAGCTGCAAGCGACATTAAAAGCCATAAAAGAGCTGTTGACCCTCTGTACTCACACTATGAACAACTACAGAGGATAAACATTGCATTTTCTTTCTCTATCCACTGGAGACGTTCTTTCTTTCTTTCTTTCCTTCCTTCCTTCCTTCCCATTTCTTTCTTTCCTTCTTCCTCTGCCTTCTATTTTATTTTTCTTTTCCCAACAGCCTGTTTTAGCAGTATTTGAGAGTCTCTCTTTGCCTGCAGACAAATATTATAAAAATGTATGACTTATGTGATTCTATTGGCAACATGAAAGTTGCCCTAAATAAGCAAAGAAAAACAAAAAACGAACTACAACTGACATTAGGGTCTTCAGGGGTCATTAGCCACTGCCCAACTCTATCTCCGGAGTCACAGATTAGCTCCGATTGATGGGACCAGCATAACAGGTCTGTATTTTTGTCTAAAAACACAGAGAGCGCCGCTATTTGGAGCGATACGTTTCTAGAACCAGAATAATAGGACAGACGATGTTCATTATATTTGTCCTTTCAGTAAGGGTGCTTGGTCACAAGTACTCAGATCCAGGTCACAATATTCCGTAGTTAGAGGCTAAAACAAAGCCGGGTGCAACTAATGAAGACTACGATTGAACGGATTTTACTTTACATCCCTCGAAACCAACTGCTTCATTACTTTGTTCTTGTAACAAGGTGGAGAAACAGCAATTCGCAGAGAAATGATGTGCCAGTGTTTGCATGTCGGAGCGAAGTGTACCAAGGACATGGAAGATCGCAGACGCACTGTTCGATGCCTTCTCATGACTGTCCAACGACCCGGCGTCATGTCCCAAAAGAACTAAATCCTCAGTTCCTATGTTTTCGAAGTTGTGAGTGTATAATCTTTAATAATTAATAAATAGTTCTGTTTTATGTAATTATGACTCACTTAATCACGCCGTCAGTACCTAACACTATTCAATGTCGAGTGGCTGCATAATTAAAACATAATTAATTATGAGAGGATGTAGCCGAAAGCGTTCACGTCCTGACCTTAGTCACTCTTACCGCATGTGCCGAAGAGTCTGCAGACAGTATATTCGGTCTCTGGTGTGATATTTTAACCCAGGACAATCCGAACACAAACCAGAAGTACTACCCAACTCGACCGTGCAGTTCGGCGCACTCTTAGTGAATTATCTATGGTTCAACCGTCCGAAAAGAGTGGATCAGATTTCCTGCATTTTTACATGAAGGATTCAAGTTAGTGGGAAATCTATCCTCCCATAGAGCAAATCGAAGTTGATCCTCTCTAGCCTGGATATAGGGTTTGGTGGCAATAGATAACCGATACATGACCTCATTCAATATCTCCACCCCTGTGAAGGAAATGCAATATAATCAGTCTCTCTCATTTATTTCCTCAAGGTACGTCGTACAGGGAATTGTCATCTGGTTCTCAGTACGGTTACAGTGGAATTAGACACGACAGTGATCCTACCTCTGTTTCGAGACGTATTCTTTCCGAGGGGAACTTCTCTCAAAGATGTAGCTTCCACCCTCAACAAAATTCGATAAACCATTGCATTCCAAACTTGCGTTTTTCTCAGTATCATTACTCCAATATTTCAGAAAAAAAAACTGATTTTTAGGTCTCCATTCTTCTGGGAAGTAGCGCTGTGCCACTGGGTAATTTGCACCTGACGTTTAGAGACAACTTAGTGGACTCATTAACAAGGGTCGAGAAGTCCAGAAAGAATTAGACAGGCCAACCCAAGTCACGTCCAGATATTTGAAAACTTCGGAACAATGACGCCAAATTTTATGCAATTATCAATCATCCAGTTCACTAGCGCCCCAACCGACATAAACAGATACACCATCTACACAGCCACAAAAGTCTTGAGTGGCAGCGACTGCCTAAATGACGTCACGGACAGAAAGCATTCTGTTTCTGCTGGGGGAAAATGCCTTAAAATTTGATTTAAGTGTTGTGGAGAGGCGAAGGAAACATGACATATTTAAAAGCCGGTATCAATTAGGGGAATTCCATTACCTCTGTAATAAGTTAAGGAAACATCCCACTACATTTTTTTAGTACTGCAGACGTTTACCTTCAACAGTTGATTATATATATGTATGTATATACTGTATATATGACAGCACATTTCACGCAGCTCAACAAATTTTCAGAATACAATAGCCGTGGAAAACAGACTGTTTGTGACAGTGAGGTAAGTCCATCGCGCTTTACATCTAACACACTTTTTTCAATCCCGTGATGAAGCCAGTTTGGTTCACTAGAATACTGTTACATTCGTCATGACTCTGACAACTACAATGGTAGATAAAAATAATGCATGTGGCAAGATTAATGCAAATACAGTGTCACGGTTACATGATTTACAGTAACTGCAATATGAATGAAGGAATACGTAATATCTATGATCTCTACTATAACAAACTCGTACAAGTATTTGCAGTAAATCTGTAACGATAATTAATGCTTGGCCTCACACTCCGATGTTGTTACATTGATACCAAGTACGTACTTAGGACGATCCTATAACCGTACTGTGATCAAAACTGTTCTAGTTGGGGCTGTTGATAAGGCTCAAGCATGATGCAAATTAATCTGCAGTGTTCCCATCTCATCTGCCACCATTTTTTGGAACTGTGATTTCAAAAATAACTTTTTTTGTGCGGAAGGTAGTTGTTTGACATACGGAATTAAAGCCCGGAAGAAATTTAGATCCTCATCATTGTCAACCCGTTCCTTAATTAATCACTCGAGTTTCCCATTCTCTCAACATAGCATTTCTGCTTGATAATTTATTGTCCACAACCCTCCCTTTCTCCTTGGAGCCCCTGAAGACGCAGTCGGAGCAGTATCCTGTATTTCAGAAGTGGCATCCTTTGAAAACACTGATTCAACCTCGTTCTCCTGGCTTTCCCCCACGTTTCTAATTTCTTAGTCTTGTGATTCTCGCTCTTGTATGTCGCACAGCGGTGTCAACCAAGCCCCTATTCCTATAGTCTTCATTTCAGTGATCCCACAGCGGGAGTCTCTTTTAAATCTTCCTAAATTACAGCCTCTGTCATCGAAGACGCGAAATCAAGACGCGCAATAACTACTGCCTGTCAGTTGTCTGCCCTCGCCTGTTAAACATTGCTCCTACAAGACTTGTCGGTTATTTGCAAAGCAAGTCGCGGTTGTTACAGCCCGTATTCCCGATGATCCCACCGAGACTCCTATCGGTGACGCCCACACGAGCGACCAGGAAGCCGCGGACAATCAGGCCTGGCCGCTGCTGCCTACCAGAGCGTCCGTTTCTGACGCCATCTCGCTACAAGCAGCCATGTAGGACAGCTCCATTCACATCACAAATGTTTGTCCGCGCAAGGAGCGGGCAGGAACGCGTGCACGTTGGTCGCTGGCACGCCAGAGAGAACGAATCAACCGTCGGAAGGTACGATTCAACCTGAATTTAAAGAACGAGTACATATCGCTATGCAAATATATCGCTTCCATTAGAAAAAAACTCTGTTAATTCCGTGCGGGGAAATAATAGTACTATGTTGCAGGAATCATACAACATACAAACACACATTCAGTAGGCAGATGTTTTGTCTTTGTGTGTAGAACCTATTGGTACGTACAACAACCGCTGTGCCTTAAACGGTGTGTTACGTGACGGAACGCCGAGCAGCATGATGGAGGGGCACTAACAGTTCTCGTGAAAATGGTACCTCCATCTTAAAGGTGGAATAAAATCTTTACTCTTTCAACATGAACATGCTGCCTGCCTGACGGTTTCTCGGGAACCTCGGTATCCGTCAGAAAAACCACTCGGTCTAATTTTCACGCTCACTGCCATAAGAACGTCAAATCTGATAAAATGCATCATTACAAAAGTTCGGGCGTCCTTCCACTAACAATTTTAAGGCTGAACATCGCGAGTGACTTAAGCTTCCTATTCGGGAGCTCACGCGTTCAAATGTCGGTCCAAGGAACGGCTGTCCTAACTGAATTTTCTGTCGTTTCCCTCAGTCCTTCAAAGCAAACTGCTTCGTTTTATATACTTAATTAATTAATTACTAACTTACTCCACGGAGCAGAGTCCTTATTGAGAAATTCCACGTATTTTATGGAATCCGAAGGTTCATTACCGCATTCACAAGTGCGCGCCACCTGTCCCTATCCTACTGTCTGTTTGTTTTTGGCGCGACAGCCCCCAGTGGGCCAGGGCCTCCTCATCCACGAGGTTTCTAGATCACACCCAACGACGCACCGCAGTCGGTAGGTTTCCTCTGGACGAGTGATCAGCTCGTCGCAGAGACCTCTACCAGACAACACACAACACTCACAACAGACAAACGTCCATGCCCCCGGTGGGATTCGAACCCACAATCTCAGAACCTACGTCTTAGAAAGCGCGGCACTGGGACCGGCATCCCTACCCTATTATATACTGTATTATTTACTGTAATTGACTAATTGACTAATCATTATTCAACACTGTATCATCTGAGTGTATATTATTTCCGGTAAAACCTACAGTCTGAGACACAGACAGAGAGAGAGAGAGAGAGAGGGGGGGGGACTTGGACAGTATGTCGGTTTTCCTCTCCCACCTCTCCCCCTACTGAACTTACAAAATTTACTCTTACCTCCATCCTTCGAAATGGAATCATCTACTAAAGGCAGCCTACGTCTCAGTCTGTATTTCTTATTTCCTTTTGGACCAATAGCCGGTCATGTCATGTTCTAGCGTTGTTGGCGTGTTTTGGATCAATCCACAACACCTGGCGGGTTTTGATTTCGTTAATAAGGGGCAAAGCCGTCGAACTGGACATTCTATACATCATAAGTAAGTCATACGTGTTCCATTGTGCCACCGTCGAGTAGTTTACTAATTATTAAGTTCTGTCATTTCCTACTCGCGCATGTATGAACTTTATCGTAATTTGTATCCGTGGTCGCTGTCACGGTTCCTATGAGTATACATGAACAATAGGGATGCGAATGATGTCTTTAAATAAGCCAACAATAAAGAACATAAACACGTCATTACGCGTGTATACGTATGTATTTATGTATATATATATATATATATATATATATATATATATCCGACTAACTCCATGGAGCAAAGTTCTTTTTGGGAAACTAATACTTCTTCAGTTGGTCCATAAATTCCCTGAAATATAAGGAGCCAGGTGTTTCATTACCGTATATACAAAAGCCCTCCACGTGTCCCTATTCTGAACAACATCAGTTCGGTCCACGTCGTCCCAAACAACTTCTTTAAAATCCGTTTTAATATTATTATTGATATTATTAGACAACAAAGTTCGTACACTTAATATACGAAGTTTGGTGTCTACATTTACATAATTTATGTAAGAAGCGTGTGCATAACCTACGCCACGTAACATTAATTTTACCAACTGTTTACATAACCTGTGCTACAGAATGCGTGAAGTTGAGAAAGTGACTGCACGACACAAACTGTTGGTGTGAAGGAATGAATGGCGTTATGCTTCGTTGTGCGGATTGGAACAAGGCGACTGCTGCACCCACGGGTAGGAATTTCGTCCATGTTGAAGTTCACTTCTCTGACGGTTCCTGATCAACGCTGCAGCTTATTCATTGTCTCTACTCTCGTAGTTAGACGGAAATCTCACGCGACTGCAAATGTAGGTTTGTTCTCTCATACATAACACAGCAGCAAGACAAATTAAATACGTTTGTTTTAGTATTTCCTAAAGAGATTACAGACGAAGGGTTCGTTACTCAATTCAAAATGCAGTCCGCCTCTAACCATTTCATGCCTTGCTATCTGATCGATATATCGAAAAGTCGTGCTAAGTTCTAATCCCTTCGCCTGGCTGGAGTTGAATTTGTAACAAGAGGAAAGCTGCGAAGCAAAAAAACGGGTTACAAAGAGCACATATACGTAGAGAAGAAATGATTTGCCATGTTGCCACAAACGCAGACTTACACAGCTGAACTTTCCGTGCCCCTTGCTGCTTTCTAAGCATTGTACTTCTTTATAAAGAAAGCTATAGCTACCGTACCCAACCAATATTTTGTGACTGACAAGAAGGCAACAAAAAAAAAGATAAAGAAAGGGTAAATCAATTTGACTGTTGTGGGTTTGGAAAAAGAGTTCTGTCAGTTTCCCAGAGAACGTTTATGGCAATAATAGAAACACGGGAGTGGGTTAGTAATTGATTAACAAAGCAAATCAAATACATATATATATATATATATATATATATATATATATGTATATATTGGGGTGGGCAAAAGTAGGTTAGCAGTTGTGAGTACGCGAAACACAGAATTTGTTCTTGTATTGTAAGTGTAAATAATGAAGGCCGGCAATTTGAGCACTTACGAGATTGTACCTAAGTGCGTTGTGTTATTGTGACATTCTTTTGAGTTAATAAAGCTATTGTAAATAATCATAACCTGCATGTCTTTTTTCATACGAACAACTGTAAACCTACTTTTGCCCACCCCTGTATATATATATATATATATATATATATATATATGGTGTGTGTGTGTGTGTGTGTGTGTGTCTGTGTGTGTCTGTGTGTGTGTGGTGTGTGTGTGTGTGTATGTGTGTGTGTGTGTGTGTGTGTGTGTGCGTGCGTGTGTGTAAAAAAAAATCAGAGACAAATTTACATGCGAAATTACGATCACTAAAACCGTAAACAAGAACAAAGTGCATCCGCAGCGTTTCGCA
>Ga0131853_10018473_pt1 | contig 12687 bp, 3 predicted proteins | sample TergutLab28metaG_FD_92764 | JGI IMG/M metagenome (GOLD analysis project Ga0131853, IMG submission 92764) | Labiotermes labralis P1 segment gut microbial communities from Petit-Saut dam, French Guiana - Lab288 P1 (version 2) (version 2) | ecosystem: Host-associated > Arthropoda: Insects >...
GACGTACGACTGCTGAAGTATGTGCATCGTAGTTTCTTTTACTAAACAAGTGCACATACAACTTACACAATAGTATAGCCGTTTATCTCTTCAACATGTTTCGGCACTACTGCACCAGCCTCTGGGAGTCTTTATACCAAGTTTTAAAATTAGCGAAAATAAGATAGATTATATTCGTAATACTTGTATGTATAGCATCCTGCATTTAAGCTCAGTTTCCCTGTGGATGGCACAGCAGTGTCGAAACATGTTGTAGAGATGAGACTACACTATTGTGTACGTTGTATGTGTATTTATTTGGTTCAGTAAAAGAAAATAAGTTGTTTAAATGTTCAGAGTACGCAGTTTCAAAATACAGCGGAACTCAGTTGACACCTCGTCCATAGCGTCAGATATTCTGTGGTACTAATTAATTCGTGCTGTTAACCTCAACTCTGTACTCCTGGGTTATAAGAATACTTGTTTATAGCAACAGAAAATATTCAGACCACTTAATGACGTTATAACCGAGTTCGACTCTATATGCAACGGTTTCTTCTGTATGAAGTTATGGTATTGTGTCGGGTCAGTGTTTGTGTTCTCAGCGAAACTTCAGCGACTTTGTGCTTTTGAAGTTAAACGTCGAAATTGGAATCGTAGATCGATGGATATGAAGTAGGTCTGTACGTAACATCTGCCGAATCTTGCTTTAATTTAACGTAATGAATATAGGTTTCGTATCAAGGGTGCAGGAAGGTTCCAAAATTTAGAAGCCACCTCGAAATTTTAGGCCCAAGAAGTGTGTTATGAAACAAGTTCCAATCTGAAGGCCCACACATATATTAGGTGCCACTACCGTGCAAAATTCAGTCGTCCGGACGACCTAGGGCACTGGCTTTCCGCACCCTTGCCTTGTACATTCATTCTTGCGTTAACTTTCGGTCTGACATATGTGACGAAACCGGTTCGGAGAGAGAGAAAGACATGCCACATAGGCGAGAGAAATGCCAATGTCGACCCGTGTGGGAGAAAGGTGAGCTGATGCCAATATGCGAAACTGCTCATTACAAGTTCAAAACTAAAATATATTTTATTTAAAAAATGCAAACATTTAAGAGCTCGTTATAAAAAAAATGTCGTCTTCTGTGGGTAGAAGCATTGATGTCCTGCTTTTTGGCAATCCAAAAAATCGGTCTGTATGGTGATGAACAACAAATGACAGAAGTAATGAGCAGCCACATACTTTGTCGCAAAAGGTATATTCCTTCGGTTGTTTGAAATGCACCAGTTTCGATTGTCTCCTGTTATAGCGCTTCCTGTGTGGTGGCTTTCGCTAATTATCACCTAATGATGACCTTGACGTGTTGCAGTGGAGTGTGAATGTTGCTCACTTATTCTAACATTTCCTCCTCCATTGTGAAGTTATTGCAAGTTACAAATAACGTAACACATATACACGGCCATTGCTGAGCATTTTTTGTACCGTCGTGTGGTGGACTGTGAACATAACGCAACTTGTGTACAATATTTATCGTTGAATAACTTGCCAAAAGTGAGCACAGGTGACTCTTATTTAGCGGTACATAAATCCTTGGCTCCTAATCGCCTGGGCGACTGAATTTTGTACGGTTGTGCCTAATATTTTCATCACAATTATTGCAATACTTTTCAGTGGCGGATCGTGAGTATTTCTTATACTAGGGTTGAGGGTAGGATTATTGTACGATTAATGACAAAACCTAATTGGGCGTTTCTTTCAGCATAGCCACTCCATCAGTTTAGCGTATATAGCAGGGTTAAATTGTCTCGCATAAGTTTTGTATGCCGCTTGACAGTGACTGTGATGTAACTAACACTGTTGCTGCACGACCTAAATTCTCAACCTCAGTTTCTCGCCGGGAGGTTCTTGTGAAGAACTGACGCTGTGCAAATACTTCACACTGTTCTTGTTCATGTTCATTTTAAAATCGTAATACTAAAATTAAAACAATCATGAATATGGGTCTTGAAAACAGGTAGGTAAAAACGGTAATCAAAACTTTACAAAAGGTAAACAGACATGCTACTTTAACCGTCTCTGAGCTGCACTGCCTGCAGCCCGGCCCGTAACCTAGCTGACGCTTTCTTCCCACACTCGCCCTGGCTGCGCTGACCCAACGCGCAACGGAGGGGTAGGGCACAGCCTCCTTGCTGTTCGCAGTGCTTGGAGTCCATGACGAATATCTGAATTTAGAGTAATTTCATTCATATTATTTCAAAGAATGTGCGTATCTCCTAAAGAGAACATTTATTCAGACATTATTTTAATGTTTCCCAAAATCTTTTGGTATTTTTCCTTCCATACAGACACGTGTTCACATGCGCAGAGCAGAGAGCGTCAGAAGAGGCCTAAGTTCACTAATCACTTCAGAATTACGGATTTTCAGTATGGAACTAGCTTCATGTCATCTTTCTGGCGCCTAGAATTTGGAGTTGGTTTCTATATTTGACCTCTGCTCCTGTTGTACGCAAGAGGTTGCCTTTCTGAAAATTGCCTTGTATGTGGAACACACGTAAAGCAATAAGCATGTAAGGATTATCAGGCCTAGCATTAGCTGAATTAGCGAAAGACCGTGATTTCGACTACTCGAGTTGTATTGTAGTTTCTTTTCGCACATGTAATGGACACAAGAACAATAAACAGTAATGCACAAAACAGGACAAGTAGGGTGCAATTAGAGGAGAAGGTGAAGTCGAATACTCTTACCGTGAATGGGGCTAGACCCTGCTTAAGTGGCTGGGTGAAAGAACTGTTAGCCAGCTGGATGGTCATCGTTAGATGTTTCAGGTAACACTGGGGATAACGTGAGGCTGCAACAAAACAAAGTGCGAAGTGCCAGATAACGAAAGGGCATTTTTAACTGTATTCATCTGTAGTGAGAGACGTCGGGCAATTGTGCATGTCCAGTTACACCACTGACAAGGGGTGCGACGTCGGTACGTGTGGTGTGTTTAAATATCAGAGTTAATGGTGCCAGCACGACAGTTGGGGGTAGGGCGGGGGAATTCAAGACTTCGTCTATATATATATATATATATATAGAGAGAGAGAGAGAGAGAGAGAGAGAACAGGAACGTTCATACTGTGTGCATTTGTCACCGTTTAGGCCTATAAGCAAGTACGACGCATCGTTGCTAATTTTACAAAGACGCGAAATAGGTGCCAAAGAGTACATTTGGGTGCATTTTTGTCCCTTCATCTTCAGGTTAAGTAGGAGTAGTTTGCCAAAAAGTCCGTTGATCTGAGCTTGTGTTTAATTGAACGTATCCCGTCCTGGAGTGGCCATCTTCACGAGCTGTTCTTGGTCATCTTCACGATCTTCCTGAAGATGACCAAGAACTGAGGCCGAAACATGTCGGAATAATAAGTAATACAAAAATAGTGCAACGAGTGTTGTATATGTATTGTTAGTCCTGCATAGAATAACGCCAGATTAAAACTGAAAGAGAGTGCGTTATCAAATTTCGTTATCATCCCTACCGAAGATACAATGCAGCTCATCTCGGAAAGGTCGCCAAGTGCGTTGTAGCTTTGTCTAAACGGAGCCCAAGTTGAAGTGAGAATTTGCAGCTCAGCGAAGAGAAGTTGCAAGGCACATACTATAGTCGCATTTATGTTACAGCGCAGCGCTAGCTATTAAAACGTAACGGCGTGGGGTAGGTCGTGATCTATTTGTCACGACGTCAGAGAAGCGTGTACAGTGGCATTTTATTGCCATTGGGCATACCTAAAGTTAGTTTAGGATTCCAGTTGTGTATAATAGTGGAATGATAAATTGTCATCGCAGAGGGAATGTCATCATTATCGTAGTATCTCTGAATGTGTTTTACCTGACGAAATTTATGTGTTGGGATCATTTGTGCGCAGTCTTTTGGCACTGTTTCCGTGCATTACCCTGGTCCGCATGACGAAACTATCTGCAAAAAAAAAATATATATATTTTTTTTAAAGTCACGCTTCTCTTAGGTTACTGGATTCAGCCTAGCATCCCGGCTGCCAACAGACCTATTAAATGTGTAGACGTTATAAAGAATACAATAATCTATATATTTACATGGGATAGAGGTCTCATTACAGCTACAAAAGTACATATTGCATGATTTTTTCAGACATTATATAGGTCTGTTGATGGCCCGATAATAAGCCGTTACTGGTAACATAAGAGAAGGTGACTGTTTTGCAAGAAAGTATAATAAATAAAAATTTTTTATTAAATATGTTGCCTAAAGAGATCCCATTTACGCCAAAGAGTGCTTGATTGCTAGACGTTATTCCAGTTCACTTTACAATGCTGTATCAACTGCACAATTTATTTAATATTGAATAAAATTTAGAAGTTTGTGGAGTTCATATGAAAGGGTTCTTGCAGAAATGAATCATGGCGTAATTGGAGATGATGTCCCGGCTAATCGATGGAAATATTCTTGTCATAGGTGGTTATGTTATGTTATGTTGTCGAAATGAGGCGCTTACTGAAATGAAGTCTGCTAAACGTCTGTGTATCAGGTCATTGTAGTTGTTAGAGTAGGTCCGAAATGTAATGAACGAAGACATTCGTAATTTGTTTATATGTTTCTTTGGTGATGGCAAGTTTACGCTAACGTTTTATGGGCGACCTGAACACCGTTGCTGCTGCTTTTGTCTTTGTAAGCCTTAACATTTCGTCACTATTTCCTAACCGCCTTCTTACAGCGTATAAACTAATTCCATTTACTTGGAATTGCTCTCATCATTGAAAAATACGGTTATTGACCCTGGAACAAAATGTAACCGTACCGTACGGTTTGTCTGTATGCGCGCGTGTGTGTTCAGAATTGATACGGACTTGAAATAATTTGAATGCGACTCATCAGGAAATGAAGTACGCCGGTCGATCCGACAGTACGTTAACATGGCGCATAAAATATCACAGCTACAGAATCTACAGTGTCTCTGTATGTCATGCGAATTCTTCGCTAATCCGTCTCATTTAAAGTGGCCGGTTCGTAGGGCTGACAACGTTACCAACGTCATGTGCCGACTGTCTTGAAATCTGGGAGCCTCAACCTTCTGGAACCCGCAGGGTCTGTCCAGGTCTGTAATGACATTGCTTTTAACTATTTTTATATATTCGTATTTAAGTTTTTGAAATAGCATTTGATCTTAATGGGTATGCCATTTCTTAAAATAGTACTCACCAAAACGTGAAGCTGGATTGTACATTGTGTTAGGTTCCTAATTCAGCCTAGTAAAGGACAGGAGGAGAAAGAGCAATAGACGTTGATCTAGGCGTAGGGCCGAAGTGTGTAAAGAGACTAATTCTAAAATCATTTACCATATACCGATTTGAAAGATGGAAGCAAAAATTTTGGCAGGACGTCACAGTTTTGAAAGCGAAAGTGTAATGTCCATATGTTCAAAAAATAAGCATCTCGAAGGGGGTCAGTAGAACTGGGGCATGGAGGTTATGTATCACGCAAGAACGGGAAAATCCGATTTTTTTTGTTTGTTGGTGAATGCAGTTTTTTTGTCTTAAGTAATGGCGTTGCTTCAAGTCGCGGTCGAAGTAGCGTAGGCCTACGTCATGCCTACAAAAAAAACTGTTTGTGATACAGTTTTTATGTCATTTTGTTGATTAGCTTGTCCGATGTAGTGAAAACAGGCGTATTTCTGTGGCCTGTATGTTGTCGAAATATGTCACAATTCGTTGTGCAGTGTTATTTTTGAAGTGCGATACCAGAAACATCTTACGATATTTGGCCACCCCCTCACGTACATATGGCGCGGCTGTTGAAGACAAATTTGGGAAGTTGCGGTGGGCGGAAGACACATGGACTTGGAGCGCTGGTGCGGAGCAAGGGGGAACACAAAGTGACGAGAGACACAAGACGGGCAGGATAAGATGAATTCTTTGAAGTCATTCTTATGTTCTGTGCCAAGTTATAGTGCAGCATTAAGCCTGCAGACTGCACACGAGTCATGTGGACGGGAAGGAAGATATTGCACAAATTGCCTTTCAGTTTTATATCGCAGTTCACCGTTTTAACTAGTAGCACGCCTTGTTACGTTTGGCAGTTGAGCTTGTTTTCTTGTGGGATTTGTCGTGGTTACACAACTGTGCACGCTAACCGCACCACACACACACACACACACACACACACACACACACACACACAACGAATTGTGCGATCAAAGAAAGTTTACAGCGTGCCAGACCACAACCGCAATCAGCTTATCGCGTCGGATTATTTGCAATATCATTTGCACCTTGACTTTTTTTTTCATGTGAGATATTCTGAATCGATGTGGGTAACACTGACATCCCCTTGCACGCCCTGAAGGCATATGGAGTGTGGAGGTACAGATCCACGTCTTCAACTTCGCCAGTAGACAGGTGAGTTGTCACCTTCCCGCTCCTGTCCCCTAGGTTACACTCTCCAGAGCCGGTCTGGAACGTATTGGAGACAAACCTCTTGGTTAAAGAAGGAATCAGCTACAGGGGGATTACTTCCATAAAGTCACTGTTATTTCGCACGATGAACTTTATTGCGAGTTTATCCTGGTTTTCCTCCTATTTTTCACGTGATTACAGCTGCTAAGTATAATATAGCGCCATCCTGTGCCATTCCACATATTTTCGAAAAATATACAAATATCATATTTCATGAAAATCCATGTAGTGGAAACAGAGTTGTTCCATGAGGACAGATAGATGGACAGACGGACATGACGAAGCTCATAGTCTTTTTTACGCGGTTTTGCGAAAGCGCCCACAAATCCTAGTAGTGTGGGATTTTTACTGATTCTAGTCTATATTGTACAGCGCATGTTAGTCAACCTGTTTCTACAAATAACGCTATGACCTCTTCCGGAAGCGGTGAAGAAGTCAGGGTTTGTAGCATCGCTGGTACATGACTGATATGTGGCTATGGAGCATAGGCGGAATGATACTAACAGGGGAAAATTGAAGTAGCCTACTCGGAGAAACCTATCCCAATGTCACGTTGTGTATTACAAATCCCACATGGACTGGTCTGAGATGCAACTCGGGCTTCCTTCTTGAGATGCCGACGACACACTCCTGAACCATAGCACGGCGTAACTGCAGTAGGTTGCTGAACTGTTGTGTACCGGTTACTTGTAAGACGTGGTTTGACCGAGTGGAGAAGTTAATGTTGGCAATGGCGCGGTGTATATGCTGCAGGTGACGGCTGACGGATCATTGGAAGTGCTGTCCATATCTAATGAGTAGGAGTACCAACAAGGGAACGATCGTGTTGTTCACGGGGGAATTTCTTGACTCGCTGAGCAACTAATAGCATGTGAAGAACGGCTCAAACTCCATGAATTTAGTTTCCTCAGTCATTTGAAGCCACCCCATCTGTTCCATAATTTCTTTACGAATTTTCCAAGGACGTCCCCATCACGCAGACGTTGCTTTACAGTCGATCGCGATCCGCCGTTCAGTCGCGACCACTTTTTGTCTCTGTCAGAATTTATTTGCCGCCTATGTACGATCAGTAGCTCTTCTTTTGACAGCAATTTTTGGATCAATCAACCTCTGCGGAGAAGCCTTCTTCCAGATGAAGATAATGTAATCAAGATACTGAAGCCGTCTGACCGATGAACATTTAAAATACAGCCATCACATGGGTCTCAGTAATTATGAACTCTCAGTAAGTTATCGCCAGTTATGCAGTGTCATGCATCAACTTCGCAATAGGAAAGGTAATGAAAACCACTTTGTAATTACGGTAAATTGTTTTAGTTAGATAGGATCAGTATTTAATCAGTGATGCAATTGTAGTTTGATATCATTGCGCTGTTTTACATTTCTATGCCTAGTTGACCTTACATTAATGTCTTTGTTCTACGGCAGATCGCGAAAGAGTTTCTGTCTTTAGAGAAGATCGCCGAGTCCACAAGTTTTGCCACGTATACCGAATGTATTTATCTTCATTGTGCGCGCTGTATATGTGAACTGCTGACTGCACAATGGCAACGAAGATGTATTCTGCGAAGTTCCGTAAATTCTGACCTACATTCGTTAGACGTCTAACAAGGTCTTCATAAAACACAAACAATGGGCAATGCACTTTTACGCTGTTGAAATTTACATCGGAAAGATAAACTTAATCTGCGAGACAGCCAGAGAGTTCCTTCCTCTTCAGCAACATAAAAATAGACGCACAAGACGTGTGGTATGCGTCGAACTCGAAAAGCTCTAGTTTTGAGAAGCAGAACCCTTGAGCCTGGCTACTCTGTGGTGGAAGGACGTGCGTGCCAGAAGACGGAATGCCAGCGTGAGGTCGACCAGAGAATGGAAGGATGGACAGGCAGACAGACAGGTCTCTCATCTCCACCAAGCAACAAATTCCTTTGAACAATTTTTTTTTTTGCGAACACACTCGTTGGTCAACTACTCAAAAAAATTACTGGAATTTAAATTTGATGTTAGTGTGACCGTGCATCTCTGATACAATAGTATAAACAACCAACTAGTTGCAACAATAACAATTTATTAGTAATTTCAATCAGCTGCCTGCAGGCAACGTCTTCGGTGCATTATACCACAAGCTGTAAACACAGTCTAGTGCTCCTGAGGATGGGCGAAATTATCGCCTGAAACATGTTGAGCTGATTGAAATTACTAATAAATTGTTATTGTTGCATCTAGTTGGTTGTTTGCACTATTGTACTGGAATTTAATTTAACCGGAACGTGAATTAGCTTGTTTTTAAGAGCCCGGCATTGTTACTTCTTATCCTGAGACAGATCAACCCATTTATGCCCTAATTTTTTGTATCGTCAACACAGGTGTTTACCTTTCCATTTGCACCTTATTTTTCTAATTAGTATTTTTTCTTCACTTTTGCTCACCAAGGTCCTCTATGCATCTCTCTCACTCCTCCCCCCCCCCCCCCAATCATTCCCCACTCCACCCCCCCCTTTTTTTTTTATTTTTTTTTTTTTTTCCTCTTTTTCCCCCCCCAGGCCCTTTGTCCTTCCCCCCCCCCCCCCCCCCCCCCCCAATACGTGCCACTCGCCTTGCCAATCTCATCTTTATTTCAGTGCTCTAATAATACTTTGTAAGGATTACAAATCATGAAGCTACTGGCTATGAAGTGTTCTTCATCCTTCGGTTATTGCGTCTTTCATAGACCCAGATGCGTTTTTCAGCACCGCGTTGTGTATGGCCACTAAGGCGAAGCAGTTCGGAGGCAATTCGACGCGGATTCTGAAGTGTAGCTAATTTAGACCCACCACATTCTACGACTGTATTCAGTCTGCACGAAACACTTTCATATTTGTGCAGTCCGTAAAAGATGAAGGCTGTTTTGCGTTACGTAAGGGTAAAGCTATCCCTGTACAGTCTTGTTCTGGCCCCAGGAGGTTGAGGCTTCCAGATTTCAAAACATTCGGCACTTCAGGTTGGTAAGTTTGTCAGCACTACTCGCCGGTTGCCTTTAATCCCAGGAAATACAGGGTTATTCAAAATGATTGTCGGGGTTTTAACAACTTGTCATATATAATACACTTGAGACAGGAGTATATGTTTTTTTTTTATTTAATAGGACAACATTCCAAGTTTTTGTTACAAACCTTACGGGTGCTCTATATATGAAATATTTGTGATTCTACAAACACCAACACGATAATCGAGTTCGTTCCAAACTGTTTGTAGCATGTCAGCATGTCAGCGGTGATGGTTTCAATGGCCGTTCTGTTTCGTACCTTCATATCCGGGATAATTGCGGGAAGAGGTGGAACATAAACTTCTAGATACATCGGTGCAACTACATACTCCTATCTCAAGTGTATTTTGTATGACAAGTTGTTAAAACCCCGACAATCATTTTGAATAACCCTGTATTCCTGGTACTCATTTCTGCGAGTGGCTCAGTGGACCCCAGGGCCATAGTGCAGCCTTAAGAATTATAGCAATTTTACATTATTTACCCACCACAGGTAAGTAATACAGAATGTAGCAGTGGAATTCCACCTACCCACCACACTATGTCACTTTTTGGCGCGTGAAGAAGAACACAAATTTTCCAAAAATCTCGGAGCCACTCCAAGTTCTGGGCGCCAGAAGGGTGACATGCAGCACGTTCTGTGCTAAGGGTCACACTTCTCGTGTAACCTGTGAACGGCCCTGTTATCTGGCTCTTTCTGCTCGTTGCATGTGAAATGATACACATTTTTTTACGTAAGAAAAAATGCTGTAATTGTGCTGAGAATATCTGGCTCCACCCTCTGAAATTCATTATCCCGGTATTTGTGCACCCCTGACGTGGATTGTATTTACCCACCAAAAAATTAATTATTTGCTGAATATTTCCACATTACCACGCTAAACACTATAATATCACGCCCAAAATACAACATATGTACTTGAAACATTCATACGTAGTCCGCTTAGATCGTTGCCCTTCTGGGATGTTACGCTGCGGAGAGTGATAGTTACCGACGTTTTTGGACAACCTATCAGTCCCATCTTCAAAGGTCAAACCGTCCAAGAATCGTAGCATAGTGTGACATGGGGTGAGATAAGTGAAATTCCACCTTGTAAGTCGCCTGCTGTCGTGGTGGCTGACCCGTGAGAGCGAGCTTCTTGCAGATCCTTGACTGCTCACTATCCATGGCCATAGATTCTACCGATACCATTTTATCACCGCAGTTATGTAGGCCTAATAGTGTAGGGATCAATAAATAGCTCTCCTGAACCTAATTTTGTGACAGTGACGTTGACATCAGTACTAAGGAAGGGCATGTGATGTTGATAGCTGTCATTGTTACTGTTGCAAACTGTATTCATGACCAAGACATATGAAGAGCTCAAAAGATAAACCGTTTCTTTCTTTCCTACGTCAGTTCGTGTGGTACGTGTTTTAAAGTTTTTCAGACAGTATATATAAACAGGAGACTTATTGGCTAAACGCTTTTTTTCTTCTTCTCCTGGATTGGGTTGCTGTAAGGATATCGGATATCACCCGAGGAAACGTTCATTTTCTTTGTTGAGGACGTTGTAGAAACCCTTTTCAAAAGATCTGAGTCCTGTTTTGATGTCTTGTAACGTTTAATTTCGATTGATTAATAGTCACTTAATGTTTTAAAACTTCCTTGTTCTTGGTGTAAGCAAGGTCACTGAAAGTGAAATGATTCCCTTTCAATAAGAAATAAAGAATGAAAGAGTGGAATGTTAACTGTATGGGATGCTTCTTGCTTTAATTTCTGTGTGGGTGTGTGTGTGTGTGTATGTGTGTGTGTGTGTGTGTGTGTGATGAATCGTTTAGTACAGGCGCCATCCTATTCTCATTCACGAATACGAATCTAGCCATCTTAATTTATAGCAACGTACGATACTTGTCTAGATCTCTTGTGAGCTCCAGTTTATACTGAATCTCTGTGATCATTTGGCTTTCTCCCTGTTACAGCTGGCAATCAAACGACGCATTTGAAACAACACTTGATTTCGAATTTTTTTCCACTTTCGTTTCACTGACGTCTTATAAAGATGTTCTGGTTTAATGGGGGTCCTTTGTGCTACATAAGAGATACAAATAACTTGTTGAGCCTAAACATGTTGGGATTCTTCTTTGTGCTTCGGTTTCATTTTATGTTCGTCAACTTGTCGGATTTAGAATTAAAAGTTACCGTTTTGTTTTAAAAAGTGTATTTAGTCTGTGTTTTAGGAGTAACTATGTTTGTACAGAATGCGGAGTGAACAGTTTGGCTATCCTTAAAGGAGATGCGCTCAGAAAGTTTAAAAAACATATTTTAATATTGGAGAATTGTTGATATGAATAATTTCGTCTTTCAGAAATTTTATTTTTGACGTTAACCCTTTAGATTTCAGTGGTTATTTTATGTACACCAGGGTTTGTTTTTGTCCTTACTGTGTCCTTCAGCACGTTCCCTGGCCATGACCTTTCCTGTCTTCTTCCTCCAGTCATCCCAATGTCTTGCCGCTTCGCACCGGTTTTGCGTACTGGGCAATTTGGCGGCGTCTTCCTGCACTTCGTCGTCCCATCTAATCTTTTACCTTCCAATGGGCCTTCTTTCTCCAAGACGTTCTTCCAGAATTTGTTTTTGGGATTCTTTTGTGGAACCTCCATAATAAATACCCAGCCCAAATTCGTATTTGTTTGATCCAATTACACTTTTTTTGTGCAGGAGTGTAGTGAATGGTACTAACAGAATAATGGAGCTACGTAGAGAAATTCTGTATCTCAGATTATTACAGCGTGGGGATTTTGTTTGAGTATTGTGCTTTCTTCAGTTTTCAGATTTGGGAAAGATCGTTGATGCTGTTATTGGACGAATGAATTAAAAACGAAGAGAATTGACAATACTCGGCTACTGCTTATCATAAATTGCACTATACTCAACTTCAGCGGTTTTCCTAGACCCGCACTTTAGAAACCCTTCACGACTTCCCTAGCAAAAATAGTTTAGAGCCAGAAGGCAACATTTGTATATTTCTATGTGTGTTCTCTGTGTTTTGTGTTGCTAAGATAACAGGCATGATTTGCCGTAAAGGGATATTATTAACCAGCATCTCTGCTGCCGGAGTTTGCATGGTGATTTCGAATGACACGTTTAAATGTAGCAACTAGGATGTTTAACCTTTAGACGCCTAATGTCAACTATAGTGGTCGTACCGCACCGCTAACCTCTAAAGTTGC
>Ga0131853_10018477_pt1 | contig 12685 bp, 3 predicted proteins | sample TergutLab28metaG_FD_92764 | JGI IMG/M metagenome (GOLD analysis project Ga0131853, IMG submission 92764) | Labiotermes labralis P1 segment gut microbial communities from Petit-Saut dam, French Guiana - Lab288 P1 (version 2) (version 2) | ecosystem: Host-associated > Arthropoda: Insects >...
AAGTTGGAATAAGTGAAGCAGAAAAGAAAAGACAGAGGGGGGCCGTTAAGAGGCATTATATCTTTATTTAGCGGGGGGGGGGGGGATTCAGAAAAGTTTACTGCTCTGAAGTTTACCAGCCAGTGCTGGTTCGTACTTCTGATGAAGGAAGGCTGGTAGCAAGCTAAAGAAGTGAAGAGAAGTGAAGAAGATAGGTGATGGGAAGTGAAGAAAGTTGGTGATGGGAAGAGAAGATTGTAGGTGATGGGAAGTGAAGTAGGTAGGTGATGGGAAGTGAATAAGGTAGGTGATAGGAAGTGATGGTACTGTCGGCCATATGCAGAGGAGAAAAAGAAATCGGGAATTTTGGTGGAAATTTTGAAGCTAATTCTGGGGCCACCTGCATGAGAAGCAGCAGATTATTCAGCCTATGAAATGTACTTCAATATATGGTGACCGTCTCTGAAGAAGTACACATTATCCAAGCTAGTCTAAAGAAGTATTGGATTTTTTTTTGGTTTAGATGTAAAATGTAGCCACGAGGTCTGACAGTGATCACACCAACCATATTACGTCGCCTGCTATTGTCCGCACGTGGAGCGACGCCCACAATACAGATATGCGTCGCTTAACGAGGGGGATACGTTCTGTGAAATGCGACGTTAGGCGATTTCGTCTTTGTGCAAACGTCATAGAGTGTACTTACACAAACCCAGATAGTACAGTATAGCCTACTAAACACCTAAGCTATACGGTATAGCTTATTGCTCCTAGGCTACAAACCTGCACAGCATGTTACTGGACTGAATACTGTAGGCAATTGTAACACAGTGGTAAGCATTATAATATTATCTTATGGGACCACCGTCGTATATGTGGTCCGTCGTTGACCGAAACGTCGTTATGCGGCGCATGACTGTATTCCTTATATGAAACATTTCCGGTGATGAAACAGAGTATCGATCAATATTTTCAATCATAACTTACAAATAATACATGAAAATTCACGCCTTTTATTACAAGCCGACCAGTTGCGACCTTAAACTCGGATCATTATCAGTACATAATACAAGAATATGAATGTATAGAGAAATTAAACACCATAAGTTGCAGATCCGCCCCGTTTTACTCTTCTCTACTTGGCACACATTTTGAAAATAAAAGGTGGAGATCTCCAATTCATGGTATTTAGTTGCTGTATACAGTCATATTTTTTAATCACGACCTGACGAAGACCCGAGTTTAGGGTCGAAACTAGCTGCCTTGTAATAAAATAGTTTCACAGTGTGTATATTGGTTGCGATTGAAAATACTGATAGATACTATGAAGCCATCAATATATTAAGATGCGTCAAAGGGTCCGAAGTAGAATTCACCGGATTTTTAGGTACTCAGTTACAGGCAAGGTCCCCAAAATTTTACAAAAATCTAGTAGCCATCACAAAAGTCTAAGCGCCGGGAGGGTGACAAGAGGCAAGAACCACACCGAGAATCAATGAACATTAGGAGCCAATGTACAAAATTCTAGTCGCCTAGACGAGTAGAGCCCTGCGTTTGTTTACCCCTGTTTGTACGTACATAATATACGTAGACTGCGTTCGAAATGTGATGTCACACGCGCAGAAACCAAATTTCGTCATTCGGCGAAACGGACGAGTCCATTTAAATCGGCGGTGGGCGTCAGTTCAGTCGACTTCTGGCAACCGAGGTGTGCGCATCAGCGGTAGTAATGCTCGATACACCATGTTCCGAGGTAGTGTGAAGGGTACTGACTACCCACTGCATTCGCCATTTTCCCCTTCACTTCCCCTCCCGTGCGTCACCGTGTGCCATCACATTTCAACTGTTAGAGTCCAGTTGAAATGTGCTGGCACACGCGCAGAAACCAGATTTCGTCTTTCGGCGAAATGGACGAGTCCATTTAAATCGGTGGTGACCGTCAGTTCAGTCGACTGCTGGCAGTCGAGGTGTGCGCATCAGCGGTAGTAATGCTGGATACACCGTGTTCCGAGGTAGTGTGAAGGGTACTGGCTACCCACTCCATTCACCAGTTTCCCCTTCACTTCCCCTCCCGTGCGTCATCGTGTGCCATCACGTTTCAACTGGAGTCTACAATATAGACTCAAAATACTGCACCTATATTTATTAACGTCGGACTGAAAACGTTAACGTTTTAATAAATTAGTTTTCAAGGTACTTATTGATTAATTGTTTAATTTATGTACTTATTTGTTCATTAAATGCAATTATACGGTATCTACACTGCATACAGCCAAATCAGAAGGTAAAAACTCTGAAGGGCGAAAAATACCGCGAGCCGAGCTTGTCCACTCATGGTCTAGCCTTGCGAATATTAACCTAAACTGCACACTTTGATTATTTAATTAATGTACCAACAAATACACATATATTCATTTAATGATATAAAATTTACATTAAAACACTTAAAACGCTCCTACATGTTTCGATCATACGATCATCCTCAGGGAGCATACTTTGTTTCTTGCTAAAGTTACAGTTTAAAAACACACAATGAGATTTTTTTTGTTTTGCTGACCGTGTATCTCAGTATGTTTATCTCAGTAATTAACCAACTTGATGAACAAAATTTTGTTTTAGAATAAGTTTATTTCATGCCTCTACACAGTAATCACACCCGAAAAATTCACACATAAATTTTACTGCTATTTGCTCATATTCTTAGAATTGTATTTTAGTAATTTTAGACCACTCACTTGTGTCAGTGTGATGATAACAGATGCTGTATAATACAAGTTTGACCTCCTGATGATGAGTACATAGTGTCCGAAACATGTAGAGGCACGAAATAAACTTATTGTAAAACAAATTTTGTGCATCAAATTGGTTATTTACTAAGATAAACTCACGGAGTGTTTTTAAACTGTAACTTTAGCAAGGAACAATGTATGCTTCCTGAGGATGATCGTGTGATCGAAACATGTAGGAGGGTTTCAAGTGTTTTAATGTGAATTTTAGATCATTAACTGAATATATATGCATTTTTTGGTGCATTATTAAAATAAACTACAGAATTCACGGTGCAACGATAAAGATGCACACTTAGAATTCGTGTGTAAAACTAATAAATTATCATTCAGCTTACGACAGCAAATTAAAGACACAAGATATAAATTTTAAAATTACAAAGTTTAATCTAAAAACAAAAAACGTAACATAAAACGTCCATTGACGAAAGTGGCTAATGAAACGTACAGAACACAAAGTGGCGTTACATGTTTGCATGTATTCACGTTTACTGGAGCTGTAATGTAGTTTTGCATTCTAAAGCTTTCTTATTAGACCTTCTAATAATTTTGTTACAACACAAATACGAGCAAAGCGGAAGACTGCAATAAAGAACGCCCACATTGGCGACCGCGCGTGTCTTTGGCCGAGCTTACGCAGAAATCGTGGGTTCGAATCTAAATGTAGCACGGGTTTGTGTTGTAGTGCAATGGTAAGGCTCTGAGATGGGATAATCTAGCATTAAAAGGAACAGACCGGATATTGGAGAGTTTATTGTGTAGGGCAGGAGAAGCATGGTTGTGAGAGTATGAAGAGAGGAGGATGACGACAATGAAATGGGGAGGGGGAGAGGGATGAAATGAAGAAGAAATGAAGGAGAAGAAGGAACAGAAGAGGAAATGGGAAGAAGAAGAAAGAAAAGAAGAAAGGAAAAGAATACTAAATGGGGATAAGGAAAAGTAGAAGAAATGGAGAGAAGGGAAAGAAGAAGAAATGGGGGAGAAGAAGGAAAAGAAGAATAGGTAGAAGAAAATAAGAAATGGGGAGAAGTATGAGAAGAAGAAATGAGGAGAAGATGGAAGAGAAATAGAAATGGGGAGAAGGAAAAATAGTAGAAATGGGGAGAAGGGAAAGAAGAAGAAATGGGGGAGAAGAAGGAAAAGAAGAATAGGTAGAAGAAAATAAGAAATGGGGAGAAGGAAGAGAAGAAGAAATGGGGAGAAGATGGAAGAGAAGAAGTAGAAATGGGGAGAAGGGAAAGAAGAAGAAATGGGGGAAAAGAAGAATAGGGAGAAGAAAAGAAGAAATGGGGAGATAAGGAAGAGAAAAAGAAACGGGGGGAAGGAAACGTAGAAGAAATGTGGGAGAAGAAGATGTAAAAGAAGAAGAAGCAGCATCATATCAGCAGTAGCAACAATGAATTACAAGATTGCCAATTCGTTTTTTAAATTCACTCCATTGGCAATTGCCATGCAGTGGGAAAACAAGCAACAGTACACTTGCTGACTGCTTTAAAGTCAGAACTTACAGATTCGTGACAAAAGTAGAATAATTAGAGTACGAGTGGGTGTGTAATTACAGTTCAATAACCCTACACCGCCAGAAAGAAACTTATTTCAACGGAAAGTACGTTAGTAACAAGACAGATTGTGCCTTTCACAGAATTCCGAGGAAACGCTGCGACTCTCCTATCTGAGCAAGATCGTTAGCTGACTTACACAATCTAAATTCAAGGCTTGTAGTTCTGTTTACAAAATGACACAAGTACAGAATCATAATCTGTTCTTTTACACATCACCATCCTTAATTAGGGTAAGGAAAGAGGACGTGAAGTTAAATGGCCACTAGGATAAGACGGGCGAGAAACTTAATACGTATGCAGAAGTTTCGTGCGAAATCTTCCTTCGACGCGAAGTTAGAAAGGATCAGAGGGAGATGGAAGGAAGCATTAGGTGTTAGGGAGACGCCTGGAAGTGTGTCATCCCCGTTGTGTGTGTGAAAACTGGAAAGGGTATTTAGTCAAACACAACCACGTCAATTAAATGTTTTAATGACTATATAATGGACAACTACATGTTTCGACCGTTACTGGCCATCTTCAGGTTGTCTTCAAGAGAACTTAGGGTCCTACTCAGTCGGTACAAGGACAGTTGGTGGGCACTTGTGAATGCGGTAATGAACTTTCGGGTTCCATAAAAAGCGGGGAATTTCTTGACTAGCTGAGAACCGGTTAGCTTCTCAAGAAGGACTCTGCTCCATGGAGTAATTAAGTAAGTAAGTAACATTAGCATCTTACATTAAGGGAAGAATATAGACTGAAGGTGTTACAGCTTAAGTGCTGAGAAGGATTTGTGCCCAAGATACAGAAGTAACTAGAGACTGGAGAAAAATGCATAATACAGAGCTTCATTTTTACTCCCCACCAAATGTCATGGCAGTGATCTTATCGAGGAGGATGAGATGGGCATGGAATGTTGCACTTATGGGATGCAGCAGAAAAGCATAAAGGGTTTCGGTGTGGTAATCTGAATGAAAGAGATCACTTGGAAGGTCTAGGAGTAGATGGAAGGATAATATTAAAATCGATCTTAAAGTGTTAATGGCAGGGATTGAACACGATTTCTCTATCTCGGAAAAAATGAATGGAAATTAACTTTGGTGTTACATAAAATGCACGGAATAGCTTAACTAGCTAAGGAACTGTTACCATTTAAGTAAGAATGTGATGTGTGAAGTCAGTTGTGATCTGTGTGTCATTGACTTACTTACTGTGTATGTAATAAAGACACTTTAGTACTGGTCAGAAGCGGGTCGTCCATTACAGCTGCGTGGCCACATCACTCCCAGGAATTTTCAATTGTCTTAAACATATTTAACGCACAGGAACACACATAAACATAATACGAATTTCACGAAATGGTGTCTGTGGCATCTTGATACAGGAAGTCACTGCACATGCGCAAAGTGACGGTCTCGAGGATGCGCGAGAGATATGCGCAGACGGTAGTTACTTTCCGAATAACCTACGTAAATAACTGAAGAAACGTTTCGTTAGGGTACACTACATTATTTAAAAGAATTTTAAACAAAACTACTCGTAACGGACTCCGCTGCGTACAACAAAAAAGCGAGCGGGCTGTGCCCTACCCAGACGTTGCGCGCTGGCTTTAGCACAGCTGTGGTGAGTGGTGGGACAGATGGCGAATTAGGCTGCTGGCAGGGCTGCAGTCAGCGAATCCCAGAGCGTGTTTTTATGGAGAACTTCATATATATACTTTTACCTTAAGTAGCATTTGAAACTGTACTGTGTTTTTACCTTTTGTATATGTTGTATTCTAATTTGTCTCGTGTGTTTTGTTGCTTGTTTTAAGTTGTCTTGTGTGTAATTGTTGTTGGTTGGCTGTGTGTATTGTTGTTAGTTGTCTTGTGTGTATTGTTATTAGTTGTCTTGTGTGTACTGTTGTTAGTTGTCTTGTGTGTATTGTTAGTTGTCTTGTGTGTATTGTTATTAGTTGTCTCGTGTGTATTTGTTGTTAGTTGTCTTGAGTGTATTGTTAGTTGTCCTGTGTGTATTTGTTGTAGTTGTCTTGTGTGTATTTGTTGTTAGTTGTCTTTGTGTATTGTTGTAGTTGTCTTGTGTGTATTTGTTGTTAGTTGTCTTGTGTGTATTGTTGTTAGTTGTCTTGTTGTATTGTTATTAGTTGTCTTGTGTGTATTGTTATTAGTTGTCTTTTGTGTATTGTTGTAGTTGTCTTGTGTGTATTGTTGTAGTTGTCTTTGTGTATTGTTAGTTGTCTTGTGTGTATTGTTGTTAGTTGTCTTGTGTGTATTGTTATTAGTTGTCTAGTGTGCATTGTTGTTAGTTGTCTTGTGTGTATTGTTGTTGGTTGTCTTGTGTGTATTGTTATTAGTTGTTTTGTGTGTATTGTTGTTAGTTGTCTTGTGTGTATTTGTTGTACTATGTGTGTATAGCTGTTTTTACTTTAGGTGCCGAACTGTTGGCTAGAAGTCAGTACTTGGAAGGTCCTGCGACCGGCCACCTCGACACAGGTTTTTCTTGGTTTCCCTGTGTCTATAAGCAAATGCTGAGATGGTTCCCAAAATTCCAAGTTGCCACTGCATGCTTCTCATGTAGCCCTCCCGAATTAAATTTAGTAGTAAACAATTTCATATTTTGTATACATGTAAAATAACCACTGCCACCGGGTGACAACCCAATCTGATATTCTAGCGCAAAAAGCTAAAGAACGAAAGAGAAATTCTGAAGAACGGTGTGCTTAAAGCAGGCAGCTGGCCAGTGAGCAAAAGTGAACTAACGAACAAGAATCCGAAACGATTAATAAGTTACCTTGAGAAGTTAAACCATTATAACGAACAGATATAATATAAAACGAAATATTAAAATAGCATGTAGTATTACGTACTGTAATGCAGCACGCTGAAGATTTAAATTAAAAAACCAAATTGCAATAAATTATTATTATTATTATTTCAAACGCTGGCGTTTTCATGACCATATTTATCTAGCCGTTTCCAAAGCCATCATTGTGAATGTTCTAATTTTAATAATGGCAATTTTCATATAAATACCAACAAGAACAATGTGAAGTATTTGGGTCATCAATTTTTTCATAATAGATTCTCGCTGAGAAGACCAGGTTTAAGAATTTAGGTCTTGCAACACTTCTTTAAGAATATCTCAGTCATCACAAAACAGAATATAAACTTACGTGAGGTTATTTAACCCTTCAAACGCCGAGTTAAATTCCATCTGCCATCTGCTGGCATTATTAGAAGCTCGCCATATTTCCCACGTTAGTGGGTTAAGGGTTAACCCCTGCTACATACACTAAACGTGGGCCGGGTAGCTGAGTCGGTATAGCGACTGACTACGGCCTGGACGGTCCGAGGATCGAATCCGGGTGGGGACGAGAATTTCCGCCCGTCCAGACCGTCCCTGGGTCCCCACCCAGCCTCCTATAAAATTGGTACCGGGTCTTTCCCGGGGGTAAAGTGCGGCTGGGGCGTGCTGCTGACCACTCACCACCCCGTTCTAGTGCCGCGGTCATGGAAGAGTAGAGCTATACCTCTACCCACCCTCTGGGCCACATCGGGCCTGTAACGGGATCACTTTACCTTTTTTTAATATACACTAAGCATAGTGGCCGCGCGGTCTAAGGAATCGGTCTGCTGCCGCTCACTTTATGGCATCGCGGATTCGAATCCGGCCGCAGGCACGGATGTATGTCTCTTGTGAGTGTTGTTTGTTTGCAGGTAGAGGTCTGTGGGCCGAGCCATCACTCGTCCAGAGGAGTCCTACCGGATGTATGTCTTTTGTGTGTGTTGTGTGTTGCCAGGTAGGGAGGTCTCTGGGTCGGGCTGATCACTCGTCCACAGGAGTCCTACCGACTGTGATGCGTCGTTACTTGTGATCTAGAAACCTCAAGAAAGAGGAGGACGTGGCCCGCGTTTGTCCGCAGCGCCACAAAACAAAATATACATTACAATTAAATGATTGAGTGGCTGTGCTGAAAGAAACAATCTATTGGACCTTCTTACTAATCACATAATAATCCTAGCAACAGTTCTACTATAAAAAAAAGTCCCAGGAGCCGCCACGGGTAATGGTTAGGTGCTAACAACTTTGTTTCTCTGTTTAGGTAAAGCACATAAAGGGGAAGTCTGACACACATATGGAGAGACAGCGTCCATGTGGCACAATATTCTGGTCTTGTGACACAATGGCAACGTTATAATCGCCGTCAGGGGTTAAAATGCATTAGACTTTGGTCTACAAGAATCACTGAATCCTTCCACTTTCTACATGACATTACATTTAACTTTCAACACGCTCATCACCATTCTCTGTTACGTCTTGCTGGCCCGGAAAATCTAATTAATCTTAGTGTTTGGTGTGTTATTACAGTCTGGCAGATCTTAATCTTGTTTCCTTTTGCGGTTTAAACACGTAACCTGCGTCCAACAGTACTACTGTCTACCACCAGATGTCTCAGTTCGTGAGTTAATAACCTGCATACAAATTTTCAGAATTACCCAACGCTGTTCTTACTCACATGTTATAAGGTAAACGAACTGAAACAATATTTTCAAAAGCAGCGCCGAATTTTCATATGCGGGTTTGAAAAGTACAGTGAGACGAAGGTGGAGGAAGACTGTTGGGCGATAACGCAAGCGGCGGTGCGGTCCATCAGGTCAACGCAATTTCGACTGGCTCTGGACCTTACAGGACCGCGATAAGTGGGTCCCTGTGGGTCCCTGTGACCACGGCATGGCGCGTCCTCAGGTCGCGGGTGGAGAAACGGCCTCTAATATGGAGGGTAGATGTGAATATACTGAGCAGTCGCAGACAGCCGACACGGTGTGGTCCTCCAGCTTGGGGGTTGGGCGAAATGCTAACAAATCCGCACCGTAAAAACGTACGATATTAAGAAACTTTTCACAAGGTCTCGCAATTGAACTGTTCTTTTGGGAGCCCAGGATAGGGACAGGCAGCGGGCACTTGTGAGTGCGGTAATGAACCTTCGGGTTTCATAAAATGCGGGGAATTTCTTGACTAGCTGAAAACTTGTTAGTCTTTCAGGAAGGATTCTGCATCATGTAGTTGGTTAATTATTTAAATATTCAGTCAGTCAGTCAGTCAATAAGTAAGTAAGTAAGTTGGATAGTCAATTAGTCAGTTAGTTAGTAAGTTAGTAAGTCAGTCGGGCAATTAGTAAGTCAGTAAGTTAGACAGTCAGTCAGTCAGTCAGTCAGTAAGTTGGATAGTCAATTAGTCAGTTAGTAAGTCAGTAAGTCAGTTGGGCAGTTAGTAAGTCAGTAAGTTAGATAGTCAGTCAGTCAATAAGTCAGTAAGTAAGTTGGATAGTCAATAGTCAGTTAATAAGTCAGTAAGTCAGTCGGGCAATTAGTCAGTCAGTCAGTCAGTAAGTAAGTAAGTAAGTTAGATAGTCAGTCAGTCAGTTAGTCAGTAAGTCAGTAAGTAAGTTGGATAGTCAATTAGTCAGTAAGTCAGTCGGGCAGTTAGTAAGTCAGTAAGTTAGATAGTCAGTCAGTCAGTCAGTCAGTCAGTTAGTTAGTCAGTTAGTTAGACAGTTAGACGGAGCTTCCGGAAAGCAAATATTCCGTAAGCGGCGAGTGTCTGTATGTTGCTTTGTGACACAAATTGTCAGCCTGACAATCCAATCACTTCATTTGAAATTCCCCTTATTTCCTTTCGTATCACGCACAGTGGTTAATTACGAAGTGACGATAGTTATGCTTCACGTCTGATTTGCAATAGCGACAGCAAATTGTGTTTACCAAACCTTAACGACAGCAAAACGAGTACACAACGAAATTACTATAACTGGGTTTGGCAGACCGAAATATTCGCAAGGTGTTACAATTCCGTCCAACGAATTCAAGTCTGCTTCGTTACTGTGCGATGGGTTTGATCAGTCTCCGTCAAGGTCGATAAAATATGCGAATTCCTTTATTTGCAAATTTTAAAACACAGTTATTTTTCGAGTGCAGGTTAATTGGCTTTTGCGAATGCAAAACGGCCTCGTGGGAACAAAATATTGGCAAACATTGCTTTAAAGCACTGACAAGACTGCTTTAAACCACCCTCACAATGTTTTGACACACACTGCTTTAAAGCACCCTCCAAATACCAGCAAAAACTGCTTTAAAGCACACTCACAGAATATTGGCAAGCACCGCTTTAAATCACCCTCAAAATACCGGCAAGCACTGCTTTAAAGCACCCCCACAAAATATTGGCAAGCACCGCTTTAAATCACCCTCAAAATACCGGCAAGCACTGCTTTAAAGCACCCTCACAAAATATTGGCAAACACTGCTCTAAAGAACTCTCACGAATATTAGCGAGCACTGGTTTAAAAAGCACCCTCATAAAATATTGACGAAAACTGCTTTAAAGAGCCCTGATACAATTTTGGCAAATACTGCTATAAAGTTCCTCACAAAATGTTGGCTAAAACAGAAATAAAACACCCTAAAAACGTATAATAATCGGTCTGTTTTTCCATTAGTCAAAGGATATTTAAATCAACACATAGACATTTCAAAATATTTGACACCATACTTAAAAAGTAATTTTTCTGTCCGTTTAATACTAAAGTAAAATATCTAAAATATACATGAATATAACTGTGTCTGTGTCCTCGTACGGGTATAGAACTTGGTCTCTCACATTAAGGGAATAAAACGTTCTGAAAATGTTCGAGAACAGGGTGCTGAGGGAGATATTTGGGTCTACGTGAGTGGCAGTAACAGGTAAAGGTAAAGCAGTCCCGTCACAGGCCTGGAGTGGCCCAGAGGGTTCCAGGAAGTTAAGGTTCCCAGATTACATGACAACGGCACACGATGCTGGTAAGTTTGTCAGCCTTACGCACCGGCCGCCTTTACCCCCATGAAATGCACCTGGTACTCATTTCTGTTAGAGGCTGAGGGACATAGTGCGATCGGAAGGATTTTATGTCAATGAAGAATCGACTGACACTAACTGGGATTGAACCAGCGACCTTCAGATTTGAAGCACAGCGCCTTAACCACTGTGCCACCGCGGTCCCGGCGTAACAGGACACTGGAGAATACTGCTTAATGAGGAGCTCCATGGTTCGTACTTCCCACAAATTATTATTAAGTTGATCTAATCAAGAAGCATGAGGTGGGCGGGACTTGTAGCACGTACGTGGGAGAAAAAATGTATACATGCTATGGGTGGGAGAACAGTGAAAGGAGAAGAAATCTTGGAAGACCTAGAATCAGATGCAGTGATAGCATTGGAACTCAAAAGCACCGGATGTGAATAGGTGGTAGGGATTTAGGTGACCAAAAAACACGGGCAAATTGAACGCAGTTGTGAATGCGGTGAGGAACCTTCGTGTTCCATAAAATGTAGGGAGTTCCTTGACTAGCTGAAAAATCAATTAGATTCTCGAGAAGAACTAGGTAGTACAGAATACTGCTCTTAAATTCTACTTAGTACAATCTACCGGGGTGCTGATAAGTCCTTGGCCCGACCAGGACGGAAATAAGCTCGGAAGAATGTCAGGGAAGCGCGAGATTTCAACAACATTGAGACGCGAGCTGTCATCAAGTCTCCCCCCCCCCCTCCTTGCAAGGCATGGCGCAGAAGGAAATTCACGCCATTCTAACAGAACCATTAGCTTGTTTCCTTCCTGGCCGGGCTAAGGACTTATCAGCACACCTGTATACTTTGTAAAACTTAAATTCGACTTTCCGAGTCCTAAATCATCAACAAAGGTTCTTACTTCTCAGTTCTGAGGTAAAGGTAAAGGTAAATCAGTCCCGTTACAGGCCTGGAGTGACCCAGAGGGTTCCAGGAAGTTAAGGTTCCCAGATTTCATGACAACGGCACACGATGGTGGCAAGGTTGTCAACCTTACGCACCGGCCGCTTTTACCCCCAGGAAATGCTCTTGGTACTCATTTCTATTAGAGGCTGAGTCGATCCCAGGGACATAGTACGATCGGAAGGATTATGTCAATGAAAAATCACGCCAACTGGGATCGAACCAGTGACCTTCCGATTTGTAGCACAGCACCTTAATCACTGTGCCACTGCGGCTCCCTCTCAGTTCTAAGGTACTTTAAATTTAGGTAATAAGGCTTATGTAACGATTTGTTATACTTCAGGCAATCTGTCCAATTTACATATGTATGCGAGATGTCAGTAAAGAAGTAAACAATATTATTCTTAAACGTCATAATCATTGCCAAAAGCAAAGTCAATTCTGATACAAAAAAAAAAGAGTATTTTTCACGTGCTCTCCCCCCCCCCCCCCCCCCCCCCCCCCCCCCCCCCAAAACAACCCCCCCTCCCATTGTCCATTCACGGTTTTTTGATTGCCTGGTTTTTTAAACAAAATATATAAAGAAAAGAAGGGGGGGGG
>Ga0131853_10018478_pt1 | contig 12685 bp, 9 predicted proteins | sample TergutLab28metaG_FD_92764 | JGI IMG/M metagenome (GOLD analysis project Ga0131853, IMG submission 92764) | Labiotermes labralis P1 segment gut microbial communities from Petit-Saut dam, French Guiana - Lab288 P1 (version 2) (version 2) | ecosystem: Host-associated > Arthropoda: Insects >...
ACGGACGGCGGCGGGGGTGAGCTCGAGCCGCTCGGCCAGGGCGGCCGCGGTGCTGGGGCCATCGACGAGAATGGAGCGCGCGACCCGCTGGCGGGTCGTGGCCTCGTCGCTCCGGAAGAGCGTCTCGTCGAATTTCACAACACTATTGTGACGATATTGCCGCGACCCGTTCAAGCAAGGGTCACCTAACCTAGCTGCTACGAGAAAGGTGGAGGCTGATGCCGGGATCACTGTTGGGCACGGTCGTGCGTCGGGTCGAGGACCCCGAGCTCCTGGTGGGACGGTCGACCTTCGTCGACAACGACCAGGATCCCGCGCTCCTGCACGGGGTCTTCGTGCGCAGTCCGTTCGCCCATGCCCGCCTCACCTCGCTCGACGTCTCCGAGGCCGCCGCGGCCCCCGGGGTGGTCGCCGTGCTCACCGCCGCCGACCTTGAGGGCCGCACGCTCACGCCCTTCGCCGTGGTGAACCCCGACGTCGTGCGTCACCCGCTGGCCACCGACGAGGTCCGGTACGTCGGGGATCCGGTGGCCCTGGTCGTCGCGTCCACCCGCGCGCAGGCGGTCGACGCGGCCGAGCTCGTCGACGTCGACTACGACCCGCTCCCCGCGGTCGCCGACATGGAGGCGGCGCTCTGCGCGGATGCGCCGGCCGCCCACACCGAGCTCGCCGGCAACATCGCCGCCTCGCGCAAGGACGACGACCAGAGCGACCCGTGGCCGGCAGGCGCGCGCGTCGTCCGGGTCCGGATGGAGAACCAGCGCGTCGCCACCGCGCCGATGGAGGGCCACGCGATCGTTGTACGGCCCGGCTCGATCGACGACGAGGCGGCCCTGACGATCCACCTCACCACCCAGCAGCCGCACATGGCCCGCGACCAGCTCGCCGACTTCGCCGGGCTCGCCGCCGAACGGGTGCGGCTGGTCGCGCCGCACGTCGGCGGTGCCTTCGGCGGCAAGGCGGGCGCGGTGCCCGAGCATGCCGCCATCGTGGCCGCCGCCCAGGCGGTCGGGCGCGGCGTGAAGTGGGCCGAGACCCGTAGCGAGGCGATGATCTCGATGCAGAGCCGCGGCCAGGTGCAGTACGCCGAGATGGGCCTCGACGACGACGGCCGCATCCTCGGCATGCGGCTGCGCATGGTCGGCGACTGCGGCGCGTACGCCGGCTTCGGCGGCTCCTTCGTGCTCGGGCCGACGTACACGATGGTGCAGGGCGTCTACGACATCCCGGCGATCCGGTACGCCGCCATCGCGGCGCTGACCAACACGGCGCCCTCGGGCGCGTTCCGCGGCGCCGGCCGGCCGGAGGCCGCCGCCCTGGTGGAACGGCTGATGGACGTGGCCGCCGCCGAGCTCGAGCTGGCGCCCGAGGAGCTGCGCCGGCGCAACTTCATCGCCCCCGACCGGTTCCCGTTCACGACGGTCACCGGCGCCAGCTACGACGTCGCGGACTTCGACCTGCCGCTGCGCGAGGCGATCCGGGTCGCCGGCGTCGAGGAGGCCCGGGCCGAGCAGCGGCGTCGGCGCGAGGCGGGTGAGACCACGCTGCTCGGCATCGGGATCAGCACCTACGTCGAGATCACCGGCTTCGCCGGGCAGGAGTTCGGCTCCGTCGAGGTGCATCAGGACGGCACCGCGACGGTGATGGCCGGCACCTCCGCGCACGGGCAGGGCCACGCCACCTCGTTCGCGATGCTGGTCTCCGACGTCCTCGGCATCCCGATGGAGCAGATCAGCTACGTCCAGTCCGACACGGCGCGCGTGCGCTCCGGCGGCGGCACCGGTGGCTCCCGCTCGTTGCAGCTCGGTGGCACGGCAGTCCGCCGGGCCGCCGGCAAGGTCCTCGACCGCGCCCGCGACATCGCCGCCGACCTGCTCGAGGCGGCACCCACCGACATCGAGGCGGTCGACGGCGGCCTGGGCGTGCGCGGCATCGGCACCGCCGTCGTGCCGTGGGAGGCGATCGCCGCAGAGGCGGCCTCCCGCGGAGTCGCGCTGGTCGACACCGACGACTTCAAGGCCGATGCGGCCACCTTCCCATTCGGCGCCCACGTCTCGATCGTCGAGGTGGACACCGAGACCGGGTTGGTTACGCCCCTGCGCCACGTCGCGGTCGACGACTGCGGACGGGTCGTGAACCCTCTCCTGGTCGCCGGCCAGCAGCACGGCGGCGCGCTTCAGGGCATGTCCCAGGCGCTGTGGGAGCACTTCGTCTACGACGAGCAGGGCACCCCGCTCACCTCGACGTTCGTCGACTACGCGATCCCGACGGCCGCCGACGCCATCTCGTTCGAGGTCTCCAACACCGAGACCCCGACCCCGGTCAACCCGATCGGCGCCAAGGGGATCGGCGAGTCGGCCACGATCGGCTCCACGCCCGCGGTACAGAACGCCGTCGTCGACGCGCTGAGCCACCTCGGCGTACGGCACATCGATCTGCCGTGCACGCCCGAGCGCGTCTGGCGCGCGGTCGAGCAGGCCCGCACAGGGACCCTGCCGGACCTGTGGCGCGAGCCGCCGGCGGCCTTCGACCGGATCCCCTCCGACTCCGAGGGCGGCTCGGTCACCGAAGGCGCGGAGGTGTGACGTAGCCGCCGCCGGCCCGGATGAGGTCCGGCCGGGGATCGCTCCTTACACTCATCGCGTGCCTGATCCGTCCGATCCCGCCGTCGTGGTCGACGGCCTGGTGATGACCTACGGCGCGAAGCGCGCCGTCGACGGCCTCTCGCTCAGCGTCGAGCGTGCCTCCATCACCGCCGTCCTCGGACCCAACGGCGCCGGCAAGACCACCACGCTGGAGACCTGCGAGGGATATCGCCGGCCCCAGTCGGGGACCGTGCGCGTGCTCGGGCTCGACCCCGTCGCCGACCGGCCCGAGCTCCTTCCGCGGATCGGCGTGATGCTGCAGGGCCAGGGCGCCTGGAGCGGGGTGCGCGCGATGGAGATGCTGCGCCACGTCGCGCGGCTGCACGCCGACCCGCTTCCGATCGAGCCCCTGGCCGAGCGCCTGGGCCTGGGCGAGTGCGGCCGGACGCCGTACCGGCGCCTCTCCGGTGGCCAACAGCAGCGCCTCGGCCTCGCGATGGCACTCGTCGGGCGACCGGAGCTCGTCTTCGTCGACGAGCCGACGGCGGGCATGGACCCTGCCGCCCGCCGGACCACCTGGGATCTGCTGCGCGAGCTGCGCGGATCCGGCGTGACGGTGGTGCTCACCACGCACTACCTGGAGGAGGCCGAGCAGCTGGCCGACCAGGTCCACATCATCGACCACGGCCGCCTGATCGCCTCCGGTACGCCGCTGGAGCTGACCCGCGGCGGAGCTTCGGCGACCATCCGGCTGGTGGTCACCCGTCCGTTCCCGCCGGGCTCGCCGGAGTCGCTGGCCGGCGCGCTCGGCCTCGGCACCGAGGTGACCCAGCTCGACGAGCGTTCGCTGCGCGTCACCGGCCCCGCCGACTCCACCACGCTGGCGACGGTCTCGGCGTGGTGCGAGCACCACGACGTGCTGCCCGAGTCGCTGACCCTGGGCCAGCGCAACCTCGAGGACGTCTTCCTCGAGCTCACCGGAAGGGGTCTGCGTGACTGACGCCGCCGCTCTCGACCTCACGCCGCAGCCCGGCTCGGCTCCCCTGCTCCGGCAGGTACTGGCACAGGCCTCGATGGAGGCACGCCTGATGCTGCGCAACGGCGAGCAGCTGCTGCTCGCCGTCGTGATCCCGGTCATCGTGCTGATCGGCGGCGTCGCGGGCGGCAAGCACCTCTCGCTGCACGAGCAGCACCCGCTCGTCGACATCTTCACCCCGGGGGTCCTGGCCCTGGCGATCATGTCCACCTCGTTCACCTCGCTGGCGATCGCCACCGGGTTCGAGCGCCGCTACGGCGTGATCAAGCGCCTCGGCGCGTCACCGCTCCCCCGCACCGGGCTGCTCGCCGGCAAGATCCTGGCCCTGCTCGTCGTCGAGGTGCTCCAGATGGTCGTCATCGGCATCGTCGGCGGGATCCTGGGCTGGTCGCCCCGCCCCGGCGTGGTCGGCTTCGTGCTCGCGATCATCCTCGGCACCGCGGCCTTCGCGGCGCTGGGGCTCTTCGTCGCCGGGGTGCTCCGCGCCGAGGCCACCCTGGCCGCCGCGAACCTCATCTACCTGCTGCTGATGGCCGGCGGTGCGGTCGTCCTGCCGCTCTCGGCGTACGGTGCCTTCGGGCACGTCGCCCGCTGGCTGCCCTCGGGAGCGCTCGGCGAGGCCGTCCGCGGCGCGTTCCTCGACAACCGGATCGCCTGGCGCGACCTCGGCGTACTGCTGCTCTGGGCCGTGATCGGCACGGGGTTGACCGCCAGGACCTTCAAGTGGGAGTGAACCCCGACATGCTCGATCAGCGACAGCTCGGACGCCGGCTCGGCGCCCCGATGGCCCTGGCCCAGCGCTGGCTGTGGCCGCTGGCCTGGGCCACGCTGGTCGCCAACGTCGTCCTGGTCGTCACCGGTGGCGCCGTCCGGCTCACCGGGTCGGGCCTCGGCTGCCCGACCTGGCCGCGGTGCGACGCCAACGCGCTGACCCCTCGGCACTCGCTCAACGTCCATTCCGCGATCGAGTTCGGCAACCGGATGCTGACCTTCGTGCTCGTGTTCATCGCCATCGCCACCGTGATCGCCGCCTGGCGCACCGCGCACCGCCGGCTCGCGGTGGTGATCCTGCTCGGCATCCCCGTGCAGGCCGTGGTCGGCGGCATCTCGGTGCTCACCCACCTCAACCCCTGGGTCGTCTCGGTGCACCTGGTGGCATCGATGGCGATCGTCAGCCTCGCCAGCCTCCTGCTGTGGCGGATCTCCGCCGGGTCGGTCACCGACGCTCCCGTCCGCACGGCCACCGCGTCGCCGTACCTGCGCGGCCTCGGCTGGGCGACGTACGGCGTGACGTGGCTGGTGCTCTACGCCGGCACGGTCGTCACCGGCGCCGGGCCGCACGCCGGCGACGAGCACGCGCCGCGCAACGGCCTCTCGGTGCTGCAGTTCGCCCAGCTCCACGCCGACCTGGTCTCCCTCTTCATCGGGCTCACGATCGGTCTGTTGGTGGCGACCTACGCGCTCGGCGCGGGTCCGATCGCCCGCCGCGCGGTCTGGGTCCTGCTCCTCGTCGAGCTCTCCCAGGCACTGATCGGATGGGTGCAGTACTTCACCCACGTGCCGATCGTGCTGGTGATGTTCCACATGCTCGGTGCCGCGCTCATCGCCGCCGCGGTCACCTGGGCGCTGCTCGAGACGCTGTCGCCGCGGCGGCCCGCCGCTCAGCTCGCATCGTGACCTCGGCGACCACGCACTGCCTGGTGCTGCTGGTGGGCCCCGACGGGCTGCTGCTGGCGCGCAAGCGCACCGGCTTCGGTGCCGGACGGCTGGTGGCACCGGGCGGGAAGGTCGAGCCGGGCGAGACCCCGCTCGCGGCCGCGGTGCGCGAGCTGCACGAGGAGACGCGGCTCGTGGTCGCACCCGAGGACCTGCAGGACGCCGGCCGGCTGATCTTTCGCCTCGGCACACCGGCACGCACGATGGACGTCGACCTCTTCCGCGCCAACCGGTGGGCGGGAGAGCCCGTCGCCACGGACGAGCTGGACTCTCCCGCCTTCCATCCCCTCGACGATCTTCCGTGGGCGCAGATGTGGGTCGACAACCCGCACTGGCTGCCCGAGGTGATCGCGGGCGGCCGCGTCGAGCTGACGATCAGCTACGACGAGGCCGCCGAGACGATCATCGCTATCCAGTGATGCCGGTGACCCGGCCGTGGTCGGTGGTGATCGTCCGATCGACCGGGCGACCGAGATCGTCGGTCCCGCGGTACGTCGTCGAGGAGTGCCCGTCGGCGGCGGAGGTCACCCCGTTGCTCCGGGCCTGGATGCCGTAGGAGTCGACGGTCCAGTCCCACTGCCGCAGGCCCGGCGTCGCCAGCAGCGCACCACCCAGCGACCAGCTGTGCACCTGCTGCCCCATGTCGACCGACGCCTCGAGTGAGTAGTTGTTGTCGTCGACGTAGCTGGCGGCCGAGAAGTCGATCTTGATCGGATAGGACTCGCTCAGCGTCGTCGAGCGCACCACCGAGGCTCCCTTGCCGTTGCCACGCATGGAGATCGACGACTGCGTCACGTGGTCCTGCTCGTCGATCGACTGCACCAGGCCACCGTCGGAGATGGCGCCCGTCTGCGCGAATTGACGTGCGTAGGAGTCGCGCGTGTAGATGCGCCCCTGCGACGTGTCCACGTATCCGGCGACGACGTCCTGACGTCCGGCGTGCACGTCGTACGCGAGCTCGTCGCCGTTGCCGGTGGCGTGGTAGCTGTCGGTCAGCGACGGGTTCGCGGCGACGTCGTCGGTGGTCAGGGCGCCCGAGGTCTGCTTGCGGTGCGCGTCGGTCCACAGGAAGAGCGTCGCGGTGACGTTCCAGTTGTCACCGATCGGCGACATCGACACGTTGAGCTGGTGCTGCTGCCCGTCGACGAGTCGGCCGACGAAGGGGGTCAGGTCGAGGTTCTCCGGCCGCATGTCGAGGGTGTCGATGGCGAGCACCGGGCGCCACAGCGTCGGCACGATGCCGCCGCTGTAGATGTGCGGGTACGTGCCGACAGCGCCGGCCGGCGTACCGTCGACGCCGAAGGCGGCCTCGCGGTAGGGGCTCCCGGCACAGATTCCGGGCATCGCCTTCGCGACGTCGTCGGGCGCCGCGGTGAACCACTGCTCGTCGCACCCGTTGCCCTTGAGCGTCACCTCCAGGTCGGCGCTGGTCAGGTTGCGCGGCAGCACCGGCAGCGTGACCGCGGCGCTCGACCGTCCGGGGCTCAGGTCGGGCACCGGTACGCCGACGACCTGGTCGGGCTCGGCCGGCGCCGGGTGACTCTTGTCCGCCTCGTAGAAGGTCAGCGTCACGGTCTGGGAGTAGACCCCGGTGTAGACGCTGCTGGTGTAGTTGCCGTAGCCGCCGGAGAAGGGCTCGGGCTGACGGAAGAGCGCCTCATAGCGGGTGACGTCCTTGCTGAAGGAGAAGGTCGTCGGGGTGGCGCCGCCTGGCTCCTGGGTGGTGCCGAACCAGATGGTGGCTCCGCCGACCTGGAGGCTGCCGGAGCGGTCGTACTGCCGGCCGCTCACCGTGGTGGTGTAGTCGAGCACGACCTTCGCCCAGGGGCCCTGGCAGCCGGCGGGCGGGGTCAGCGTGCCGGAGAAGTTCTGCGGAGACCCGTCGGCGGCGTTCGACGGAAAGGCGGAGGCGAGCGTCTCGGTGCAGTGCTTCGTCGGCGGACGGGTGACGTCCGGCGCAGCCGAGACCGGATTGTCCGATCCGTTCTCGATGTAGGAGGGCGTATCGGCTCTCGCGGCCCCACCTGGACCGGCGAGCGCCATCGCGATGGTGACGGCGACTGTTGCGCCGAAGGTGCACATTCTGGACCGGGACATGCGTGGTGACATGCCGACCTCCCGAGAGGAGAAGTGATGGTGGCAGCACCCTAGGCCCGCCGGGGGCCTGTTGTCCCTCAGCGCGCGGTCAGCGCGTGATCAGCGGGTCGATCGCGACGGCGACGAAGAGCAGCGAGAGGTAGAGGTTGCTGCTGTGGAACAGCTGCATCGGCTGGATGCGCGCGAGCTCCTCGGTGCCCCGGGCCCGCGACCACATCCGGTGCGCCTGCACCAGGAAGACCGCCCCGAGCACGGCCGCGGCGCTCGGATAGAACCAGCCGGTCGAGGCGACCGGCCACAGCAGCAGCGAGGTCGCGACCATCACCCACGAGTAGGCCACGATCTGGCCGGCCACGACCCGCGCGGACCTGACCACCGGCAGCATCGGGACGTCGACGTGGGCGTAGTCGTCGCGATAGCGCAGCGCCAGCGCCCAGGTGTGCGGTGGCGTCCAGAAGAAGACGACCAGGAAGAGCACGACCGGCGCCCACGCCAGCCTGTCCGTCACCGCCGTCCAGCCGATCAGCGCGGGGAAGCAGCCGGCGATCCCGCCCCAGACGATGTTCTGGGTGGTGCGGCGCTTGAGCAGCATCGTGTACACGCCGACGTAGAACGCGTTGGCGCCCAGCGAGAGCGCCGCCGAGAGCCAGTTGACGAACAAGCCGAGAACGACCGTCGACAGCACCGCCAGGACGACGCCGAAGACGAGCGCCGCGGCGGGCGAGACGATGTGCCGGGGCAGCGCCCGGCGGCGGGTGCGCCGCATCTGCTCGTCGATGTCGCGGTCGTAGACGCAGTTGAAGACCGACGCGGAGCCGGCCGAGAGCGTGCCGCCGACGACGGTCGCCACGACCAGGCCGAGCGAGGGCACGCCCCGCGCGGCGAAGAACATCACGGGCACCGTCGTCAGGAGCAGCAGCTCGATGACGCGCGGCTTCGTCAGCCCCACGTAGGCGGCGACCACGTCCTTGACGCTGGCTCGGCCCTGGTGCACGGACTGGGTGTCCGGGACGGGCTGGCCGACATAGGTCACGGAGCGTTCCTCGGGTGTTCGCGTACTGAAGTCAGTTGACGGGTAGTGCGGTGGGATGCACGTGGGAGTCTAGACCCGAGGTTGAGTAGGCTCGGATTCGCCGTACACCCTGAGAGGAACATCGTGACCGTCAGCACAGAACTTGAGTGGACCGACCTCGACAAGAAGGCGGTCGACACGATCCGCGTTCTGGCCATGGACGCCGTGCAGAAGGTCGGGAACGGCCACCCCGGCACCGCGATGAGTCTGGCGCCGGCGGCGTACCTGCTGTTCCAGAAGGTCATGCGACACGACCCCGCCGACCCGAGCTGGATCGCGCGCGACCGCTTCGTGCTCTCCGCCGGCCACAGCTCCATCACGCTGTATCTGCAGCTCTTCCTCGGCGGCTTCGGCCTCGAGCTCGAGGACATCAAGAGCCTTCGCACCTGGGGCAGCAAGACCCCGGGTCACCCGGAGTTCGGCCACACCGCCGGCGTCGAGGTCACCACCGGTCCCCTGGGCCAAGGCGTCGGCAACGCCGTCGGCATGGCCATGGCCGCCCGACGCGAGCGCGGCCTGCTCGACCCGACCGCGGGCGAGGGCGAGTCGCTCTTCGACCACCACGTGTACGCGATCGCCTCCGACGGCGACCTTGAGGAGGGCGTGAGCGGCGAGGCCTCCTCGATCGCTGGCACGCAGCAGCTCGGCAACCTGACCGTCATCTACGACGCCAACCGGATCTCCATCGAGGGCGACACCGACGTCGCGTTCACCGAGGACGTCGCCAAGCGCTACGAGGCCTACGGCTGGCACGTCCAGACCGTCGACTGGACGAACGACAACACCAAGTACGTCGAGGACGTGCCCGCGCTGTTCGCCGCCATCCAGGCCGCTGAGCAGGTCGCCGACCAGCCCAGCATGATCGTGCTGCGCACCATCATCGGCTGGCCCGCCCCGAACCTGCAGGGCAAGGGCAAGGCCCACGGCGCCGCGCTCGGCCTCGACGAGGTCGCCGCCACCAAGGAGGTCCTCGGCTTCGACCCCGAGCAGACGTTCGAGATCCCCGAGGGCGTGCTCGCCCACACGCGCGGTCTGGTCGAGCGTGGCAAGGGGTGGGGCGCCGCCTGGGACAAGCAGTACGACGCCTGGGCGGACGCGCACGCCGAGCAGGCCGCCCTCCTGCACCGGATGAAGGACCGCGCACTGCCCGAGGGGCTCGAGGCCGCGCTGCCGGCGTTCGACGCCGACGCCAAGGGGATCGCCACCAGGGCGGCCTCCGGCAAGGTCATCAACGCGATCGCCGGCCTCATGCCGGAGCTGTGGGGCGGCTCGGCCGACCTGGCCGAGTCGAACCTGACGACCATCGAGGGCGCCAAGTCGTTCATCCCGAAGAGCCGCTCCACCGACGAGTGGGAGGGCGACCCCTACGAGGGCCGCGTCCTGCACTTCGGCATCCGCGAGCACGGCATGGGCGCCATCCTCAACGGCATCGCCGTCCACGGCGGCACGCGGGTCTACGGCGGCACGTTCCTGCAGTTCTCCGACTACATGCGCGGCGCCGTCCGAGTCGGTGCACTGATGGGCGCACCGGTCACCTACGTCTGGACCCACGACTCGATCGGGCTCGGCGAGGACGGCCCGACCCACCAGCCGGTCGAGCACCTGTGGGCGCTGCGCGGCATCCCCGGCCTCGACATCGTCCGCCCGGCGGACGCCAACGAGACCGCCGCGGCCTGGCTGCAGGTCCTCAAGAACAGCGACCGCCCCGCCGGCCTCATCCTCAGCCGCCAGGCCGTCCCGACGTTCCCCCGTGGCACTGAGGGCTTCGCCACCACCGAGCACGTCGGCAAGGGCGCCTACGTGCTCATCGACGCCGAGGGCGGCGAGCCCGACGTGATCCTGATCGGCACCGGCTCCGAGGTGCAGCTCGCCGTCACGGCGCGCGAGCAGCTCAAGGCCGAGGGCATCAACGCCCGCGTCGTCTCGATGCCGTCGGTGGAGTGGTTCGAGCAGCAGACCCAGGCCTACCGCGACGAGGTGCTGCTGCCGGGAGTCAAGGCCCGGGTCAGCGTCGAGGCCGGCATCAGGCAGGGCTGGCGTGAGTACGTCGGCGACGCAGGCCGGATGGTCAGCCTCGAGCACTACGGCGCCTCGGCCGACGCGGCCAGGATCTTCAAGGAGTTCGGCTTCACGCCCGAGGCGGTCACCCAGGCCGCCAAGGACAGCATCGCCGCAGCCGCCAAGTGAGACCCGGCCCCGGCCCGCGCTAGAGTCACATTTGAACGATCTAATTAATCGGGAGTACTCATGAGTGACCGTCTCAAGGCGCTGGCCGAGGCCGGCGTGTCCATCTGGCTCGACGACCTGTCACGCGAGCGAATCGAGACCGGCAACCTGGCCGATCTGGTTGCCAACAAGTCCGTGGTCGGCGTGACGACGAACCCCACGATCTTCCAGGGCGCGATCGGCAAGGGCGAGCGGTACGACGCGCAGGTGCGCGAGCTGGTCGCGGACGGCGCCGACGTCGACCGCGTCATCTTCGAGCTGACCACGCGCGACGTCCGCAACGCCTGCGACATCCTGGCGCCGGTGGCCGCCTCCACCAAGGACGACGGCCGCGTCTCGATCGAGGTCGAGCCGACCCTGGCCAACGACACCGACGCCACGATCGCGAGCGCGAAGGCGCTGGCAGGCGCGGTGCAGCGCGACAACGCCCTGATCAAGATCCCCGCGTCGCTGGAGGGTCTGCCCGCGATCACCGCGGTCATCGCGGAGGGCATCAGCGTCAACGTCACGCTGATCTTCTCCACCGAGCGCTACCGCGCCGTGATGGACGCCTACCTGACCGGGCTGGAGCAGGCGAAGGAGAAGGGCATCGACCTGTCGACGATCCACTCCGTGGCGAGCTTCTTCGTCAGCCGCGTCGACACCGAGATCGACAACCGCCTGGAGAAGATCGGCTCCGACGAGGCGCTCGCGCTGCGCGGCAAGGCCGCCGTGGCCAACGCCCGGCTCGCCTACGCCGCCTTCGGCGAGGTCTTCGCCTCCGACCGCTGGAAGGCCCTCGAGGCCGCCGGAGCCAACGCCCAGCGCCCCCTGTGGGCCTCGACGGGCGTCAAGAACCCGGACTACTCCGACACCCTCTACGTCACCGACCTCGTCGTCGACGACACCGTGAACACGATGCCGGAGAAGACCCTCGAGGCCTTCGCCGACCACGGCGAGGTGCACGGCGACCAGGTCACCGGAAGGGGCGAGGAGGCCCAGGCGGTCTTCGATCAGATCGCCGCCGCGGGCGTCGACCTCGATGACGTCTTCCTCGTGCTCGAGACCGAGGGCGTCGACAAGTTCAAGGCCTCCTGGCTCGAGCTGATCGACACGGTGAAGGCGCAGATGGAGCAGGCGCGGTGACCCAGGCCGCTCCGGTCGACGCCACGGCCACCAAGGCGTGGTCTCGGCTGACCGCCCTGGCCGACGGCTTCACGCCCGACCTCCGTGGCTGGTTCGCCGCGGACGCCGGGCGGACCGAGCGGCTGACCTTCTCCGCCGCCGACCTCCACGTCGACCTCTCCAAGGGGCTCGTCGACGAGGAGGTCCTCGCGGCGCTGCTGCAGTTGGCCGAGGAGACCGGGGTCGCGGGCCGGCGGGACGCGATGTTCCGCGGCGAGCACATCAACGTCACCGAGGACCGCGCCGTCCTGCACACCGCGTTGCGTTTGCCCGCCGACGCCGTCCTGGAGGTCGACGGGCAGGACGCCGTGGCCGAGGTCCACGACGTGCTCCAGCGCGTCTACGAGTTCGCCGACCGGGTCCGCACCGGGGAGTGGACCGGCGTGACCGGCCAGCGCATCCGCACCGTGGTCAACATCGGCATCGGGGGCTCCGACCTCGGCCCGGTGATGGCCTACGAGGCGCTGGCGCCGTACCGGGCGCTGCCGGACGAGCGTGGCGAGATCGAGTGCCGGTTCATCAGCAACATCGACCCGACCGACGCGGCCACCAAGCTGGCGGGGCTCGACCCCGCCACCACCCTCTTCATCGTCTCGAGCAAGACCTTCGGCACGCTGGAGACGCTGACCAACGCCAGGCTCTGCAAGGCCTGGCTGCTCGACCGGCTCGGCGCTGAGGTCGATGCGGCGCAGGCCGTCCAGCGGCACTTCGTCGCCGTCTCCACGGCCTTGGACAAGGTCGAGGCCTTCGGGATCGACCCCGCCAACGCCTTCGGCTTCTGGGACTGGG
>Ga0131853_10018479_pt1 | contig 12685 bp, 10 predicted proteins | sample TergutLab28metaG_FD_92764 | JGI IMG/M metagenome (GOLD analysis project Ga0131853, IMG submission 92764) | Labiotermes labralis P1 segment gut microbial communities from Petit-Saut dam, French Guiana - Lab288 P1 (version 2) (version 2) | ecosystem: Host-associated > Arthropoda: Insects >...
CCCACAACCGCTACCAACCACATCCAGCAGAACCAGCGCAGCACACCACATGCAGTAACATATGTCTTGTTCTCCTGAAGATGGGCATAATGATGCCCGAAACATGTTGAGAAATTGTTAAAATAAACATCTAACTGTTGCATCTTGTTGGTTTTCTTTCTCACTTCACAATTTGCTCACGATGCACGGTCACAAAAACCTAAAGATTGGTTGGACTGTTTCAGTGTAGATGAAGTTGAAGCAGCACACAGTTTGGCATTCAGTCCAAGTGGTGAGAAGCTGTACTGTGGCTTTAAGAATGTCATAAGAATATTCAACACAAACCTACCAGGACGACAGTGTGAAACTAGGAACTTGAAGCGTGAGTAGCACCATTAAATAATAATGAAGCATGAGTAGCAACATCAAACAACCTTGAACCATGATGTACAGCATTAAATACTATTTAGGCTTTTCTCTATGAGTATGAATGAAGAATTTCTTGATAAATGGCAGAAATGAGGAACTTACACTGTTTTATAATTTCTTAGATGACACTGCTTACTGCAGAGGTTATACAGTACAGGATGGTTATAAATTATCTGATGTTTTGGAAAGTGTGTAATTTTCTATTGAGAAAACATATGGAAGACTTTTTCTACTACAAAGCAGTTTCCCAATATTCAATTTTTTCCCTGTATGTGTAAATTTATACATTTTCTGTTAACACTAAGCCTATCAGATGAATCTTTATACTGTAGTGTTTACAGGAGCCTAATTTACTACAAAACCATTTCCTGGTGCACATGTTTCTTCACGTATGGGTCACAGGTGTGGCGTCCTTTAGCAACATGACACCTGTCCCAACTGCAGATACTTTCTTCCTGCACGCACGGTGCCATACCCTGGTTGACTGTGAAGGGGGCATTCCAGATATTCTGTCTTTTGAGTTTACTGTGGGCTAGAGGAAAATATGAACTTACACCTCTGCAGAAAACTGGAACATTAGGAGACAGCTTTGTAAATCAAAATTTTTTCTGTAGGTCTTCTCAACAGAAAGTTATAAGCCCTCCAAATCATCTGGTAATTTGTGGTTACTCTGTGTACGGAGTTTGGAGCATATGAAATGTAGTGATGATGGCACTTTAAATATGATCCTGGAAATAATGAGGAAAACCATGCAGGATATATTGCTGTCTCTCTGAGAGTGACACTGAGACCTTTCCTAACAAAATTTGTATATACTATTATTGCAACTCATGAAATTCAATGGAAGCAATAGTGCAATAATCCCTACTTAATTCAGCACCATGCCCAGTAATGATATGGGGGGGGGGGGGGAGCTGAATTCTTTATTTTTACAGTGAAAATGTAAAGTGATTGTTGGAAGGCTTCTGGGGTGTAACACCATGTCAGCTGGGAAGTAGGTTCTGATGTTGCAGAGAAAACAGTGCCACCATCTTCAGTGTAAAGCAGTCTACATTAGTCTGAAATATCAGTAACTATCACCTGACATGGCCTAATATCTGAGAAGTCTTGCATCTTGATTAGCCTTCATCTTCATTTTCATGTGATAACAGAAACTCTCACAAACTGTAGAGTTTGGTTAAACTCAGGTCATCCAACGTGTAGCCCACCCAAAATGTTAGCAAACAACTTGTTACCTAACCCTTATCCTGCTAACGTGGAGAATATGGTGAGCTCCTAATAATGCCAGCAGATGGCAGATGGGATTTACCTCGGCGTTTAAAGGGCTAATTAGCTAGTGTACACGATCCAGTAGGCTGTTATCGCCTAGTCAGCTGCTGCTATTTGTGTTGCTACCAAAATATCCATATGTTTTTAATAACTGGTGTTAACTGCAGTGGTGCTATCAAAATATTGATGAATTTCTGTTTTCACCGACTGCTGACTGTATTTTTTTTTGCCTTGCTTTCTTTTTCCAGAGTCATCTTTTACCACTCAGAGGCAGACTGGAATTTTGTCATGCATCTGCATCAATCCAGCAATGCCAGATATTTATGCTGCTGGGAGCTATACCAAGTCTCTAGGTAAGTGATTTGGCTACCAGAGAGATGGAGAGGAGTGACAGGGAGCCACTGGCTACAGCTGTGGTTTTTGGTATCTTGTTTACATAATGGGGCAGGTTTATGTGATTTATCTTGATATTCTTCACATTCATTCCACACTTTTCTCTGTAACAGCTGGTGTGACCACATTAGAAACTGGTTCCACTTAACACTGCATGCATTACATGAAGACACGTCACTCGCTGATGCATACACAGGCACGTGTTTCTTACAGTGGTCTATTTTGCATACATACATACATACATTTAATCATAAGTTACAGGATAATTTTGGGGGGAAATCAACCATATAGTGATAAGATTTTCAAAATCCAAAAAAAAAGGTGATTAGAATCATTACAAGTTCAAGAACTGTAGGGAACTGTTCAAAAAATTAGAAATACTACCGTTATATTCTCAATATATCTACTCAATATCAATATTTGTTATAAAAAACAAACATTTATTTTATACAAACAATCCGATCCACAGTATTCACACAAAACCAACTTACAACCACCAATAGCTAACTTAGCAAAGTTTCAAAAGGCAGTGTACTACTCGGCAATTAAAATTTTTAACAACCTTCCTCACGAAATCAAAGACTTAGCCAATGATATATTACCATTTCGGAGTGCTTTAAAGAGGTTTTCACTTGCAAATTCCTTTTATAATAGTAAGGAATATTTTAATTATCGGAGACGTTCCATTGAAATTTAAATGAACAATTAGTTTCAAGCACTTCAATGGTGTACTTTATTTATAGCTAAGATTCTTCCAACTCTATGTATATTATATATATCAGTATGTAAGTGACAATGTCTATATCCACAGGATTGTATCCTAATTTGGATTTATAGAACGCAAATAAATTACAATTACAATTACAGTTACTCAATGCCTAAAATGAACACAAAGTGAAGAAGTTTTGTCCGTCTCCACATATCATCTTAGAAAGTACTTGACAAAATTTAGTTGCAGAGGACCACAGTGATGGGAGAATAACATTAATATGCAAAGGTAAAGTTTTCCCTACATATGGCATGGAGGTATATAGGGGGTGGATATGTAGCTCCATTCAATCTTAATGTCGATAGTGGGTTGAGGTGAGTGTTTAGCCTCATGCCCCTGCTGCTTCACCCTCAAGGCCCATTCAAGAGTTGGCTGGATGACATGTGAACAGTACACTGAACTCTCTAATGCGAGCAGGAAGATAAGGAACATTGTGATAACCTACATATTATTAATTTAGATAGATAAGGCTGTTTTCTTTTATGCCAGGTGTTTGAAGGAATGATAATGAGTTGTATGAAAGACATGCCACAACAGAAATGACTGATGCTGTGATATCTGGCACTGATAGGTGTTATTGTGCAATTTATCATCACCATGTGACATGCATCAGCTTCAAGGTTATGTTTTTTTCTGCAAAGTGCAGTTGTGTAGATGAGTAGCAGCATTTTAGACAAAAATGTTCTTTCCATCTTCAGTGGTGCATTTCTACCCTGAAGATGGAGGCAGCAGGTTCCTGCAAAACACTTGTATAGCTGTACCCATTCACATGGCAACGCATCCCATAAGTCCATGTTCTTAATACTCATCACATATCAAAATTTGTATTTATTTGTACTAAAACAACATATGGTTTCTATAAAATGTGGGAATTCCTTGACAAGGTAAGGACTGTGATTTTCTGAAGAAGAACCCTGCTCCATAGAGTGTGCTAAAAGAGGAAGGTGACAGAGCGTAGTTGGTTGGGTGATTGGTTTACAGGCTGGATGATTGGGACCTTGACTGCTTGCAGGGCCAGTATGTTCAGGTCAGGTGTGGGGCCCATGCATTCTCTTTTTGGTTGGTGCCAGGGCATAAAGGTGGGCCAGGGTAGCTCAGTCAGTATAGCAACTCACTGCGGTCTGGACGGTCCAGGGATTGAATCCTGGTGGGGGCGTGATTTTCTGCACCCGTCTGGACCAGCCCTGGAGCCCACCCAGCCTCCTATACAATGGGTACCGGGTCTTTCCCAGGGGTAAAGGGGCCGCGGCGTGGCGTTGACCACCCACCCCATCTAGCGTTGAGGTTATAGAAAGAGTAGAGCTATACCTCTACTCCCCATCTGGGCCTTTGTGGCCTTTTCTAGGGTGAACTTTGCCTTTAACTTACAATTGCCAGGGCATAAAACAGCCAGAGCGCAAGGCTTACTGCTCAACTCAGTCTAGTATCGAGGTTAAGAACAATTCAAACCATGCCTCTGCTTCCCCCCTTATGCCATCATGCAGAGCACAGGGGTAGATTTACCCTTTTTTATTTCAATTCCGGTAAATTTGAAGTTGTCACTGTGGTTACTATGAACATAACTTGTCAGGGATGTGACATGTCTCCTCTCCCATATTCCAGCACTTCATAATTACACTGCAGAAGGCATTAATTCTGTTTCAACAGAATGTTTTAAAACATCTAGGTGATAAATATAAATATAACATGCTTCCAACTGCACACTCAACTCCATCCTGTGCAAAGGTCAGGAATGAGTGGAGCTATACCTCTACCCATCTCCCCTGCCCCTATATGCCCTCATGGTGATGGGAGGACAGCCTTACCTTGTCATTGAGTTTGTGTCACTTCATGTTACATTAAGTGATCCCTTTATTCTGAACACTACTTTTATAGCTTTCCACAGACTGACAGAGAACATGACCAATAAATTTTATTTCATATGTGGGCCTTCTTTACTGAGAAAGAAAAGAATGTCTTAGATGAAGACCACATCTAACTGAAAATCAGCTCGGTGACAGCTGTACTTGACTTAAGGGCACCAAGGATTTGTGCACCCCTGCCACTGCCTAGGTGTGAACTGTATTGTTTATGAAATTTTCCTATTAGTTTCAATACATTTATTATTGCGTATGTTGTGCAGAAAAACACAGGTTAAATTATACATGTACAAAATCAGTCTCATTCTGCGTACTGAAGTGCATGTTACCCACTGGCAGAACAGTTTTTCCTGAAATTTCCCCTACCACATAGAAGGTTGAATAGGCCTGACCTACGAGATGGTATCTACCACCAGCCCCTAATAAGGGGGGGTTATATAATAGTTCCTATTCCTACATAATAAAGGTTAATTCAGGGATGAGGAATTGGTACTGATAACATGTAATGTAACTGTAGATTTAGAAATATGAAATTTGTGGTTTTCATGGTGGTAAGGATGTTTTGATCTTCAGACAAACTTTTTAAGACAACAGATTTATTCCATAATGTTAATAAAAATCCAACCAGATGCAACAGCATGCAGATATTTATTTACTGCTAAGTCACTCTACATGTTTCGGGTGTCACAGCACCCATCATCAGGAGTACTAAAAACTGTAACCGCAGCCTCCGGTACAGCTACTTCCCTCCAACATGGCCTGCAGGCCACATTGGAGGAAAGTAGCTGTACCAGTATTATGACCTGTACCGGAGGTTGTGGTTACAGTTTTTAGTACTCCTGATGATGGGTGCTGTGACACCCGAAACATGTGGAGTGACTTTGCAGTAAATAAATATCTGCATACTGTTGCATCTGGTTGGGTTTTTATTAACATTGAATTACGATGCACGGAACCGTGAGTTAAAAAAAAAATTCTTTCAACGTAATGCTGGTAACCAGGTGCAACAACACACAGTGAAATTACCTGAAGACAGTACCCTATGCCAGTTTGGTCATGTCATATGTAAAATGATTAGTCACTGCTGTCTCATTGCAGAGGCCTGTTTCAATCCCAGGGTATCTCAGCAGCATTTGTCATGGACAGATTGGCACTGGGACACGTTTTGCTCCAAGCACTTCAATTGTCATTCTACCAAATATCTCTTACTGGTCTATATCTCAGGCTGATGTAACAGGGTGCAGTAACGTGGGATTCAGACTCACCCCACTGCTGTAAATAAATAATTTTTCTTTCTCTACAATGACCTTTGCAGCCAAGTGAATTAAAATTCTCTTAAGTTATGGAATGCCATATATTACTGTGACTGTAATTGAGGTTCTGTGCTATGTTAACGTTTCTTGGGGGACTGGAGCCTGGTTGCTATTTATGAATTCTAAATATGTGAACATACAATTTGAAGGTTGGTCACTAGGTCACATAATGATTTCTGCAGAACCTAGGTAGGATTTATTATCGAAGCCGACCTGTCTTGCCCCAGAGTCTAACGTACTCTCCCACCCCTTCTCTTATCTTTAATGAGTGGGAAATTCTGTGATGTTTATCATTTAATTGTTCATATCAAAACTAACCTTTGCAGCACTTCAGTCACAAGTACCTCCCCCCCCCCTCTGTCCAGTAATCTTTAACAAGTGAAAAAATTTGTGTCATGTATGGTTTAAGTGTTCTGTATTGGTGCAGATAATGCAGATAATGCTGATAATATTAATATTAATAGCTATTGCCATCCCACTTTGTAGTTTAAGATTGATTGCTTTCGATCAAGTCTGAGATATTTGTTTTGTGATAAGATTTGTGTTGTTGTCGTATAAACCCACAGCAGTGAAAGATGTGTATGCTCCACTCATACTATTCAGGTGCAGTGCTAACCTCACCACATGACTTTTTGTGCTTGAATGAATTGTCTTGAAATCAGAATAAGAGATCCTTCAGCAATGGAGCCTATGAGTTCAGGGAGGCGGGACATGATTCACCCCTAAAGAGTTAGATGTAGACCATCTCTTGTCTAAACTTGGAAAATTATGCACAGAAGTAAGACACCCATGCCAAACATGGAACAAAAAGTTGTTTGTCCTAGTATGAATTTCCTTACCACTGTAGGCCTGTATTATCAGTGAAACTCAAAAGCACTTTTCCAGTTAACGAGTATAAATTAACATGCCAACATGAGGCTGGCAGACAGGCAGATATGTTCACAGCACAAGAAAGGTGACAGTCTTAATGAATTAAATGTTGAATATTTTAGTAATCAATACTACCATAAATCATAAAAGTATCAATTCTTACATTTTCCCCAACAGTACTGCCACCTCCAACCATTTCAGTACTAATATCAATGGCGGTATTCATAGGTACTCTTAAAATGGTGGCTCTGATCATGACATATGCTGTTCCACTGCAGGATTTAACTACTGGGAGGCCACAAGCAATTTTCCCCACTGCTTTCCCATTCTCAAAACATAATTACAGTCAGTCTTCATTTATCAATGGGATTGTAGCTTTAAAAATTGCAATGTTGAGCAACACAATTGAGACTGGAGGTTTTACCCACAAGAATTAGAGAAGAATTAATTAATATACCTGAGAAAGCATTAATCTGAGCCCACACAACAGTCGTCAGAACTTTAAAACTAAGGCTGTTCCTGTACATGCAAAGAAGGCATATAGAGACAGTGGAGGTGTAGCTCCACTCATTCTGGCGCTAGATAAAGGTTAGCCTTACGTCCTGGCTGCTTTATCTTTGGAAAAATAGCTCATGGTATAAAATAATAGGAGATTGGGTGGGCCGTAGAACCAGTTTGGGATGTTTCAGTCAAGAGAAAAACCTCTTGTACCTGCCAAGATCCGAATCCCGGATCGCCCAGCTCATAGCTAAGTCACTACACTAACTGAGCTATTCTGACTCCTACATCAAATCTTTGGTCACTAAAGTCTGTCAGTATTAACGTGGTACAGCACTGTTCAGGACATGTTAAAGAAGGGATATCTGCCTAACTACAGCCTGTTTGACAGTATGTAAGATCAATGATAGTCAGTGGTTTTGAATGGGTGTGAAATTTGGTCTGTCACGATAGGGTGAGAACAGAGACTGAGGGTATTTAGAACTAAGGGGGAGAGATGAACAGGAGGACAGATAAAACTGCATGTTGAGGGGCTTCATCATTTATATTCATTATAAAGCATCAGTATGGTGATCAAATTGAGGGTGATGTAATGGGTAGACCTGTGCTATACATCAGAGAGACCAGAAATGCACACAAAGTTTTCATCGGAAGGACAGACCTGGTTGTAGATGGGAGGATAACATTAATACCAGTCACAAAGAAAAAAGTTGTACAAGTTGAACAGAACTAAAATTTTGCTCCCTGAACATCCATAGCACGTATACCAATATCTCCACAGATAACATACCTCCCATAGCAATAGATGTACTCAGCAGCAGCAGCAGCAACAACAACAACAACAACACTGTTCCTTCCATAACTCGGGAAAAAATACAGTTATGTAATACGGTATTAAAACAGAACTACTTTTACCGCAAGTGATGATACTTTATGCCAAATGATGAATTGGCCATGGGTGACCCAACCCCATGTATTTTCAGAATTTTATCTCCAATGCATCAAACATACATTCATAGTTAACTTGTTGACCAAATACCACACAATCCGTTATTTTTACTATGTTGACCATATAATTATACAATATAACCCAACTAAATGCACATTGCCTAAATTAATATCTTAATTTTTAATTTTTTGATGTCTTCTACATTTTTCAAACCCAAAGGTTCATCTTCAGGAAGATGGCTGTATACACTGCTATGGTATCATATGTTTTACGTGTATCAGTAGCATTGAAACGTACCATACAATACCCATTGAAAAATAATGTATTGTAGTGGAGTAAATGCATTACATTTAAGGTTATAATAACTTCTGATTTAATTTTTGTGACATAGGGAGCATTAATTATTGAACATATTTTGTATACATAAGCAAATAGTTTCAGTTATCACTTTCTGTGAGCAGTGCTAATTACTGCATCAGCTTATCAAACATAGAATCAGCAACACAACTGTGGGCCTACAGACACATAACAGAGCAGGCTGGTGTAAATGTAATGCTCTAGACTTGTATTTAGGAGGTGCCCAGTCAGAACGTTGGTTGGGTTGCCAGCTGTCCTGACTGACCAGATTTTGGTAGATAGATATGAAAATTTCAGAGGAACAGCTTCCACCATCTTTATGATTAAAGGGTATGGTAGAAGCAAAGGTTTCCTCTCAGTGTCTGTGTATGTCTACCAGACTACACTGTGTTGTAACCCAGAGGATCACATTCGGGATAGGCACTGCCATACAAACCTGACATTCTGCTGCAGGCCCTGGCCACTTCTTTACAATTCATAAAATCATCCGAAACTAACAGTCCAAGATGCTAATGGCATCATTATATACACAGATCGGTCAGATCCACAGATATTGAAATGAAGCATTTGAGGTGCACAACATGATGTTTGGAGAGTTTTGGTGTGTTTACAGCTGTGAAATCAAGGATTCTGGTCACTGGATAAGTGGTACCCGGAATTTTGAAGGAATGGATTCTGGTGTTCTGAGTTGGATCTCAATCCTTGAAGATGATGGTGTCATATGTCTATAAAATGTTGGGAACCCCATACCCAGTGATGTGGTGTCAAATGCCAGAAGACCAGAATCCTTAACATGCTATTCTGTTCTACATGCCAGGTGTGTACTCTGAACCAAATGGGACATTACTGTGTCTTCTCCTCGGCCATAGTGGAGGGATAACACACCTACAGTTCTCACCAGATGGCACTAAACTACTAAGTGGTGGGCGTAAAGACTCGGAGATCATTTGCTGGGACATGCGGAATCCTGGAACCGTTCTGTTCTCTGTCCAGCGAAATGTTACCACCAACCAGCGGATGTATTTTGACGTCACACCAGATTCTAGACACCTTGTGTCTGGTAAGTGGATTTGTACGATCGTTAGAGCTGGTGAGAATGGGTTATATCAAGCTGGCATGCGTGTAAACCATCTTGTTGTCACGGAAATTACGACTCAGAGAATAGGCCAGTTTACAGTAATTTTTTTTTCATAACAAGTATTTTTATGACCTATACTGACAGTAATGCCAATTCACAGAGCTGTAGGTAGCATGTACACTTGTCTGAATTTGTGTAACCATGGGTTTATATGCACCTCCGTACCACCTCTCATGCATTTACTGTTATCTGTCTCCTTCTTTTTTCATGTGTGTATTATCTAATATTAATGCACAACAAACAAATTCATTCCCTTCTCATCACAGAATTCTAGGCTTCATGTCCTGATCCCCTGTGGCCTCATGTATGGGTAGAATTACCATATATCTTTCTGGATGTTACAGTGAGGTACCTGGCATGTGTCCTGATGTATCTAGCAACCTCATGGAGGGTGGATTAATTTTGCTACATGATGTTTGTTTACAGGTAACACTAATGGCGATGTTAGTGTTTGGGACATGTTGCAGAGTTCAACACTAATGACAGCAGAGCCGGTTCTTTCGCCATACGCAACATTCCGCGCTCACAATGACTGTGTGAATGGCATAAGGTAATAGCTCTGGGTTATTTATTTAATGATGTGTTTGATGTAATGTGTGGTATGATTGGGGAATAGTGACTTGGAGAGGACATGGAAGAAATTGGTTGTGGCCTAATTTGAGGTTCTGCCCGAGAATTTACGTAGGAGGACTGAGTAAAATCATGAATACATGTCATATTAGCTGTTCACTGTGCTGGTATTTGTACCAGAACCTCCAGAATGTGAACAGTGACATTCACTGTAGTGAGTTCAGCTCAAATTAAGGCCATCTGTTGCTTGCTAGAAATGCTTAGACTTTCGTAACCAGTTTCTTATTTTCTTGATCATTGTTACTGTCACTTGTAGCACTGTTGATTGTAGCTGAAAGTTACAGTCAACAGGTAGCATAGCGTTCTGCATAACATTCACCCTAGAAGGGACCGTGAAGGCCCAGAAGGGCTGTACTCTTTCTTTAACCTTGGCACTAGATTGGGGGGGGGGGGGTCAGTGCAACGCCTCAGCCACTTTACTCCTGAGCAAGGGATCCAGTACCCATTGGACAGGAAGCTAGATGGCCGCATTCTGTGTACTGCGGAGGTTTATTTCGATTGTGTACTGAGTGTTATATCTCTGCTATTAACCCTTTTCAGACCATCTTTTGTAGCTTTTAAAAATTCAGTTCTTACTTCACAGAAAATGCAATATCTTTCCAGTACAAACACCAACTCATTAATGCTCTTTAGGAAAACAGTCAGTGTTTATCCTCAGAAGAAACACTTTGTAGACACAAAATGCAGAATTTGTTACCGTTTAAGTAGTTTCATATTAGTAGAATTTGTTAATGTGTGAGAATTCCAGTTCACATGGCAGGTAAAATTAAATTGTGGTCTTGCAGACACAATGCAGGACCATACTTTCTTACAATAAAACCAACGAGATGCACTAATTTCTCAAATTTATTTTTGGAATGGAACTCTACATGTTTCAGACAGGTTTTCTGTCCATCATCAGGAATCTAGCACTGTACACACAGCAATAGGTATACATCATACAGGTTACGATGACTGCTTGCTAGCGAGATCAGGATGTAACTCCATCCTGATCCAAAAATAAATTTGAGAAATTAGTGCAACTCGTTGGTTTTATTACAAGAATATATCATGATGCACGGTCCTCTGAATGTCAAGCAGGACCATACATTGGTACCAATGTGTCAGAGCAGTGTGCCTCCATCTTCATGTTAGAAGCAAGCAAACTTAAAATATTTGAATAATATGTGAGAGACTACAGGTGGGGGTAGCAATGATCCTTTACCAACATCTTGCAGGAAACTTTTGCCTTGATCTTCAGGGTTTAAAGAGACCACAGTCTTTGTGCACTTGAAGCCAGAAAGGGGAAAGAATAGGTTCCTCCAAAAAGTTGGTACCAACTGTTGAATGGCCCAAGAGGCCACTCAAAATGCTGACAAACATTCCTGTTAGTGATCTGTGCCTGAAACAAAGCTGCTGTACTTCCTAAGTCAGTACAGTCAACACAATGTACAAATATTACATATTTGCATAATTTAACCCTTCCTTCTCATATCTATCCCCATTTCTATTAGCTACAAATTATTTGATGTGATTTTTGGAGCAAAAAAGACATTAACGTGTGAAAATATACAACTCTGCCATCTGTTGTTTCTATGCAAAAACTATTATGAGAGATAAAGAGCATAAGATACCAAGATATAACACAAAGTACATAACTGTGAAGATATAACACTCAGTATATGACAGTAAATATGTGGGTTGTAGCAGAACAAGTCCACAATTTATGGGACATTTATGATGCTGGGAGCCATGTGCCAGGGGAAAGATAAGAGCAGCATTCTTTAACGTGGTAGTAAGAGGTGTGCTCAAGAAGTTCTGAGGCTGATTAAATAAAACACAGTATGAACCAGGTAAATGTTATGGAACATTATTACCTTCAAAATAGCCCCTCTGGCATAAAGGCAAAAATTCCAATAATGGTTCAGTATTTCCCAGGATTAAGTACATGGTTCTTGAAGAAGTTTGGTTGAGCTGCTTTAGCATCTTGTATTTCTTCAGCTCATTCAAATCAACATCCTTTTAAACTATAAATTATGAGAATAGGAAAGAGTCTGCTGGCAAAAGATTAGGGTCATTTGGTGGCTCTGGAACCATTGGAGAGAAATCAAGCTGAAGGGTAGCTATGGAACCACTGGAAAGAGAGTCAGGACCAAAGGGTGGCTATGGAGCCACTAGAAAGAGATCACGCTGTATGGTGATTGTGGAACCAGGGGAGAGAGATCAGGTTGTATGGTGGCTGTGGAACCAGGG
>Ga0131853_10018480_pt1 | contig 12685 bp, 5 predicted proteins | sample TergutLab28metaG_FD_92764 | JGI IMG/M metagenome (GOLD analysis project Ga0131853, IMG submission 92764) | Labiotermes labralis P1 segment gut microbial communities from Petit-Saut dam, French Guiana - Lab288 P1 (version 2) (version 2) | ecosystem: Host-associated > Arthropoda: Insects >...
AGTGTTTAAACAGCCCAGGATCTATGAGAGAGGTATTTAAACTGCCTAAGATCTATGAGACAGGAATTTAAACAGCGTGAAATCTATGAGACAGGATTTTATACAGCGTTATATCTATGACACAGGAATTTAAACAGCGTGATATCTATGAGACAGGATTTTAAACAGCGTGAGATCTATGAGACACTAATTTAAACAACGTGAGATCTATGAGACAGGAATTTAAAGAGCGTGAGATCTATAAGACAGGAATTTAAAGAGCGTGAGATATTTGAGACACGAATTTATACAGCGTGAGATCTATGAGAAACGTATTTATACAGCCTAAGATGTATGAGCCAGGTATTTAAACAGACTAAGATCTATGAGACAGGAATTTAAACAGCCTATGATCTATGAGACAGGAATTTGAACAGCGTGAGATCTATGTGACAGTAATTTAAACAGCGTGAGATCTATGAGACAGGAATTTAAACAGCATGAGATCTATGAGACAGGTATTTAAACAGCCTAAGATCTATGGGACAGGCATTTAAACAACCTAAGATCTAAGAAACAGGAATTTAAACAACGTGAGATCTATGAGACCGGATATTAAACAGCGTGAGTTCCAACAGAGGAAATTAAACAGCGTGACATCTATGACACAGGATTTGAAACAGCGTGAGATCTTTGAGACGCGAATTGAAACAGCGTGCGATCATTGACACAGGAATTTAAACAGCTTGAAATCTAAGAGACAAGAATTTAAGCAGCGTGAGATTTATGAGACAGGATTTAAACAGCGTCAGATCTATGAGAGAGGAATTTAAACAGCGTGAGAACTGTGATACGGGAATTAAAACAGTTTCAGATCTATGACACAGGTATTTAAACAGCCTAAGATCTATGATACAGGAATTTAAACACCTTGAGATCTATGACGCAGGAATTTAAACAGCGTGAGATCTATGAGACAGGTTTAAACAGCCTAAGACCTATGAAAGAGGTATTTAAAGAGCCTAAGATCTACGACACAGTCATTTAAACAGCGTGAAATCTATGACACAGGAATTTAAACATCGTGAGATCTACGAGACAGGAATTTAAACAGCGTGAGATCTATGAGACCAGTGTTTAAACAGCCCAGGATCTATGAGAGAGGTATTTAAACTGCCTAAGATCTATGAGACAGGAATTTAAACAGCGTGAAATCTATGAGACCGGATTTTATACAGCGTGATATCTATGACACAGGAATTTAAACAGCGCGATATCTATGAGACAGGATTTTAAACAGCGTGAGATCTATGAGACACTAATTTAAACAACGTGAGATCTATGAGACCGGAATACAAACAGCGTGAAATCTGTGACATAGGAATTTAAACAGCGTGAAATCTAAGAGACAGGAATTTAAACAGCGTGAGATCAATAAGACAGGAATTTAAACAGCGTGAGATCTATGAGACGGGAATTTAAACAGCGTGAGATCTGTGAGACAGGAATTTAAACACCGTGAGATCTATGAGACAGGAATTTAAACAGCGAGAGATCTATGATGCAGGAATTTAAACAGCGTGAGATCTATGAGACAGGTCTTTAAACAGCCTAAGATCTACGAGACAGGTATTTAAACAGTCTAAGATCTAAGAGACAGGAATTTAATCAGCGTGAGATCTATGAGACAAGTATTTAAACAGCCAAAGATCTATGAGACAGGTATTTAAACAGCCTAAGATCTATGACACAGTTATTTAAACAGCGTGAGATCTATGAGACAGGAATTTAAACAGCGTGGGACCTAAAAGACAGGAAATTAAACAGTGCGAGATCTTTGACACAGGAATTTAAACAGCGTGAGAACTATGAGACAGGAATTTAAACAGTGTGAGATCTATAAGACAGGAATTTAAACATCGTGAGATCTATGAGACATGAATTTAAACAGCGTGAGATCTACGAGACAGGAATTTAAACAGCGTGAGATCTACGAGACAGGAATTTAAAAAGCGTGAGATCTACAAGACAGGAATTTAAACATCGTGAGATCAGTGAGACAGAAATTTGAACAGCGTGAGATCTATGAGACGGGAATTTAAAAAGCGGGAGATCTATGGGGCAGGAATTGAAACAGCGTGAGATCTATGAGACAGGATTTCAAAGAGCGTGAGATCTATGAGACAGGAATTTAAAACGGCGTGAGATCTATGAAACAGGAATTTAAAAAGCGTGAGATCTATGAGACAGGAATTTAAACAGCGTGAGATCTATGAGACAGGAATTTAAACGGCGTGAGATCTATGAGACAGGTATTTAAACAGCGTTAGATCTACGAGACAGGAATTTAAACCGCGTGAGATCTACGAGACAGGAATTTCAACAGCGTGAGATCTACGAGACAGGAATTTAAAAAGCGTGAGATCTATGTGACAGGAATTTAAACGGTGTGAAATCTATGAAACAGGAATTCAAACAGCGTGAGATCTATGAGACAGGAATTTAAAAAGCGTGAGATCTATGAGACAGGAATTTAAACAGCGTTAGATCTATTAGACAGGAATTTAAACAGCGTGATATCTATGAAACAGGAATTTAAATAGCGTGAGATCTATGAGACAGGAATTTAAACAGCGTGAGATCTATGAGACAGGAATTTAAACGGCGTGAGATCTATGTGACAGGCATTTAAACAGCATGAGATCTATGAGACAGGTTTAAACGGCGTGAGATCTATGAGATAGGAATTTAAACACCGTGACATCTATGAGACAGGAATTTAAACACCGTGAGATCTGAGTTTCTCAAGGCACTAGCTATTAAGATTACTGTCTTCTGGGATGTGATGTCTTGAATTCCAGCATAAATACAAGACGTTTCAGCGGACCCTGCTGTCCCTATCTTCAGAACAGAATGTACCAACCTCCAGGCTGATTAACATAATGTAGAATTTTACTACATTTTTAATGTTGCATGTTTTCCATGCAACTATATTACATACATAAAAAATTTAACACGAGTTTGTTGCACAAGGTGTCTGGGTTCTATTTGTCAATTATTGCTCTGACGTGTTTCAGCCATAGCAGCTGGTTATCTTCAGGAGCTTGTAAGATTTTTAGAACGTGCAGCTTATGCTTCAAATTGTATGGTAGAAATTCTAAGTACATTATTAGAATCATTATGATGATTAAATAACATAACTGAAATGGAGATATCTGGAAACAAAAATTAACATCAATAGCAAATTAAAATAATTTTATACCGAATTTTAACCTCAGGCCGATTTTCAGAATTGCTATATTTAATCTTCACAATAATTTTAATCATACGCCTAGAATTTCTACCACACAATTTGTCGCATATGCTGCACATGCTAAAAATCTTACAACCTCCCTGAAGATGGTCAAGAGTTAAGGCTGAAACATGTTGCAGCAATAATTAATTAAATAAATTTTAAAAATCTGTGTAACAACTTGGTGTTAAAAGTTTATATTTTACCGAATATATTTAATCAATGTTTGTTTAGAAGACTCCAGTGGTCTAGTATCTAAAATAATTACAGCCAGAACCTTCTGTGACAGTAAACTCTAAAACAACCGTCCCTGCTGGAAAGCGTGAAATATAATGAAACGGCAAGCAGAAGTAACCATAGTGCAACTGGGATATGGTTCTGTTCCTTGTTAACATCACAATGTACAGTAGCTAGAACTTGAGAGGAATGGTACGCACTTCACGTTATTCAGATGAAACAAAATACAAAGTAAGAATCTGAATCACATCGACCAATTGCACTGCAGTCTTCACACAGCACATTAAGCTTTTGGTGCCGGAATTTTTTTTTTAATTTTAGCACACCCTGTATATAAAATGTGAATAATACAGGAACCAAATATGTTAGAATTACGAAACAAACTGCATTTTGAAGAGAAAAAAACGGAGAGTATACACCATGTTTAAAATATTCAGTACCTATATTTGTTGAATAAATATATAAAATGCAACTTTAGAGGTCAGTGGTGTGGTATGACCACTATAGTTGACATTAGGCGTCAAACGGTTAACCACAGCCACAACACACACTGGCAAGAGTATGGGCTGAGGTTCGTAACATGTCTGTCTGCTGTGTTGGGTGCACGATAACAGACAGACAGCAGATAACAACTGCACAATTTGGTGGCATGCATCCCTGCACTGATGACAGAAATGAGGAAAGACAACTTGAAAACCCACTTGGACAACCTAGACACAGATGGAAGGACAATACTAAAACAAATCTCAGAACAATAAGGACTATCAGTTGGGGCTCCTGTGATCATGGTAATGAACCCTCATGTCCCACAAACAATAGGCAATTGCTTCAATGACCGGTAACTTATTCACATCACAATGAAAACTCTGTCCCATGAAGTTACACTTACTTATGGGCACAGCTGCTGCTAGCACAGCCTTGTATTGCCTGAAAGCTGTCTCATATTATCTAAAAAATTGTACACATCTTTAGCGCTACTTTACGCAACTTCACATGCACCAACAATTATCATCATCATATCACACGGAAACCGTACAATTTCGTGGAAAACATACCCTGACACCCCAAAGTATTTTAACAAGCACTGCACATTTTCCTGAGATACAAAACACCACACATAATTTTTAGCAGTCAGCATTAAACTGCAGTAATTTCAAATCAAAACTGACAACAGTTCACATATCCATCACTGTAACTCTTGTGCTGCGTAATTCGCTTCAGGCTCATACCATACTGCTGTTAGCTCTCCAGCAAACAACTATGATAACTTTCCTTGCTTTTGCAAATCTTTTTCTGTTATCTTCGGTAGCTGTATGTTCCATATCTAGCAGATATTCATAGGCACTTGTTGTGTAGGGAGAAAACTCACAGAATACACAAACACAGAACAAGCAAAAAAAAAAATATTCCATGAAGCGAATCTATAGGAGTCAAGTAAGTCTACAAATAACAACTTCACGACCGTTTATTCCAAACAGTGACGCTCACACTAAAAAAGACAGGTACTGTATGTATTGCGTAGCATTCCAGCACATTCACGCAATCATTGCTGCCATGGAAAATCAGTAAGTATTACATATTCTGTGTGTGTGCCTGTAGTCTTATGTATCCAGCACGCAATGTGCATGCACCATATTATATTGTCATCTGTGGCATGCCCGGCTCTACAATGTTTTTTTTCACACAATTTCAAAAATGGCACGATTTTTGTAAAGTTATTTAACATAAAATTTCTGTTTTCATTTTCTCTACAACTTTTGTCTGAAACATTTCTCATTCCAACAAGAACTGCAGGAGTTATAATCAAAAATGTACGTTGGACTTCATGTAAAGTACCTGTTATTATTGTCGGACTTTAATGAAAGTTTAATTTTTTCCTGCAGATGATGGAAAAATACTCAAATATCAAATATCATGAAAATCTGTCTAGTGGGAGCCGAGTTGTTCCATACACAAGGCTAGTCAGACAGGTAGATGAAGGATGATATTAAAATGGATCCTACAGAAGAGGGATGGGTGCACCATGGACTGGATTGATCAGGCTCAGGATAGGGACAGGTGGCAGGTGCTTGTATATGCAGTAATGAACCGGTTCCTTAATATGCGGGGTATTTCTTGACAAGCTGACATCCTGTCAGCTTGTCAAGAAGGGCTACCCTCCATGTAGTCAGTTAACAGTCGCTTTTCGCAATTTTGCAAACACGCCTAAAATGATGGTATTAGTTATTTTATGATGCTGTCTTACACAGTCTCTCTATTACGTCTCCCATATCAGTAGGGTTACTGTGGATCACAAATGGCAGCATATATTGACCCCATGTCTTGGCACATCAAAGATACCTTTTTCTGCAGCTGTGGGGTAAATTCACTTATCTTGCTTAATGGTAAGAAAATTTAGGGCAGACATATATGCTTATCACACCGTAAGGTTTAATGGTGACAGAAAACTAAAAAAAATGGATGTTGGAGCTGGAAGACCTGATCTGTATCAGTCAAGCTGCACTGATATTTATCACAGCAACTTGAATGATACACAGCCACCCTAACCTGCACAAGAAATATGAAGTCCCCACAGCAAAATGATACATTCGGTACAACACACAGCCAACTACGTTTGATGATTACGACAATCAAAGAAAGTGCCATTTACCTGACACCACAGGGTCACATAACATGAGAAATATGAAAGTAATTAAGTCACATTCAAATCATGAAAAGTGCTGCCACAGCACAATGTGTATAATATTAAAAGTGAATGCATTTAGTCAACTAATCACGCAGCACGCAGGGATAATGTTTTTTAAACAGTGCTATACCAAATGATTGTAGAACACTTTAGTCATAATGTGTACAAGTTAAAGACCTTTCAAAACTATACTACAAAAGAAAAAAACCTTAGTAATATTTTAATAATATCCAGATGAATAATAATAATAAGCCGTCTAGACCCACACCAGACAATCAAAACACAACGCACAGCAAACATAAAAGGGTCTGAAATTTCAGCAATAAGCCAACACCGTATGAGATATAAACTATACTAATATCACATGGAAAAACTGAGAAAATGAAAATTCCGTGATGAATGTCCCGCAGGACCAAACCTCTTCGGAATAAAATACAGGTACCACAGTCGCAAATGTTAATATTACATCATCTGCGACGTTGCACCATGCAGTTTGGCGGACAGGCCCCGACATTTCAGATTTCACATAACATAACAAGAACGTACATTTCGACTTAGTTGCTAAAATGGCTACCGAATGAATAACCACGCAAGTTTGCTACAACAAAGAAATTTGAACAGATCAGTGAGCAAATTAAACAAAACAAATTTACAGCATCACACTCACCAGGCTGCTGTGGTTTGCCTCTCAATGGAGTGGGCGTGTTGTCAAGACTAGAGAGCGACAATCTTCTCCGTGGAGTTGAACCAAGTGACGTACCGCTCAGATTCATAGTAAGGTCCGTAACAGGTGAAACACCTGCTGGGGGCTGCATTCCAGAATAGGTGGTGGGGGAGTCCGCTGCCGTCAGATGAAGACGGATATGGTCGCTAAGTTTGAAGTTGGACATCTTTGCTGCTACTGTACGAATACGTTGACAGTGCAGATTTTATGTGGCAAAAAATGTGGTTGGACTCCGTAGAACACAACGTATTTCCAGAAAAGCAGTCTTTGTTGGTAATTCCCTGCAAAATAACAACATTAACTTAAAAAAAAAAAATTACGATCAAATGCATACCATCACATACTGTATGTGGTGGTGGTGATAAAATATTTGAGCAGAGGAGATTGCAGGTGTTTTGAAACAGACAATTGAAGGGAGTGTTTGGAACTAGGAGGAAACCAGTCACAAGGAAGTGGAGAAAGCTGCACAGTGAAATGCATACACAATTTTAGCCCACAGCTCTGCTAGCAAAAGACTGGACACCGAACACAAAACAGAAGGTATACTTAACAGAATAACATGAAAGGGTGCAGACAGAGACATCTACAGTGAATTTACAAGACACAGCAGTCAGGAAGCAAAGTTGTATGGGGCTAACAAAGTACATGTGAGGGGCATCCCCCCCCCCCCCCCCCCATAAATGTACCTGTCATTTCCTGTTTTCTACTGCATACCTAACACATAACACACACAGGTGTTACGAAATTCACTCCACTATCCTGTACGCATGGTAGCCAAAGCTGTTAAAGCAATATACAAGCACTGTGGAACAGCTTTTTTGATAGAATTCAAATTCCTAAAATTACATGAGTAAAACTCTGATTTCTTAAAGTGACATTAATTTGTTAAAGTTTTTAGCAACTATGTACTGTGATGCTGTTAAGGAGGGAAACTACATCCCAAAAGGAAGACAGGTACTTTTGTTTGTATGTAACAAATTTCATCATTCTTACAGGCCAGTCCCACACACACACAGCACAAACTACGTCTTTAAAAAAAAAACTGTACTATATTCAGTTTTTCTTAAAATGTGTTAACACATCCAAAACAACAATGTTTTATAACTTATATCCATTAATTTCGTGTTCTTCATTTGCTACAAGTAAACACTAGCATAAATAAAAACAGATTACAGGTACCCAGTTAACCAATGAAATGCATCACAGCCCATTTTTCAGTAAATCTTACTGCAAATGTGTTGTGTGTAGGCAGTAATTTGTAACAACTCAGAACCTGAAAGAAGTACTGGCAAATTCAGTCATTCTATCCAAGTGGCCAATATTTCAGCAGCTAAGATCTATGCATCCAGAATTGAGTGCACTGTCAGATTCAATCCTACGAAAACATATATTTTTCCTAGTTTAAAATTGAAGCAACGGCTCCTTCATTTAAAAAATGACAATGTTAAAAATCGAAGTATTTGCACTGAGGGCGTCTCTGTGTAATTAAAATGACACGTATATTTGTTCGGTTAGGTGAATTCTGTAGAGTGTTTTGTGCTGATAGCTTAGGATATTTATAACTTTCTAGTTCTTGCTTTTATATGATCTGTTTAATTGTACTAAATTTGGTGGAATTTCCGTTAGTTTACTGACAAGCAATAGTCTCAGTTTTAAAGATCTGTATTTTTCAACACATACCCTACGGCTTTTACGTGTGCCTGCATATAACCAACCGAGCATCTTCCCTACCGACAAGTTAACACCTTTCAGACTAGAAGGGTCATGCTAGATCCAAACAATAAATATCACAAACCTTAGTGCTATTCTTTTAACTACTGTACGTAAACTGCAACTTATATCAATGCGATAATATCGTTTAAAATTCTACCTAGTATACACACCAAATGACCTTTGTAACTCCACCAAAAATCACATGGTTGAACTGCCAGAACCGGTAATGTTCCTCTAGCTACACACACATTGCTGCTGTTTTCCCCAGTTTCTTGTTTGCTTTAATCCTTGTAATTCGCATATACCAAATCACACAACAATGTGTACACTTCGAACCACATAATCAACTTCTTCAACTCAGAAGACTGTAACAAAAAATATGAACCACAAATATTTCTAACCACACACACCCCTCCCTTACGCTTTCCGCACTGCACTGATTACATACAAACACCCACCATCCGTGGATACGTCACGCACTGAACACGGAATGGTAGATGAATCGCATGCTGAGATTGTTACGCAGGATAACCAACATAGTCTCACAATAGTTATAGGTTCTTTATCATGGGCTGTTTAGAGTGTCTAAAAAGATCAACTGAACATTTTAATTGTCGTTCAGTGGTACTATTGCGTAAGCAGTCAAGAAAATTAATAACGAATAATCTCGAGACTATAGGTAATTCGTGCAGCTGAGATGAAAACAATTTTCATTGTTGGTAACACATTCTTTGGTGCGCCAGCGCTTGTATTTCATAAAAGCACCACCAGAGTTGTTGTAGGCTGTGACTTAAATTTTAGTACACATCTTGAACATTAGATGGTAGCAGCATGTAACACGCTAATCCTAGTGACCCGCTGTCAACGCGAGGGAGGCAATGAAAGCTACGTTGACAATATCGCAAACGAAATATAATACCTGAATCGTAACCTTTTGATGCCTAATGTCAACTATAGTGGTCATTCCGCACCGCTAACCTCTAAAGTTGCATTTTATATATTTATTCAACAAATACAGGTACTGAATATTTTAAACATGGTATACTCTCCGTTTTTTTCTCTTCAAAATGCAGTTTGTTTCATAATTCTAACTTTTTGAGTACCTGTATTATTCACATTTTATATACAGGGTGTGCTAAAATTTAAAAAAAAAATAATTCCGGCACCAAAAGGTTAATGTATGAACAGAAGGGCCCCTGTAATGTTGTCTAACCTGCCCACACGCCTAACGCTGCCATTACTTCTGCCACCTGTGCAACATTTTGGTACTTACACGGGCAAGTGTATAATAATAGCCCTGTGGTTCGGTTTTGTTATGGGTGATCTTAAGCGCAAATTTTGCAAGAACAGTTTACCCACACACAAACTTAAAATATCTGTTGACCTCATCGCTCAGTCGCTAAATTAGAGGGCATATTGTGAGCTTCCTGTGACTTCTTATTTTAACATAATATAAGCAACAAGCCTTATTATGCGGTCAGCATCCCCAACAGACATCTGGGGCCAGTATGAGAATAAATACTCAATGAACAGTTAAAGAATTGGGGCAATCTCAAATTTCATCGTGGGGGGAGGGGAAAGATCTCCTAAGATTATACAGTGGCTAGTAACAAACTGGGTAAAAGATTTAACACCAGCAAGAACTGTCAAATTGTCTCCAACTGAATGGAACTTCACATATAAGCATCAACTGAAAATCTAGCACACTGCCATTGGAGTCAGAATGGCACAGTTGATCATTACATAAACAGATGAGGCAATATGATTAGTAAAAAACACACAAAAGTTGCAAATGTACTTACTTACTCCATGGTGCAGAGTCCTTCTTGAGAAGCTAACTGGTTTGCAGCTAGTCAAGAAATTCCCCGCATTTCACAGAACCTGAAGGTTCATTACCGCACCCACAAGCGTCCACCACCTGTCCCTATCCTGGGCCTACCCAATCCGGTCCACATACCCACATTCCACCTCCTGGAGATCCATCCTAATATTATCCACAAATCTATGCCTAAGTCTCCCCAATGGTCTCTTTCCCTCCGGTTTCCCCACCAAGGTCCTATACACCCCCCTCTCCTCACCCATACACGCCACATGCCCAGCCCATCACATTCTTCTCGATTTTATCACCCGCACAATATTGGGTGAGGAGTACAAATCATTTAGCTCCTTGTTATGCAATCTCCTCCATTCCCCCTTTAACTCGTCCCTCCTAGGTCCAAATATTCTCCTCAACAACATATTCTCGAACACCCTCAGCTTCTTTTCCTCCCTCAATGTCAGCGACCAAGTTTCACACCCATACAAGACAACAGGCAAAATTATAGTTCTATATAGTTGCAAATGTAAAGCACAAAATTCTGAACAAGAATGAAGGTTATTATCACAATGCAGCTTTTCTTTGCATAGCCTTGCTTTACCTTGCAGACTCACCAAACTGTACACCAAAAAAATTTAAACCGTCTCTGGCCAATACAAATGTTAATCACAGGATCAAAACAAGAAGGATGAGATTAGTGTATCACATACAGCAGAAACATGAAAGAGTGCGTATAAAATTAGCAATGATACATAAGGTGTTGTGAATGACAGTGACACACAGGTGTTCAGTTTCATGTAAAGGTGAACTGCAGACACCACATCGAATTTGTCACGCATAACATGACTGACACTTCCATTGCTGTTCCTGTGACAAGCCTCATACAATGAGTCATCACCCAATATATACAAACTCACCTGTTGAGCGCTGTATGACTTGCAGCAAAGGTCTTCACAATTGATAATTCACCACCACCAGACAAGCATTTTACGCAGGAGCTTCACATCATTACTGTCTCCTTTCACCAGCTAGCACAGCCACAGAAAGGATAAAATCTGTACATCAAAAGATGTATGGAGCATATAAATACATTAGCACGGTTATTCAATAACAAACACATTGCACCATGCTAAACCATGAATTCAAAGTTTCACTACCACCTGAAACCAAGCTCCAGCTATACCGCATTGTCATGCCGAGGTGCTCAAGTAAAAGGACAACCAAATATGCAACAGCCAACAGCACCAATCAGAGTTCAGTATGAAGAACTACCACATAAAAAAAGAAAATTCAGAATATGGACTAACTGAAAACTTACTGAGTTACAATCTTACACCTGCTCATGTTCACCACTTCTGATTGGATGAACTATGACAGATAAGCTGGAAGAAGTACGTAAAGAAACTTGCATGGCCTATTTCAAGACACGTATCTGCTGTGAGGCAAAGTACAAAACAAAATTACAGAACAGACAGTCTGTGGCTGACACACATAACTCAGACCTCCCGAACATGAAGTAGGAATGCTAAGCACCCAACTGTGTCATTTGGTAAAATGATGGCAAGAAAGATATCTTCAAACATAAAAACTTTTACTTTGCAATCAACCAAATCCAAAATCAAAGCTGAAGTCCCCAAAATATGTAGTGTGTGCTACCTTGTTCATGCTAGTACACATCTCACGGGGCAGTAAGAGATCGGTCAGTATGGAACAGTGGTTGTAAATATTAGAAACATAGCAGATCGGTCAGTATGGAACAGTGGTTGTATAAAGATTAGCAACATAACAAATTAGTCAGTATGGAACAATGGTTGTAAAGATTAGAAACATAACAGATCGGTCAGTATGGAACAGTGGTTGTAAAGATTAGCAACATAACAGATCGGTCAGTATGGAACAGTGGTTGTAAAGATTAGCAACATAACAGATTGGTCAGTATGGAACAGAGGTTGTGAAGATTAGCAACATAACAGATCGGTCTGTATGGAACGGTAGTTGTGAAGATTAGCAACATAACAGATCAGTCAGTATGGAACAGTTGTTGTGAAGATTAGCAACATAACAGATCGGTCAGTATGGAACAGTCGTTGTGAAGATTAGCAACATAACAGATTGGTCAGTATGGAACAGTGGTTGTGAAGATTGGCAACATAACAGATCAGTCAGTATGGAACAGTGGTTGTGAAGATTGGCAACATAACAGATCAGTCAGTATGGAACAGTGGTTGTGAAGATTGG
>Ga0131853_10018481_pt1 | contig 12685 bp, 5 predicted proteins | sample TergutLab28metaG_FD_92764 | JGI IMG/M metagenome (GOLD analysis project Ga0131853, IMG submission 92764) | Labiotermes labralis P1 segment gut microbial communities from Petit-Saut dam, French Guiana - Lab288 P1 (version 2) (version 2) | ecosystem: Host-associated > Arthropoda: Insects >...
TCTCAAATTTATTTTTGGAATAAAACTCTACATGTTTCGGACAGTTCCTCTGTCCATCATCAGGAGTTTTTCACTGTACACACAGCAATGGTATATGTCATACAGGTTTGCTGACAGCTTGTGAGCAGGATGAGGACGGAGTTCCATCCTGATCCTGCTCGCAAGCTGTAACTGTAACCTGTATGACATATACCATTGCTGTGTGTACAGTGAAAAACTCCTGATGATGGACAGAGGAACTGTCCGAAACATGTAGAATTTTATTCCAAAAATAAATTTGAGAAATTAGTGCATTTAGTTGGTTTTACTGTACGAGGGTAAAGGTAGTCGCAACTTCACGATCTTAACTTGATACAGGCTTGGTGTCGCGGTCTCTTTACGTCTAGACCAGGTAGCCACCGTATAGAGGGCCATCCTAGGCACCATAACCCGTCTATAAGCTGTGGAAAAACGATAAATATTTTTCTTTTGCTGCACACCTAATCATAATATCCCTGTTGTCTTGGCCGTAAACTAGACACGACACTCAGTAAGCCGTTCGTTTGCATAACAACAGCTCGGAGTGCTTTTACATTATTGGCATTTCTTAGCCTGAATTTCAACAAAGTAGTGCTGTTGGTTATTGTAACAGGGGATGCTTACTGTGCTTTTTACTGGGCTGGATAAAAGATTCTTTTTAATATTATCTTCCCATTTACAACCATGGCTTTCAATAGGTTTCTTACTTTTACGTTTTCTGACTATAATTTTGAATTCATTTCCGTCTCACACGGCCGGCTCAATTTGTATCAATTTATGGAACGTCTGTTCCACATAAAGTCGTCATTGCAAGTTAAATTATTTGTAAGCCTCTTGACACTTGTCTGAACAGTTTCCATTTGCTCCATCCAACCTCCCGTGCTGTGTGTGCACCCCCTCCACTCCTCTCATAATCCTGACTCTAGTCAAGTTGTCGGCGCACACAGCTGCCTTAAGATTGCCATCGGAATTTGATCGGCTGACCAGCTTCTAGTAATGTAGCTGACAGCGGAGCCAAGCGGATCAAAACCGAATTAATGTAACAGTTCAATAAAATATTGGACAGACATTGAACTGCTGGATGACAGTCGTGACTTCCAGATTACAAGAAGACTTCATTAACCTTTTAAAACCCAGTAGTCACGTGATGCACCAACAGTTTAACATTCAACAACTGTACGCTCTGCCCACACTGTATTTATGTGTGTTGTATTTATCTGAGAGCAAACAGCGACTTGTGCCACTTACAGCATAAACTGATTGGTTTTTATAACCGAGATGAAAAGTGTTTACAGCGCGGTACGGATTGGGGCTTTAAATAAAGCAGTCTGCGCTTCTTCTTTAAAGGGTTAAAGCTAAGTTTCCGTTGAGTGCTTGCTAAAGGACTGTGGACGAAATGAATTGTGTCGTAGCGTCAGTTACGCTAGCTCAAAATTGACTGCTGTGCAGTGTCGACCGGGGCATTGCAGGGGGTCGTTGCCACTTATGGATGTCGAGAAACTGAAATGAACATGTACGAAATCCATCACAGCCACAGGAAGATGGGAATATAAGGAGGATATAAGAAATGATTGAAAGCAGAAGAAAGCAATCCCATTACAGTCCTGTACAGACCCTGAGGGATCCAGGAGGCTGAGGCTCCCAGATTTCAAGACAGTCGGCACATGAAGGTGCTAAGGCTGTCAGCCCTATGGATCGGCCACCTTTACCCCCAGGAAATATTCCTGGTACTCATTACTGTTAGAGGCTAAGTCGACCCCAGGGCCATAGTGCGGCCGGAAGGATTATGTCAATGAAGAATTCCAATGACGCCATAGTGAACTGAACCCTCGAGCTTCCGGTCTGGTAGCCCAGTGCCTCAACCAACTACGCCACCGCGATTGAAGGCAGAAAGAGAGGTAAATATAAGCAAATAAATATGTAGATAGATAAGACAAAAGAAGGAAAGAATGTAAGTAAGATAGAAAGTAGGAAGGAATGTAAGGCACATATGTGGTTGAAGAAAATAATAAAAGCATAGAAGAAGGCAGGGAAGGTTGTTCACACACTTGCAACAACAGTACATACCGCACAGTGTATCTGCAAAGCCTTCATTTCTCACAAAACTCGCATTCGGTGCTTCAACGTTTTCAAGAACACAAATAGAAATTTTTTGATAATCCAACCAGTTACACAACTACTCCAGTGATCCTCAGAGTTTTATATAACCTGAAGTATTATTATCCTATTTAATTGACTCTCTTACTTGGGCGTTTTTACCTTCTGTACATGTTGTATTCTAATTTGTCTCGCGTGTATTTGTTGCTAGTTTTAAGTTGTCTTGTGTGTAATTGTTGTTGGTTGGCCGTGTGTATTGTTGTAGTTGTGCGTATTGTTGTCATCTTATATGTATTTGTTGTACTGTGTGTATTGCTGTTTTTTTTGTACTTTAGATGCCGGACTGCTGGCTAGAAGTCAGTATTCGGAAGGTCCTGCGACCGGCCACCTCAACTGGTTTTTCTTGGTTTCCTCTGTGTCTATAAGCAAATGCTGAGACGGTTCCCAACATTCCAAGTTGCCACTACATGCTTCTCATGTAGCCCTCCCGACTTAAATCTAGTAGTAACCAATTTCTTGTTTTGTTTACATGTAAAATAACAACTGCCACCGGGTGACAACCAATTGCAGTAAATAAATATATAAAAATAAATAAAACATTCGTTCCGCGCTTTGTACCTCTAATTACACATATACACTAACCAATGAACACAATTTATATAAAATGACATTTCATCCTGATACAAGAATTCTCCAACATGTTTCAGCGATACATTTCCAACCTCAGGGAGAGGTTAATACATATCCGAAGTTAAAAATCAATAATCTCAGTTGTAAATTAAAGATGTGGATGTTATAGATGGGGCACGCGGTGGCACAGTTGGTTGAGGTACGGCGCTACAAGCCGGAAGGTCCCGGGCTCGATTCCCAGTGGTATCATTGGAATTTTTCATTGACATAATTCTTCCGGCCACACGACGTTTCTGGGGGTCGACTCAGCCTCTAAAATTTGTGATTTTATGTAATTTGTGTGCATTATTTGGTGTATGCGGATTATTATTGTTATTAGATACAGGCGTTCACTGGAGCCTGTCACAAGTTAGACTAATCTACTTCACACAATCTCACACTCACACAATCTATCACACTCACACACTGTCACACTCACACACGCGCACTCTCACACTCACACTCTCACACACACACACTCACATTCTCACACTCACACACTCTTACACTTACACTCATACACTCTCACTCCTACCACAAAATCGTTCTTAGATGCGTTCGCAAAATTGCGAAGAACAATTAGCTTCATCATGTCCGTCCGTCTGTCCGTCCGCATGGGACAAGTCGGCTCCCACTGAACAGATTTTCATTAAATTCGGTATCCGAGTATTTTAAAAAAAAAATCTGTACAGAAAATTCAAGTTTTATTAAGATCTGACAAGAATAGCGAGCACTTTACATGAATACCGATGTGCATTTGTGACAGTATCTCGCTGGGCGAGTCTTATAATAACGAATGTCCAAGCAAAGTTTGTAGAGAAAATAAGTAAACATTTTTATGGTCAGTAACTTTTTCCCGAAAATCATGCCTTTTTATGAGATACTGTGGAAAAATGCGGTAGAGCCAGAGAGGCTGTAGATGACAATATAATACGGCGCATGCGCCCCCATGCTGGATAGCTACGGCTACAAACACACACTCATAATATGTGATACGTATTGCCTTCCCACTCTACAAATGGTTGCACGAACGCACCTCAGTGTTCTGTTTATACTCACGTTTCCTCTCCTATTAACGCGATCTTCACGTATATTTTAACCTATTCCAAATCGCTTTTGCTTATAGGTTTTCGGAACCAAAACAAATACCCATACAAACGAGTTGAACAATGATAAAGAGCCGAAGAAAAAATACTTTCTTTCCTGAGTCATGGTTTCAGGGCATTCATCACGTCCGATGGCGTCCAGTTGGTGTTTGAAACGTGTTTCACATACCGAGGACCATGTGACCTCTAATTGCATGGTCCATATCTCGCGTAGGGGGCTAGCAGAGGGACTCACTGTCATATGAATTGTGTTTCCACACGCTGCAGGGGGCCAAGGAATTCCATGTGAGGGCGCCTTGACCTGGGGAAGGGGGGAGGGGGGTAGTCGAGGTAACATAAGAGATGAAAGATATTGGGGTCAAATGTCACAATGAATCTTAAACACGCAGACGTTTCGAAACACAAACCCCACGAAGGGCTGTAGAATGGAAGGAAGGGCCTTTGTAGAAGTAATATGGCATTAGACATGGTTCTGAGCACACCCACATTGTCGTGGGAGGAGGTGGATAAATAGCAAAGACGTGGCCGATTGCAGCCAATATGGAACTGCATTCAACAGTGCACAATAAATGGTGCGTTCATAGGATGTGTGACAGTGACGTCACCGCGTGTGGTTGTAAATTAGCGCTACTGTTTGCTGTGATGTGGCGTTGAGAACTGGCATGGGCAAAGGAAAGCGCCATTAAAAAAACTAACATCAGTAGGTCAGCAAGCGATCTATACCACTGTTTCTCAACCTTTGTGAGACCGCGGCCCGGTAAATTCTTTTTTTATAGACGAGGGCCCGGTCCCAACAGATTTACTAGTAAATACCTTTCCAATTTTTTTTTAGTTCGTACATTAAATTAACATAAGTATTAATAATTAATTATGGCACCATCATAAGGAGTATTAGTACACTTATGTATACAGTGTGGCATGTTGACCAATATAAAATTACATTTAAATTAGTTATTAATCACTGGACTAATGAAATCATGTAGCATATTGTGTTTTCCTCAGGCCAACATCTGGGTCTGAGCTTTGTGACACATTCACGAATATTATTCTCCTCAGAATATTTCCAGTATAAAATATTTATTCATAAAAAATTCTTAGAAAAATAACATGATAAATTCCAGGAGAACCTCTCGCGGCTCGGTAAAATTGATGCCAGGGCCCGGCGGTTGAAAAACACTGCTCTATACAGTACTCTCACAGGTACTTGTATTTGCTCTGAAGCAGCAAATTTGTGACATTTTAACTGGATGCCAATGCCCTCTAACGAATCAGTTACGGTTGCTGAACTGAAGTTCGTCTCAGCCAGTCTATACAGGGGTGCTGATAAGTCCTTAGCCCGACCAGGAAGGAAACAAGCTAATGTTTCTGTCAGAATGGCGTGAATTTCCTTCGGCGTCTTGCCTTGCAGGAAAAAACTTGATGACAGCTCGCGTCTCGATGTTGTTGAAATCGCGCGCGTCCCTGACATGCTTCCAAGCTTGTTTCCTTCCTGATTGGGCTAAGGACTTATCAGCACCCCGGTACGATTCAATTTCGTTATTACCGGTCTGTGACTACCCGCTGGATATCAGGTAAAGTAGGCATCGTGATTGTAGATGATGTAGAGTCTCTACTTTCGTTGTAGAAGACCAGTTGAAATGTGATGGCACACGGTGAAGCACGGGGGGAGGGGGAGTGAAGAGGAAACTGGCGATTGCAGTGGGTAGCCAGTACTCTTCACACTACCTCGGAACACGGTGTATCCAGCATTACTACCGCTGATGCGCACACCTCGGCTGCCAGTAGTCGGCTGCACTGACGCCCCCGCCGATTTAAATGTACTCGTCCGTTTGGCTGAAAGACGATCTGGTTTCTGCGCGTGTGCCATCACATTTCAAACGCAGTCTAACACATCAGCCGATGCCAGTGGCCGCGCGGTCTAAGGCGTTGGTCTGCGGCCACTCACTTCCTGGGGTTGTGGGTTCGAATCCCTCCGGGGGCATGGATGTTTGTCTCGTGTGTGTTATAAGGCAGACGCCTCTGCTACGGGCCGATCCTTCGTCCAGAGAAATCCTACTGAGTATGGCGTGTAGATGTGTGTGTGTGTGTGTGTGTATGTGTGATCAGGTGTAACAAATACCATCTACGCCTACAATAATTGGGCAGAAGAGGTCAGATTAGGAAAGAAGAAAGAAAGAAAGAAAGAAAGAATTAGTATACAAAAATAAACAAAATTTAACAGCTTAAAAATACTTTGACAGACACGTATTACAAAATTACAAAATTTATAGTGGAATTCTTTCTCAGTGCTCTTTACTCTAATTATCCCATTGTGATAATATTTGAAGTATATTGAAGTAATCTGCCGGTCAAAACAAGACTTTTTACTTTTAACAAATATATAGTGTACTTTACGGCATGTTTCGGCCAACTCGACCATCTTCAGTTAATACAATATATATATATATATATACACGCACACACACACACGCACACACCACACACATACACACAACAACAACAACAACACACACACACACACCACACACACGCACACACACACACACACGCACACACCACACACATACACACAACAACAACAACAACAACACACACACACCACACACACGCACACACACACCACACACGACATACTTCGCGGCGGAGGTCTGAAATCGCACTTATTAGTGAGTTTAGTGTCAAAACCTTCTTCATTTATTGAAGTTCGCTTGGCGTTCTGGAGCAAACATGAAGGCAGTTAGTTATGTTTCACACATAAGTGACTAAACTGACCTTATTTTTTTTAAATAACTACCATTTCGTGCGCCCGAAGCACTTTGCTTAGGAAGAAGTACATGGCTTCCGATCCCAAAAGAAAACAATCCTTGTAGCTCACTGTTCTGATAAGCTCAGACTTCACAACCAAGTTTAAAGCTAACTTTCCCTTAATATGAAATGACGTGTGAGACCAACTAAATGCAATAGTTATGATTTATTAATAATCCATTAGCTCAACATGTTTCGGGCATCATTATGTCCATCTTCAGGAGCGCTAGACCCTATATTACTGCCTATGGTTTTCAGCACTTGATGTCCTGGCTGGTGTCTTGGGAAGCAAGGAAGCAGGGAAGCAGGCCATGTGCACTGTGCATAGTGCACATGGCCTGCTTCCCTGCTTCCCAAGACACAGCCAGCACAACAAGTGCTGAAAAACATATGAAGTAATATACGGAGTAGCGCTCCTGAAGATGGGCACAATTATGCCCGAAACATGTTGAGCTAATGGATTATTAATGAATCATAGTTGTTGCATCTAGTTGGTCTCACACGTTATTTCGTAAAAAGGATACACTGTCACATGCACATCAAATTTCCCGTTTTGAGGTGCGTCATCCCCGTTGTGTTGGTTCAATAACAAAGAATTTTTGTATATTACACATACAGTCGAACACAACTATATTTCACCTAGTAGCACAGGTGAAACATGTAGTTGTATACCTACTGTACTACTGGGTGAAATATAGTTGTGTTCGACTGTACGTGTGATACACAAAAATTCTTTGTTATCAAATTTCCCGTTATACATATAGAATTAAAACTTTCTTCATCATCACCAAAAATCAAAAGTTTGAATATTACGTGAAATCCGAACGTATCACAGCTGTAAATATCAAAGTACGTCTTTCCCCGATGGGACGGTTTGTAGTTCTGTAGAAAATTACCAAAATTTGGTCGGGGTGGGGGGAGGGTTCTTCCTTTCTAACCGAGACAAGAGGAAACGTCACAAACTGTAAACACAAACTAATGGTGAAATGAACGCCTAGAAAACGAAATGACTCAGAGGGTTCTTGGGTCAAACCCGATGCGCAATACCACAGACCGGTTTAACCACTCAAATGTCATTAGATTTACATGATAACTTGCCACCGGCCATAAAGACGGAGGCAAATGTAAAGATAGAGTGCAACCTAGAGTAGTCCACAAAGACCCAGAAGGGAAGTAAAGGTATAGCTCTACTCCTTCCTTAACCTCGGCGCTAGGTAGTGCTGGGTGGTCAGCTCCACGCTTCGGCCGCTTTATCCTCGGAAATGTCCCGTTACCCTTTGTATAAGAGGCTGGGTGGGCCCCAGGGCCGATCTGGACGGGTGCGACTCGGTACAGCGACCCACAAGACAGAGGTAACGTTAGCCAAACTGCGGCTGTGGTGCGTTTTCTTTTGTTTTTAGAATTTTTTCAGGTTCTTCTCCAGGAAGTGTTGACAGGACTAAAGGCTCGTACTATAGGGTGGGACTGAGAGTGTGGCCTGAAATTAAAGTAATTGTAACATCGACATATTTAGCATATTTAGTGCGTTCCTAGGGGACTGTTGAATGTTGGCCGTACTCGTAAATATGTGGTTGCAAACAGTGGCGTAACCAGGAATTTTGTGTTTGGGAGCGGGGGGGGGGGCTTCAACAAATTCATTTGAAGACAGAGGACAGAGGAACGGGGATCTGGGGGGCGGTAGCCCCCTAGTCAGGGATTCTGGAGGCAGCTGTAATTTGGTACAAGAAATTTCATTTCATATAGTAAAATTTTCTTGATTTTTGGTACTTTAAGACTATTTATGATGACAACCAATTTATTTGTCATTGCTAATGTAAACCAATAGCGAACCGGCGGTAGTTTTAGAATTTTACTGCCTTTTTTCCGAACACCTTGAAGTGTTGGCGTCCTAATTTCAGCAATTTTTAACATTATTCACAATCGGGTTGAGTTTGGCACGATTTTGGATGGCCTTCGGAATTTCGGACGGACGGACGGGGGGGGGGGTTGAACCCTCCAAACACCCCCCTTCCTCCGTACGCCAATGGTCGCAAGATATTTTATGCTGCTTTGGAAGTAAGGATTCAGAATGCTGCAGCACTGCTGGCTGCAATAAGGCGACAGTCCTGACGGGGATTGATTAACGTACAGACGTTTGTGCATAATTTCGTCACATGTTGGGTTACAGACTGTTATAGCACTCAGTCTTACACCACTTTCAGTAATTTACATGTAAAACAGGACAAATCAATCCCGTTACAGACCTGGAGTGGTCCAGAGGGTTTCAGGAAGTTAAGGTTCCCAGATTACATGACAACGGCACAGGATGGTGGTAGGTTGTCAGCCTTACGCACCGGCCGCCTTTATCCCCAGGAAATACCCCTGGTACTCATTTCTGTTAGAGGCTGAGTCGACCCCAGGCCATAGTGCGATCGGAAGTATTTTATGTCAATGAAAAATTCCTATGACACCGGCTGGGATCGAACCAGCGACCTTTCGATTTGTAGCACCAACACCTTAACCACTGTGCTACCGCGGTCCCAAATTTACATGTAATAAAGTCAAATAAAATGTATTTTTTTTTTACAATTCAAATACGTCTTAGTAACAATATTAATAACGTTGACTAAACAGCAATTCATTTTTTAACTAAGGTTAAACTTAAGTTAAATAGGAAATATTATACTTAAAATAAGTCATGCAAAAGTCGCCAGTTTTAATTTTAACTTTACAAAAAATTATAAAATTGTCGCTTAATGACCTTTGGTATAATGACCGATTTACAAATATAGCCTTGAGGATCAGTCATTAATCCAGTCGAAACAGCTGGACAAATTCTTTAAGTACAAATGACGCATTCTTACTTTCACTGTTGTGAAGATAAAGGTAGAGCAGTCCCATTACAGGCCTGGACAGGCCCAGAGGGTTCCAGGAAGTTAAGGTTCCCACATTTCGTGACAATGGCACGGGATGGCGGTAAGGTTTTCAGCCTTACGCACCGGCCGCCTTTACCCCCAGGAAATACTCCTGGTACTCATTTCTGTTAGAGACTGAGTCGACCCCAGGGCCATAGTGCAATCGGAGGGATATAATGTCAATAAAGGATCCATTGACAGCGGCTGGGATCGAACCAATGACCTTCCGATTTGTAGCACAGCACCTTAACCACTGTGCTACAGCGGTCCCCCTTCAGTGTTATACCTTTGTTATTTAATAAGTAATTTGTACTACGAATTCTGTGTGAATAATTTTATCTTTATTGATTTCATACTTTTGCCGTGTTGTGGATATTGGTTCCGAAACGTCGGCACATAAAATTCAGACGCCGGGGAATCACCCAAAAGGAATAATGCAACAATTTTATCTTTCCAGAAAAAAATTGCCGTAGGGTTGACACCCCTGCCTAAACATAACCTCCGACTTGTGGAATTGCTAGCCTCAATAAAGGAAAGGCAAGATATAGGGGGGAAGTTCCTAGTTTCGTTTTAATTCTATCCCAATTCACTTGAATAGTGCTGGGGTGTGGAATGTAGGTGTGAAGAAGAGGAATGTAAGAGGGTGGAGTTACAATAGGGGGAGGATTCAGAGGAAATAGTTCCGTGAAAACTGCTTGTACAATCAGCATAGCATGAAAAATAGAAACCAATTTGCAACATTCAGATATACAGTCAAACCTCGGTTAACGAAAGCCTCGGATCATGAACAATTCGGTTTACGAACAAATTTTCCGAACACAAAGAGTCTCGGATGACGTACTGTGTCTCGAGTTAACGAACACGCAAGCCGTCAACAGAGACAGAAAAAAGAAAAAGAATCCCCTTCCAAACAATAACATTTCACTTCCTCACCACCTTCCACTTACGCCGTCAACTCTCCTCCTCTCCACCTTCCACTTACGCCGTCAACTCTCCTCCTCACCACCTTCCATTTACACCGTCAACTCTCCTCCTCTCCACCTTCCATTTACACCGTCAACTCTCCTCCTCTCCACCTTCCACTTACGCCGTCAACTCTCCTCCTCACCACCTTCCATTTACACCGTCAACTCTCCTCCTCTCCACCTTCCACTTACGCCGTCAACTCTCCTCCTCTCCACCTTCCACTTACGCCGTCAACTCTCCTCCTCACCACCTTCCATTTACACCGTCAACTCTCTTCCTCTCCACCTTCCACTTACGCCGTCAACTCTCCTCCTCTCCACCTTCCACTTACGCCGTCAACTCCCCTCCATACAGGTACGGTAAAACTAAATTAAGTTTTCTTCTGCATTTGATCTGCTTAGTGTTGTGTTTATCTTTTTTTTTTGTGATAGATTTAATTGTTTCCATTGATTTTGTGTTAAGAACTTGTGCACAAAATACTGTTGTAAAAGTTTAAATAAGCAATCATCTGGGGTCCAGGAACGGATTAATCCATTTTACATTAATTCCTGTGGGGAAAATAGTTTCGGTTTACGAACGACCTTCAGGAACGAATTAAGTTCGTGAACCGAGGTTTGACTGTATTCGTTTCACACATATTTCTGTGCAATGAAATAACGTTTCTTGTAGTCTCCGAGTTATATGTCGCCGCAAGGAAAACAGACGTCGCGGTGAAGCGGTCAGCAGGGGCACGTCGCATGCCAAAGGCTCTGGTTTCAAATCTCGGTTAAGAAACCAATTATCCTGACTGAGATTTAACCAGTCAGCATAGCATGAAAAGTAGAAACCAATTTGCAACATTCAGATATATTCGTTTCACACATATTTCTGTGCAATGAAATAACGTTTCTTGTAGTCTCCGAATTATATGTAGCCGCAAGGAAGACAAACGTCGCGGTGAAGCGGTCAGCAGGGGCACGTCGCTTGCCAAAGACTCTGGTTTCAAATCTCGGTTAAGAAACCAATTATCCTGACTGAGATATAACTTCTTTGTCTCAGTCCATTGAAGCAAATGCCTGGATGTTACCTCGAAATAGGCCACGACCATTTAGTGTGTCACGCCGCTACCAGTTCATTATTGAGCACCCCAGCATTCGACATTGTAAGACTTTGGGCTCAGTTACTGGCGGTGTTGTTAAATGGGTAAAGGTCACTCAGAACAACACGAGAAACGAGCCTGAATAAATTTTAAGAATGCGTATTTACTCACTAAATTTGAGATTGGCACTTGTAAATACGATCGTCTTTGTCGCTAAGTCACTAAATGGCACTCTGTCTTCTTATTCGCTAAAACTGACCGTGAATAATAATGTTATTCTTAATTTAAATTATCACTATCATCATCATCATCGTCATCATAATCATCATCAACATCATCACACAAACGAAATCAGAAGTCGTCAAATTATCTACATTCATTTATCAATATCCATATCAAGGCCTCAGCTACACCGTCGCTCTCATACATTACACGAACAGCTGCTGAAAGTTCAGTGAGGACATTTGACATTTCCACTGTTATCCGTTATAACACCTGCTTCACACTTTGGAATTAATATTTTATTCTATACAAACGCTATATAACGCCTTACGTGATAGGTGTGGACTGCAGTACCGACTGAACGGGTAACACGCACGGACTCTCGTTGCTGCCAACTGCTGTTCATGTTCGTCACTGCGGTAAGCGGTGTATTATTCTGCACACAACTGCAGAACACTGTGAACTGTTCTGCACACAACTGCAGTACAGTGTGTACTGTTCTGCAGTTGTTCTGCACACAACTGCAGAACACTGTGAACTGTTCTGCACACAACTGCAGTACAGTGTGTACTGTTCTGCAGTTGTTCTGCACACAACTGCAGTACACTGTGTACTGTTCTGCACACAACTGCAGTACAGTGTGTACTGTTCTGCACACAACTGCAGTACACTGTTTACTGTTCTGCACACAACTGCAGTACACTGTTTACTGTTCTGCACACAACTGCAGTACAGTGTGTACTGTTCTGCACACAACTGCAGTACAGTGTGTACTGTTCTGCACACAACTGCAGTACAGTGTGTACTGTTCTGCACACAACTGCAGTACA
>Ga0131853_10018482_pt1 | contig 12684 bp, 10 predicted proteins | sample TergutLab28metaG_FD_92764 | JGI IMG/M metagenome (GOLD analysis project Ga0131853, IMG submission 92764) | Labiotermes labralis P1 segment gut microbial communities from Petit-Saut dam, French Guiana - Lab288 P1 (version 2) (version 2) | ecosystem: Host-associated > Arthropoda: Insects >...
CTTTGTGTTTTCGACTTTCGCCGGGCTGTGGGTCGGCGCGCTCGCATTCGGTCAGGTGGCCGACCGCTTCGGGCGCCGCATCATATTCACGTGGTCGCTGATCTGGTACATGGTCTGCACGGCCATCATGGCGTTCCAGACCACGGGCGAGGCGCTCAACATCTGGCGCTTCATCGCCGGCATCGGCATTGGCATCGAGCTTGTGACGATCGACACATACATTTCCGAGCTGATTCCCAGCGGTGAACGCGGGCGCGCCTATGCGGTCAACCAGTTCATCACGTTCAGCGTGGTGCCCGTGGTCGCGTTTCTCGCCTATATCCTGAAGGACACGCATCCGATCGGCCTCGACTACTGGCGCGTCGTGATCCTGATCGGCTCGGTCGGCGCGGTCGTCGTGTGGTGGCTGCGTCGCAACATTCCGGAAAGCCCGCGCTGGCTCGCGCGTCATGGCCGTGGCGAGGAAGCCGAGCGCATCGTGGCGGACATCGAGCGCCGCGTGGCCGCCGAAAAGGGCATCGAACTGGCTGCGCCCGCGCCGGTGCGGCTCGAAAAGGGCGGGCCGGGCTCGCTTGCGGAAGTGCTGCGCGCGCCGTATCTGCGCCGTACCACGATCCTTTCGATCTTCAACATGGCGCAGGTGATCGGCTTCTATGGCTTCGCCGCCTGGGTGCCGACGCTCCTGATCGCGCGCGGCGTGCACGTCACGCAGAGCCTCGGGTACGCGTTCATCATCGCGATCGCCAATCCGTTCGGACCGCTAATCGGTACGTGGTTCGCGGATAAATGCGAGCGCAAGACGCAGATCATCGGCGGTCTGCTGATCATGGCCGTCGTCATCGTGCTGTTCTCGCAGGCCACGCAGCCTGCGGTTCTGATTACGCTGGGCGTGCTGTTTACGCTCGCATCGAACGTGATGTCCTACGCCTATCACGGCTATCAGGCGGAACTGTATCCGACGCGTGTGCGCGCCCGCGCCGTGGGCTTTGTGTACTCGTGGAGCCGCATCGCGGCGGCGTTTGCCGGGCTCGCGATCGGCATCCTGCTCACGCACTATGGCGTGCGGGGCGTGGCGAGCTTCATCGGCGTGTCGATGGTCGTGGGGATCGTGATGATTCTGCTCGGGCCGAAGACGCGCGGTCTTGCACTCGAGGAAATCAGCCACTGAGGGCTTGAATCGCAGCGTGTCGCCGCCGGGTCACCCCGTCATGCGGTGGCACGCTGTTTTCGTGCGGTTCAATCTCCGAGCACGAACAGATTCGAGCGAGCGTGATCCGGCCGCTCGTCCAGCCAGCCGGCGAGCAGCGCCGCCGATCCGGTCGACAACGTGAAGCCGAGCGCCCCGTGACCGATGTTGAGCCAGAGGTTGCGGTACGGCGTCGGCCCGATGATCGGTGTGCCGCGCGGCGTGGCCGGGCGCAGACCGGTCCATTCGCTGACCTCCCCTTGATCGGTCGCGAGCCTTGGCAGGAATGCGGCCGTTTCGGCTTTTAACGTGGCGAGGCGCACCGGATCGGGCTTCAGCGAATAGCCCACGAGGTCGGCCATGCCTGCCACGCGCAGTCGGTCGCCGAGACGCGCGTAGACGGTCTTGCGCGCAAAGTCAGTCACGCTGATGCGCGGAGCGATCGACTGCGGACCGAGCGGGTAGGTCAGACTGTAGCCCTTGAGCGGGTACACGGGCACATCGATGCCTAGCGGCCGCAGCAGTTGCGCGGCGCCCGCACCGGTCGCGATCACGACATGCTCCGCGTGCAGCGTGGTGCCGCCGCTACGCACTTCGATCTCGCCGTTGCGCGAGCGGCGCAATTCATCGACGGGCGTGTTCAGCGCAAACTGCACGCCGCGTTCGCGCAGAATGGCTGCGAGCCCCTGGCAAAAACGGTGGCAGTCGGCGGTGTCTTCGCTTTGCGTATGAATGCCGCCCGCGATTTCGCCGCGCACGTCCGCGAGGGCGGGCTCGAGCGCCACGCATTCGTCGGCGGACAACGCCGTTTGCTCGCAGCCGAGCGAGCGCTGAAAATCCAGCAGGCCGACGGCGCTTTGCATCGCGTGAATGTCACGATGCAACACGAGCTTGCCGGACTGATGGAAATCGAATTCGAGCTGCGGCTCGTCGCGCATCAGTTCGTGCATGAGCGTGCGGCTCGCGAACGAGAGCACAAGCAACTGCTGCGTGGTGACGTTGCTGCGTCGGCGCGAGCAGGCGAGCGTGAATTGCAGGCACCATCGCCATTGCTCGGGACTCATCGACGGCCGCCAGCGCACCGGCGAGTCGGCGCGCAGAATCCAGCCAGGTAGCTTCGAGAGGACGCCCGGCCCGGCAAGCGGGGCAACGTAGCTATACGACAGTTGGCCCGCGTTGCCGTAGCTGGTCTCGGCGGCGACCTCGCCCTGGCGGTCCACCACGGTGACCCGATGGCCGGCGCGGCGCAAATAATACGCACTCGTCAGGCCGACGACGCCCGCCCCCAACACGATGATCTGCATGTCGTTTACCGTTCGGAGTCCTTGTCAGCGGACGTGACACGCCACCCAGTGCACCGGCGCCTCCCGGTCCTCGCTGGAGACGCGCGGCGTCAACGCGGGCACCTGTTCCCGGCAGACCGGTTGCGCCAGCGGGCAACGCGTATGGAAGCGGCAACCCGAAGGCGGATTGGCGGGGCTGGGCGGGTCGCCCGGCAACAGCAGGCGCTGCGTCTTCGCGCGCGGATCGGGCTTCGGCGCGGCCGACAGCAGGATCTCCGTATACGGATGGCGCGGCGCCGAGAACAACGTATCGCGGTCGGCCATCTCGACGATCTGCCCGAGATACATCACCGCGACGCGATGGCTGATATGGCGCACCACCGCAAGATCGTGAGCGACGAACAGATAGCCGATGCCGAACTCGGCCTGTAGATCGGTAAGCAGGTTGATCACCTGGGCCTGTACGGAGACATCGAGCGCCGAAACCGGCTCGTCGCAGACGATGAGCTTGGGTTTGAGCGCCAGCGCGCGCGCAATGCCCAGACGCTGGCGCTGCCCGCCCGAAAATTCGTGCGGAAAGCGCTTCATCATTTCGGGCCGCAGGCCGACCTTGGCAAACAGCCACGCTATGTACTCCTCACGTTGAGCGACTGGCGTGTCGGACGTGAAGTTGCGCAGCGGCTCGGCCACGATGTCGGCGGCCCGCATGCGCGGGTTCAGCGATGCATACGGATCCTGGAAGATGATCTGCATGTCGCGGCGGTGTTGCCGCATGCTGCTGCGATCGAGGTTGGCGATCTCGACCCCGTCCAGTTTGATCGAGCCCGAGGTCGGTTCGATCAACCGCAGAATGCTTTTGCCCGTCGTGGTTTTGCCGCAGCCGGACTCGCCGACGAGCGACAACGTCTCGCCGCGCGCGAGCGAGAACGACACGCCGTGCACCGCCTGGATGGTGCGGCGATGCCGGCCCAGCCAGTCGGCCTTGCCGGGGTAGTGTTTAACCAGATCGCGGACTTCGAGCAGCGGAGCGTTTTGCGATGCATCGTTCATGCAAGCACTCCTGGGGCGGGCATCGCCGCCATGCGTGCCGCTTCGAAGCAGGCTACGACGTGATCGGTGTCGCCGTGGGCGACGAGCGGAGGCGTCTCGCGGCGGCAGCGTTCGCTGGCATAGGCGCAACGCGGCGCGAAACTGCAACCCACGCCGAGTTCGGCCGGCGAGGGCACCATGCCGGGGATTTCCGTCAAGCGGCTGGCCGTTTCGTTCAGCGCAGGCATCGAGGCCATGAGTGCTCGCGTGTACGGATGCAGCGGGCGCTCGAACAGCGCTTGCACGGGTGCCTCTTCGACCTTGCTGCCGGCATACATCACCACGACCCGATCGCAGGTTTCGGCGACCACGCCGAGATCGTGCGTGATCATCACGATGCCCATGCCGAGCCGTTCCTGCAGCGAACGCAACAGTTCGAGGATCTGCGCCTGGATCGTGACGTCGAGCGCCGTAGTCGGTTCGTCGGCAATCAGTACTTCCGGGTTGCACGCCAGGGCGAGCGCGATCATCACGCGCTGACGCATCCCGCCGGACATTTCGTGCGGATATTCGTTGACGCGGCGTTGCGGCTCGGCGATCTGCACGAGGCGCAGCATCTCGGTGGCGCGCGCCATGGCCTCGCGGCGGCTCGCCTTCTGGTGCAGCATGATCGTTTCCGCGATCTGCCGGCCCACGGTGAGCACCGGGTTCAGCGAGGTCATCGGCTCCTGAAAGATCATCGAGATGCGGTTGCCGCGGATCGTGCGCATCTGCTTTTCGCTGAGCGCGAGCAGGTTGGTGCCGCGGTAGCGGATCTCGCCGCCCGCAAAGCGCGCAGGCGGCATCGGCAGAAGGCGCATGACGGACAACGCGGTGACGCTCTTGCCGCAGCCGGACTCGCCGACCACGCCGAGCGTCTGGCCCGCCCGCACCGTGTAGGACACGCCGTTGACCGACTTGACGGTACCCGCGAGCGTGTCGAAGTGCGTGGAGAGCCGGTCGACTTCGAGCAACACGTCGCCGCGGGCGATGGGGGAGGTATCGGGTAAGGAGACCATACGAATCACGATGCTCGCGGTTTATTTGAGCCGGTTGGCGAGGCGCGGATCGAGAATGTCGCGCAGGCCGTCGCCCATCAGGTTGATCGCCAGTACCGTCACGGCCAGGAAGATGCCGGGAAACAGGATGATGTGAAAGGCGACGTCCACGAAATTGCGGCCTTCGGCCATCATGTTGCCCCAGCTCGGCACGTCCGGCGGAATGCCCACGCCGAGGAACGACAGCACGGCTTCGGTGAGCACGGCGGTCGCGGCAATGAACGTCGCCTGCACGACCAGTGGGGTGACCAGGTTGGGCAGGATGTGGCGCACGAGAATCGCGGGCAGACGCGTGCCGACCGCATGCGCGGCCTCGACATAAAGTTGTTCGCGCAACGTTAGCGCCAGCGAGCGCACGAGCCGCGCCACGCGCGGCACCTGCGGGATCGTGATCGCCACGATGACGGTGCTGAGGCTCGCGCGGATCACGGCCATCAGCGCGATGGCGAGCAGAATGTCGGGGATGGCCATGAGGCCGTCCATCAGACGCATAAGGATCGCATCGGCCCAGCGCATGAACCCGGCGACGAGACCCACGATGACGCCCGCCACCGTGGCGAGCGCGGCGACCGCGACGGCCACGGTCAACGACACGCGGCCGCCCCACACGGTGCGGCTGAAGACATCGCGGCCGAGCGCATCGGTACCGAAGTAGTGCTGCAGGCTCGGCCCCTGCATACGCGCGAGCGGATCGATCGAAGTCGGATCGTAAGGGGCGAGCCACGGCGCGGCGAGCGCGATCGCGCCCATCACGATCAGCAGGACGACGCCGAGGATCAGCGTCGGGTGCTTGCGCAGACGGCGCCAGCGCAATGCGGCCCGCGACGGGGCGGCGGCCGGGGTAGACAGCGAGGGGCTGGACATGGCGGCTATAAAACTCGGTGACGTCAGTAGCGGATGCGCGGATCGAACAACTGGTAGCTCAGGTCGATCAGCAGATTGATCAGCACATAGGCGCCCGCGGACAGCAGCAGCACGCTCTGGATGACCGGGTAATCGTGGTGCTGCACGGAGTCGATCACGAGCCGGCCGATGCCGGGAATCGCAAACACGGTTTCCGTCACGACCACGCCGCCGATCAGCAAGGCGATGCCCACACCCACCGTGGTCGCGATAGGAATCGCGGCGTTGTGCAACGCGTGTCCGAGCACGGCCAGCACGCCGAGGCCCTTGGCGCGCGCGGTGCGAATGTAGTCTTCGTGCAGGACTTCCAGCACGGTGGCGCGCGTCATGCGCGTGATCAGCGCGATATAGACGAGCGCGAGGTTGATACACGGCAGCAGCAGGCTGCGCAGCCAGGGCCAGACGCCGTCCGAGAGCGGCGTATAGCCCTGCACGGGCAGCCAGTGCAGCTTGAGCGCAAAGCCATAGATCAGCAGATAGCCAACGAGAAACACCGGCACCGAAAACGCCAGCACGGCGAACAGCATCACGAGCCGGTCGATCCAGGTGCCCGCGCGATGCGCGGCCAGCACGCCCAGCGGGATGGCCACGACGACGGACAGCAGCATCGTCAGCACGGCGATCGACAGCGTCGGCCCGATTCGTTGCGCGAGCAACTGCGTGACCGGCACCTGCGTGAACAGCGAAGTGCCGAGGTCGCCGTGCAGAATCTTGCCGGCCCAGATCAGGAACTGGCGCCACAGCGGCTCGTTCAGACCCAGTGCGGCGTGCAGGCGCGCGATGTCGTCGGCGCTGGCGAAGTCGCCGGCGATCAGCGCGGCCGGGTCGCCCGGCGTCAGGTGGATCAGCAGGAAGGCGACCACGGCCACCACGGCCATGACCGGCACCGTGGCAGCGAGGCGTCGCAAAACGTAGATCATGGCCGCATCCCTTTAAGGCTGTGCGTGCTGGAACGCGATTATTTGTGCAGCATCCACACGAGCGGCAGGCCGCCCCAGAACTTGCTCGACCCCTTGACGTCCTTGCGCACGGCGTAGGCCGTCGTGTACTGGCCCGTGTTGATCATCGGCGCGACTTCATAAGCGCGGGTCTGGAACTGGTCGAGGATCGCCTGACGCTTGGCCGGATCGGTCTCGCGCACCCAGGCGGCGCGCAGATCGTCGAGTTGCTTGTCGCAGACCCAGCCGGGCAGGTTATTGCCGCACGGCGCGCTCAGGATCGCGTGCGTGATCGGCGTATCGGCGTCGAAGCGGCCGGCAACCGTCACGTAGACATTCCAGCCGCCCGACTGCGGCGGATCACGCCGCGCGCGACGGGCGCCGATCGAAGCCCAGTCCATGGTCTGCATATCGACGTTCATGCCGATGCTCTTCATGGTCTGCGCGGCCATCAGCGCTTCGGCGTTCAGATAGGTGACGTCGCTCGGCACTAGCAGCGTGACTTTCTCGCCTTTGTAGCCCGCCGCGATCAGATCCTGCTTCGCCTTCGCGAGATCGGTCTTGGCGTAGGCCTCGCCGCCGGCCGTCGAGGCGACCGAGCCGCCGCAGATGAAGAAGCTCGGACAGAACTTCATCGTCATGTCGGCGGGGTAGCCCATGCCGGCCATGAATTCCTGCTGGTTCACGGCTTCGAGCAGCGCGTGGCGGATCTTCGGGTTGTTGAACGGCGGGTAGAGCTGGTTCATGATGATCCAGCCCTGGTAGGTGCTGGCCGCGCCCACCTTGATGTTCGGATCGCTGCGCAACGACGTGATGTAGTCGGGCGGAAGCTGCTCGATGTAGTCGACTTCGTTGTTCTTGAGCGCGTCCACGGCGCTGTTGGCGTCGGGCAGATACAGCCACTCCATGCGGTCGAAGCTGACCTTCTTGCCGCCGGCCAGACCATCAGCCGGTTCGCTGCGCGGCACATAATAAGGATTCTTGACGAATACGACCTTGCTGTCCGGCACCCGTTCGTCGCGCTTGAACATGAACGGACCGCTGCCGATGACGTCCTTGAGCGGCGCGGTCGTCGGCTCGTTCGCGACGCGCGCGGGCATGATCATCAGCGGGAAGCTCGAGGGCTTGGCCAGCGCATCGAGCACCATGCCGAACGGCTGCTTGAGCGTGAGCGTGAAAGTCTGCGGGTCCTTGGCCGCCCACTGTGCGCCCGCTTCGGTCATGAGGCGAGCGGTCGTGTCGTGCGATTCCCAGCGGTGGATCGACGCGAGCACGTCGGCCGTGGTGACCGGCGTGCCATCGGAGAATTTCAGGCCCGGGCGCAGCGTGAACGACCACTTCAGACCATCGGGCGACTTCTCGTACTTGCCGACCATCTGCGGCTCGGGCACGCCCTTGCTGTTCATGCCGAACAGCGTGTCGTAGACCATGTAGCCGAAATTGCGCGTGATGTAGGCCGTGGTGAAGGTCGGGTCGAGGATCTTCAGGTCCGCCTGGGCCACCATGCGCAGCGTCGTGGGCGGAGCCGGTTCCGCGAATGCGGTGGCCGGGGCCAGGGTCGCTACAAGGGCCGAGCCAAGCGCGGCCGCAGTCAGGCAGCGCACTGCACGCGCCGCGAGAGTCGATCGTTTTGTCATGCAAGCTCCAGGAAAATAAGAAGGACGCCGTACGGGGTCGAACTCAGGCATCGAGTGGCCACTTGGGACGCCGGATGTTGCGGTAAGGCAGCGTCGTGATATCGCATGCGACGGCGCCCGGCGCAGATACGTAAATCACGTTCTGTGTCACTTTGGAAAACGAAGCATAGAAGTGCTGTGACGACTTGACCACGATGATCTTCTTCGCGGCGAGGTCGCAGCCGAGATTGGTGAAGACGTCGGTGCCCATCGCCTGGTTGCGCAAGGTCGTCAGCACGATCTCGACGCCCTGTGATTCGACCAGCACGCAATCGCCCATGGCCATCGGGGTGCCGGTCAGACCGGTCATCTGCATGTTCGGCTGGATGGCCTTGACGGTGCAAACGAGGTCGATCGGCATGCCCGATGCCGGGCTGATCTTGCCGCCGATACGCAGCGCGAGCGTGGCGCCGACGCCGGCATCGCAGGCGATGCGCACGGCGACGGGATCCCACATCGGCCCGACTGCCGCGGGCGCAATGCCGCGTTCGATCAGGCGTTTGAGGATGAACGTCGAGTCGCCGGCTGCGCCGCCGCCGGGGTTGTCGGCGCTGTCGGCGAGGATGACCGTGCCGCTGGTCTCCATCGCGCGGTCGAGCGCTTCCTCGATGTCGGGCATCGGCGTGCTGAGCGCGTCGCGCAGCGCGTTCAACTCGTCGGCGAGCTTGCGAGCAAGGGCTTGCGCTTTGCCCGGATCGTTGTCGGTGTAGACCAGCACGCGCGTGCCCATGTCGGGCACGTCGCCCCACTGGAAGCCGTGGCCGATCGAGATCGACAGCACGCCGTCCCGGCCTTCCATCGCCTTGATGCGGTCGACGAAGCTGCGCGCCGGTTCGACCGGCGTGCGGATCTTCACGATCATCTCCGTGTCGACGATCGCATGCACGGGCCGAATCTTGCCCTCGACTTTCGCCACGCAGAGATCGACGAGATCGAGCCCGCGTTCGACCACGTCGGTGTGCGGGTACTCCTTGAACGTAACGAGGAAGTCCGCGCCTTCGCGCATCGCCGGGGAGATATGGCAGTGCGGGTCGAGTTCGGCGCCGACCACGACGCCGGGACCGACGATCTCGCGCACGCGCGTGATGATGTCGCCTTCGCAATCGTCGTAGCCGTCGGCCACCATCGCACCGTGCAGGCCCAGCAGGACGATGTCGACCGGCAGGGCGGCACGCAGGTCCGCGAGGATCTCTTCGCGCAGCGTCTCGTAGGCGTGGCGCGTGGTGATGCCGCTCGGCTGCGCGCCCGCCGAGGTGCCTTCGATGAGCGTCCAGCCCGCTTCCTTGCCACGCAGCCGGGCGGCCCACAACGGGCCGGTAAACAGCGTGGGATGGTCGGGATGCTCGCCGGGCTTGAAGTAGCCGCGATCGCGGAACGAGGCGAGGCTCGTGGGCATCGGACCGAAGGTGTTGGTTTCGGTGGCGAGGGAGGCGCTGAAGACACGCATGGGCGGGGTATCCATGAAAGAGTTCAGAAGCGGATCAGCGGCGGGCCAGCGTGGGGCGTTGTGGCCCGAGCGCATCGGCTGCGGTGAGACCGAGGGCCGCGAATCGAGCGGCGATAGGTTCAGGCACCGGCAGTCCGCGCACCACTGCCGCGCAGGCTTCGCCCATGGCGGCACTGGTCTGGATGCCGTAGCCGCCCTGTGCGATGAGCCAGAAGAAACCGGGCGCGTCGGCCGCGTAGCCGCCGACGAGGCAGCCATCGGCCACGAACGAGCGCAGACCGGCCCACGTGCGGGCGGGTCGCCGGATCGAGAGCGTGGTCATCTGCTGGATGCGATCGATGGCGAGCGCGATATCGAGTTCTTCGGGCACCACGTCGTGAGGTTCGACGGGGTCGGCGTTGGCCGGCGAACCCAGCAACATGCCGGCGTCGGGCTTGACGTACCAGTCCTCGTCGATGCCGATGAACATGGGCCAGGCGTGCGTGTCGAGGCCCTCGGGCGGCGCGAACGTGAAGGCCGAACGCCGGCAGGGCGTGAGGCCCAGCGGCTCGACCCCGGCGCGCTGCGCGACGACGTCGCCCCATGCACCCGCCGCGTTGATCACGACCGGCGCGCACCACGAACGGCCGCCGGCTTCGACATGCCACAGGCCGTCGCGGTGTTCGAGCGAAGTGACTTCCGCGTTGCAGACGAGCTGGCCGCCCGCCCGGCGGATGCCGCGCAGATAGCCCTGATGGATCGCATGCACGTCCATATCGGCGGCGTCGGGCTCGTAAATGGCGCCGATGACGCGCTCGCGACGCAGACACGGCACGAGCGCGCAGGTCTCGTCGGCGTCGAGCAGGCGCATGGTCTCCGAGATGGTGTGCAACTGTTCCCACTCGTGGGCCAGCAGGGCCTCTTGACCGGGCGCGGCCACCACCAGCGCGCCACGCGGCGACAGCAGCGGCGATTCGGTGAAACCGGCGGGCGGCGCGCTCAGGAATGCACGGCTAGCCAACGTGAGCGCACGCACCTGCGGCGGCCCATACCCTTCCATGAAGAGCGCGGCGGAGCGCCCCGTGGAGTGATAGCCGGGATGGTCTTCCTGCTCGAGCAGCGTCACCCGGGCGTGCGGCGCCAGCCAGTAGCCGACCGATGCAGCCGCGATACCCGCGCCGACAACGAGGACGTCGATCTGTTCGTTCATCTGCCTGAATTTGCCGAAATTGCGTATGCGCAAATTTGCGTATACGCAAGTATTAGCGATTTCAAAATTCTGACGGGCCTGGCGTTTTCCCTGAATTGAGCGGCAAGCCAGGTCCGGTAATGTCTTAAACGCAAATTCTTGCCGGGGTTGGGAAGGCTGCCCTGGCGCGATCGCCGCCGCTGGCGGTGTAGGTCAGGTTCATGGCAAATGGAGGCGTCTCGCACACCGTGTCGAAAGCCAAATCGCACACTCTCGACTGGGAGACTCTGGGCCGGCGCTTGCGCACGGCCCGCAAGCAGTTTGGATGGACGCTGGCCGAGGTGGCGCAGCGTTCGGGCGTGTCGAGCACGACGATCTCGCGCGCCGAACGCGGCCAGCTCGCGCTCGGCTACGAGAATTTTTCCGCGCTGGCCCGCGTGCTCGGCATGGGCATGGACATGGCCGTGATGTTCTCGGAAGAGGGCAGCGAAGTCGGCCGCCTGCAAGGCCCGGTGGTCACGCGCAAGGACGAGGGCATGACGTACCGCGGCCTCGCGTTCTCATACCGCTTCCTCGCCACGCAGGCCGTGGGCAAGCAGATGATTCCGGTCTTGAGCACCGTGCACGCGCGGCGCATCCATGGTCCGGAGGACTATGCAAGTCATGAGGGTGAGGAGTTCGTCTACGTGATCAGCGGTGCGATCGACGTGCATTTCGCGGACGGCAAGCACGTGAGTCTCGAGGCGGGCGATTCGTTGTATTTCGATAGCCGCGTGGGGCATGCGTATGTCTGCACGAGCCGCAAACTGGCGCACGTCGTGGGGGTCTGCACGCGGGAGAGCACGCTGATGGCTTCGGCGCGCGCCGGGGCGGAGCAGGCGGCGCCGGATGCGCCGGTGGTGGCGCGGGGGAAAGGGCGTCGGCGGTCGTGAAGTTATCGAAGGCTGCCAGTGTTGTCATAATTGGCCGCATTTGAGCCGTTGTTATGGATGTAGATCAGTCAATGACAACGCCGGTGCGACCGCGTCGTAGGCAAGACGTATTCTGTAGAACAGAATATTTCTCAATCGATCGGCCTCTTGCCCCGACCCCAGTCAATGAATTCAAAACAACAAGAGAACTGTGTGACCGATGAAGTTCGATCGGTCCGCCGTGCAAAACGATGTAAGGCCGCTTCTTTGGCCGTCACGTCAGTGGCAGTTGCCCTGATCACAGTGTCTTCGCAATACGCCATAAACCGTGCAGGCATCGCTCGCGATCTGGTGCAGACCGCGATTCAGATCCTCAAGGAACCGGAAAAGCCAGAGACCACCGATATTCGGACATGGGCAGTGAGGACCGTCAATAATTATTCGGATATCAAACTATCTGAAAGGGCGGGCAGCCAATTTAGCAGGGGAGCGTTAGTGATGCTTCACACGAACCCGCTCCTGAAGCCGGCGATGGAATTGAACCGCCCGCCGTGTCCTGAAATTGACAGCGCGAATTTTTCGCAATCGCAGAAGGACGAAGTGCAGAGGTTGTTTGAAATATGCCGGCAGAATGCGGCGGACCGTCTATGGCTGAAGACGTTTATACAGTTGGAAACGGGGGTGGGGAAATCGTAAATAGTGGCGGATGGTCTATTTCCGCGCATCATATTTTAATCTGGTCCTGATTTCTTATAATTTGCATAGTTATCCGAAGTTATTAGATTTAATATCATGTCAGTAATTTAAGATTCTGCTGATGTGAGCCGGTGCCGGACGGGTTCGCTGCGTTTGGGACTGCTGCCGGTGTTTCGGCTGCCTGAACGGTCACGCGGTGTGATGTTATGCAATACGAATTGTCTGGCCGCGATGGAGGAGCCCAATTAGGAATTGCCTGATTGAGTGACTTTCTTCGCCAAAACAGGATCGAATTCTTGCCTTCCTTCAAGAGGAATTCATGGCCGAATTCGATCGTGCTCGCGGGCTGC
>Ga0131853_10018484_pt1 | contig 12682 bp, 5 predicted proteins | sample TergutLab28metaG_FD_92764 | JGI IMG/M metagenome (GOLD analysis project Ga0131853, IMG submission 92764) | Labiotermes labralis P1 segment gut microbial communities from Petit-Saut dam, French Guiana - Lab288 P1 (version 2) (version 2) | ecosystem: Host-associated > Arthropoda: Insects >...
CACGTTCATCTCTTTCTTCTCGATTTGATCACCCGAATAATATTTGGCGAGGAGTACAGATCATGAAGCTCCTCATTATGTAGTTGTCTTCACTCCCTTGTTACCTCGTCCCTCTTTGGCCCAAATTTCTACTCAACGCCCTATTCTCAAACACCCGCAGCCTACGTTCTTCCCTCAATTATGAGCGACCACGTTCCACACTCATACAAAACAACAGGCAAAATTAATTTTACATAAACTTTGATCTTTATATTTTTAGATAACAAACTGGAACACGAAAGATTCCGCACCGAATGATAATAAGCATTCCCTGACTTCCACCTGCTCTTAATTTTTTCCTGCATATAATTTTGATCTGTTAAGGTTGTTCCAAAATATTTGAACAGTTTCACCGATTCAATGTAACTATTATCAGTCTTTATATTGTGACTCCGTCCTGCATTCTGATCTCGAGACATGGCCATGCACATAGTTGTAACTGTATTTACTTCTAGTATAATCTCCTTACTAGCAACTACTAAAGTTTTTTTTATAGTAGGTACGTTTCCGCCCAGATTATTAAGATCATCAGCTCATACCAGAAGCTGATGTGTACCACTTAATATCAAGCCAACCTGGTATACCTGAACCCTCATAATGGCGTACTCTGCAGCAAAGCTGAAAAGCAATTGCGATAGAGCATCTCCTTTTTCAAACCATTCTTAATGTCAGGAAAATTCTTGCCTACCCGGACTCTGCTCTAGGTTTAATTCAGACATCTTTTTTTAGCTTTACAAGTTTCATACGGATACCATACTCATTGAGAATATTTTAAAACACCGACCTCCTAACTGCATCATAGACTGTCTTGAAGTCTATAAATAGCTGACACACTGCTTCATTGTCTTCCCACTTTTCTCAAGTATTTGGCGAATGCATAATATATGATCAGTAGTTGACCTGTTGCATAAAAATCCACATTGATGATCCCCAACAATTTCCTCTGCATACGAAGTAAACCGTGACAGCAGGATGTTGGATAAAATTTTGTACGTAGTTACCAAAGTGATATGCCTCTATAATTACTACAGTCCGTCATGTTAATAGGTACAATAATCGACTCCTTCCACTGCACAGGTAATTCCTCCTTATTCCGAATAGATTTAGTAAGTTTATGGTTCTCAGAATGAATTTTTCTACCCCCTGCTTTAGTCAATAATGCTGGAATTTGCTCAGTACCTTGTGATTTGTATCTTCAGCTTTACAATGGCCATCTCAAACTCAGAGGCACTCGGCTCACGCACCAATGATTCCGTCGTATGTATTTCTACCTGCCTAACATCATTAGCCCCATGTACAATCAATAGCTGAGAGAAATGATTACTCCACCTAACCAAAATACTGTAGGGGTCTGTAACCAAATGATCCTGCTCATCTCTAACTTTATTAGTTCTGAGCTGGTAACCATTCTTAAATTTATTGATGCCATTTTACAAGTCTATGGTATTCTTGGTCTTACTGTTAGTTTCAAGCTCATAAACTTTAGCTTTCAGACGTGCCTTCTTTTTGTTCCTAAAATGTCTGCTAGCTTCACGTCTCACATTGTTTAGATTATCTATGTTGCTTTCGTTTGGATCCTATACCAATGCATTTTAGCCTGTTTCGTTTGATCTAAGAATCGTAAACATTCTTCATCAAACCATGGTTGTTGCTGCTTCAATCGTACAGACCCAGACTCTCTGTAGCTGATGTTTTGGTATTCTCTTTTATGTCTTCCCAAGCTCTATATTTGTCCTTGCTATCAATTAAGTTCTCCAAAGAACCAGACCTGTTGGAGATCTTAATATGATACTATTACCTAAACTCCAGCTCACTTAGCTTCCTGAGATTAAAAATCTCCACATCAAACGTCTGTCTTTCTTGTTTACTCACTGTCAAATTTCCCCTAATTTATTCATCCACCACGTAGTGATCAGTATCACAGTCAGCTCCCCTGAAAAATCGCACATCGAATGCCGTCTGTCTATTCATATGTGATCAATCTGATTGTGTGTCTTCCTACCAGATGTCCATGTGTATTTATCAGTGCTTCGGTGCGGGAAAAGTGTTTAATTTGACAACATTTACTATTCTAAAGCAATTATTATTACTATCCTGATGTAGACACTCATTCCCAGTTGGTGGGTTGAATACATCCTCTCCACAGTTTTACAGTAAAATCTCCAAACAGAATATTCACGTGATTAAAAACTCGCTCTAATTCTTCATAAAAACTGTCTTTTGAATCATCACTTTTCTCCTCACTTGGTGCATGGACATTCAGAACAATGATATTACATCAGTGACCTCTCAGAACGATACGTGTATATGACATCATATCACTAACAAACCCTACTCCCTTCATTGCCGATAATATTCTGTAATGTACAAAAAAAAAGTTCCCAATTGACTATTTTCGTTTCCTTTTCCACAGAAAAAATATATAATTCCCTGCTCTGGCAGTGTCTCCTTCTTCCCACCTAACCTCCTATACACCCACTAAATCTAATTTATACCTCGCTAATTACCTGGCTGTTGCTGTAAATGAATCTGCACTATACAGGTTCAGTACATTTCATGTACCAAATCACATGTCCCTTTTCCATTGCAATAGGTCGTACAGGCCAGTTGAAATGTGATGGCACACGCGCAGAAACCAGATTTCGTCTTTCGACGAAAAGGGCGAGTCCATTTTAATCGGCGGGGGCGTCAGTTCAGTTGACTACTGGCAGCCGAGTTGTGCGCATCAGCGGTAGTAATGCTGGATACACCATGTTCCGAGGTAGTGTGAAGGGTAGTGGCTACCCTCTCCATTCGCCCGTTTCCCCTTCACTTCCCCTCCCTACGTCACCGTGTGCCATCACATTTCAACTGGAGTCTGCCAAAGTCAGTCCAGGCCCGAAGCACATGTATCTGTTGCGTAACAAGGCCAGTTTTTAAGGTGAGGATTTGTTAGCACCCCGTCCCACCCTCAAGCTGGGAAACAACCCGTCGTCGGCTGTACGCGACTTCTTATTCAGTATGTTCGCAGCTACCCTCCAAATTGGAGGCCGTTCCTCCATCCGCAATCTCAGGACGCGCAATGCCGTGGTGACAGGCACCCCCTTATCGAGGGCTACATCTGTTTGGCGATAAAATTTGCTTTTACATGAAGAGCACGTTCAGTGTTAACCACTTTACGTCTTTCCTCTATTATTTGACCCTATCAACTGGAGCAGACACGTCGTTTGCGAATTTCACATCTTTAACAAAAATTTAATTTTTTCTACATGCTCTGCCTCACCTGCATTGGAACCCTCCGCCGTTGAAGTATAAGACTCAATTTAAAAACGCGTTACGGCTAATAGTGAGCTTACCACGGGGCAAAACTTTTGATTCAGTTTTTAACAAAGTGAACAACAAACATAAAACAAGAACACATAAATTAATCCAAACTTAGCTCTGTTTTAGTGTTTTTCCTGGATTCGTTTCTGTCCACCAGAAATAACACTGATCTAAAAGATAATTATTTTGACCCATATACAGGGGTGCTGATAAGTCCTTAGTCCGACCAGGAAGGAAACAAGCTACATTCCCCGCATTTTATGGAACTTGGAGGTTCATTACCACATTCACAAGAGTCCACGACCTGTCCCTACCCTAGCCAAATCAATCCATTCCTCTGCCCATCACACTTCTAACAGGCGCAACTTGTTTCCTTCCTGGTAAGGCTAAGGACTTATCAGCACCCTTATACATCACTGATCCCACTTTCAGATTTTGACTTGTACACTTTGTTAAACTCGCATAAAATGATACAATTTATTCCTAATTCTTCTCTGTATGTCACTTGTTTCTCCATTCAATTCTCTTTCAAATACTTCCCGAGCGTCACATTTTTCCTTCCTTTATTTACAGTCACTATTTCTAGGTTTCTATAACACCTCAAACCTACGGTACAGATCTTTAAATGGCAGAGAGAGCGTATTTGTCCGTACCAAACTCATTCCGAAGAATTAAAGAAACCACATTTATTCAGTTGCAATAGCTTCGCAAGACTGAAGAATGATCTACATTGACTGATACTGTAACGTGCACACAATGCATGCTGACCGCATGACGTGACACGAAGTCACTGCAGTTTCTTTGAAGTTCACCGACAGCAGTAGTGAGAGGCTCGTGCGATACTGCGCGGCATTTGATGACTCAGCGGCCCGTTTTCCCCACTGCCCAGTGGCAATGCCTTCCAAGTCACCACCACCCACTGTGGACCAAACAAAATAGTTAGCCTAACTCTTAGATAGAGCTCGGCCTGTGTTTACTGAGTGGCCTGTCGTCCACACTGCCCAGAGTCAATGCGGTCCGAGTTGCCACCTAAAGTGCTGTTCGCTAACTGTGAATGGACCTTACGCTAAATTACCAGGAGCGTGTGTAGAATCTGTGAAAGACGTCCTACAGATGGCACTGTGTGTGTCAACAGTAAACTTCCCTGCTAAAATACAGACTTTTATAGCAGCACTGTGATTTTCTATTGACAGGTAACGTTTTCTATAACGACCACTATTCTATTATTGGTGTTATTGCTGGTGTATCACAACGGACTGAGCCACCTCAAAGGTTTTCTGTCTTTGTGTGACTGGTAATTTTTATACCCTCGGCGTACTAGCGTGCGTCACTTCCTTGTCCCCTGCCCTTCAGTACAAATTTGCCTCGCGCATATCTCAAAGAAATCTTGCTGGGGCTGAAAACTTATTTGAATTCAAACCATTGTCAACATGAGTTTAGAAACGCTGCCCCCCAAAAGATAACGGATGTCTGAAAACTTTCTGACGTATTTCCATGTCACTTGGAGTTTTCAGAGGGTGCCTGGATGAAACATGACGTAAATGAAGGCGTGTATAGTAGGAACATTTCCATAAATTCATGGCGATTAGTCTACGAATCTGCGCTGACGTCCTGAGGGTGGCAAAGTTATGTGTTCGTCGATCAGTGTCCTGCAATCACAGCAGTGGGAGTTCTCGCACTGTATACCACTTTTTTATACGTCGCATGTGTAATTACGTGGCAAATAGGAGGACTTAGAGGGACGCTATGGAAGTAATCCACCTATAAATGAATTCAGAACCGACCGTACGAATGCCATAGGCTACTTTCCCGAATCTCACACCTGTCGAAGAAGTTGCTGAAGAGTCACGGCCATCTGCTGAAGAATAAGTGCTTCCAAAGTAGATTTCAACGTAGTACTAACGCGGAAATATGTCCTGCACGAACGTACCTTCAGGATGCACATTCAGAATATGTTAGTCGCTCAACTGATCAATAAATTCCTTTATTTTTGGAACCCGAACTTACATAATCCGTTTCTCAGAAGCCCGCCAAAAGACACTATTTTGAGACAGCTGATTACAGTCTCCATTTCCACGCCCTGTTCCTCTAGTCAAGTCCAATCCAGTCCAGTCAGACTCACAAAGACGCGTTAGTCACTCTGTGCCTTACTTACAATGGCCGCCGAGGCAGTGCGTACACATAAGCAGAGTCCAGTCCAGTCCAGTCCAGTCCAGTCCCACGAGTCTTGCCGAGTCGAGATTCTTAATGCCACATGTTCCATTTTCGTCAGTCAGACTCCAGTGATCGGCCGTGACGGCTGCAATCTTGAGGAATAAATGGACGTGGAAAAGCTTATTCTCTTAGTTAAGGAATATCCGTTATAATTCTAATTGAACAGAGAGGCATAGGCTGATATATATATATATATATATATATATGGGGACAGCGGCAGCACAGTGCTGTGCTGCAATTCGGAAGGTCGCTGGTTCGATCCCAGCTGGTGTCAGTGGATTTTTCATTGACATAAAATCACTCTGATCGCACTATGGCCCTGGGGTCGACCAGCCTCTAACAGAAATGAGTACCAGGAGCATTTCCTGGGGGTAAAGGCGGCTGGTGCGTTTGGCTGACAACCTACCACCATCCTGTGCCGTTGTCACGAAATCTGGGAACCTTAACTTCCTGGAACCCTCTGGGCCTGTCCAGGCCTGTAACGGGACTGCTTTACCTTATATATATATATATATATATATATATATATATGGAGAAATAAAGGTAAATATGAGTCAATCATGATACTACCAAGGACACTAGTTAAGAAAAAAGGTAGCTCCAGTAGTATCGAGAATCCCTTTCGTGTCTCCTGCATTTGGTATTTTGTTTTCGTGTTTCCTGTCTCACCAACTGTGACAGACAGTAAAACTGCTCAATATTCATTCTAAAAAAAGCCCATGAAATTTATCTTAATCCTCGAGCAGATGCCGGTACAAGTGGCCAAATATTCCGAATTCTGGTCTCTTTATGTTAATCGGGTGAACACACATGTTCCGTCTGTTACGACGCCACCTCCTTCTCCACATAATCGTGGGCAAAACAAGCATGTTAAAATTTTCCATCGCTGTACAGTTCTTTACTTGTGCATTGTTCAAAGAGTACTAAAGACCCACTGGGACTCGCGCGGACTTGATTGGACTCGACTCGGTCGGTGTGCACCCCCCTTGACTCTAGAGTCTGACTGGACTGGATTGGACTCGACTCGACTCTGTTGGTGTGTACGCACTCCGAGATCGATTTTATTACTGCCTTCCTATCTACACCAAGGCAATTGACATATTGTAATTCATGTAGGTATTTCGACGAAGTACGGATCCTGGTAGGGGCAAGACCTTTTCCTCGTCTCCGAAAGCTCCAACCCCGGTCTGAGACCCACCCAGACTCCTGTTCAAAGGGTACCAAGCGCCTTTCCCTCGAGGTAAAGTGGCCCGGGCGTGAGACGAACAGCTTTCCTCCATAGAGTACCGACGCTAACAATGAGTTTATGCAATTCATCCACTTCTTATGTACATTCCTTTATGGTGTGTGCAAGGATATCTTTGCCTTTATTTTTTCGATTAAATTTCTGACAGTTTTACTGTTTTCTGGAATGAGACATGGTATAGTCTAGTAGAATGACACAAGCCTTTCAGAGGAACCTGCTGCCCGTATTTTCAGGCTAGACGTGCCAAGGGAAATGTCCTTATATTCTGAAGATTGAGAAAACAGGCTCTTCAGCATACTGTAACCTTTCTACAAAAATGCACGGCGCCACACTCTAGAAGACCGTAATTTTTATACTCACGTCCGTGAGAACCCCAAACTTTATGAAGTAACCAGTCATTACAAATGACTAGCCCTGAAAACCTCAAAAGAAATTTCCGTCTGAAATGAGATTGTAGAAAAATAACTTCCGATTGTGTATTTCTGCTTTTGACTTCGTGTGGGTTTGCCGCAGATAATGGGTCCCTAGTCTGTCATGATTTAGGTTGCGTGCTGCGTTATGGTATGTTTCCTGCTTAGTGGAACTTCAGAAGAAGTCCATTCGCTGCTCGTTTTCCACTTGAAATATAGTCCATTTTACTTATAAGCGGAGTTTAAAAAATACCAGCTTTTATATTTGTGTATCTTGAAAAAGAGTGTGTACTTGACACGGCGAACTTCCCTTAGGACAATAGAAATAAAGGAATTTCATTCACCAACACTTCGTCTTTTAGCGTGCACCATAAATAAACGCATTGTCTATCGTTTCAGCGAGCCGACCACAATCCTTGACCTACAGACCGTTCACTGGAAACTTAACACGTTCCTAGAATAAACAGTATGTACCGTAACATTTCCCTGCAGGCCATGCCTACGCGTTTTATTCGCCTTCCGTAAAGAGTACAGAAATAATCTTACCTACGTTTCGAACATTGCCCTTTCATCAGCAGTAAAACTGCCCGTACCATACTCTGAGCACTACATGTTCACCACACTCCAACCTTCAAATCGTCCGTACAGATTGATAGAATGGTTTGAATATTTTCTGTCGACCAATTTATTGTTTTAAGCTTTTAGGTATCCCCTTCAATGTAAAACGGCGCTTCATCACATTCATACTTAAGATATGGGCCAAGTAATCAAATGAACACAGATGAATGCTACCACCTGCAGTATCAAATTCTTGCTTCACAATTTGGAGGCAAAAGACTATGAAGAATTGTCATTTTGTAGGGCTGTACTTTTAGAATTTTGTTTGAGCGTGTTCTGTATTACTTTACAATCCATTTCGAAGACCCAAAGATGCGTAACGATATTTCCGGGCATCCTTTTAGTCAAGCATTAATATCAAGTTTATCTTCAGTTACTACATGTCTTGTTGGGTTTTATATTTGCCTGATACTGATCTCTCTGCCACTTTTCTCTACATTGTTGCTTTGGTTAGCACTACACGTTTCACGAAATTTTCTAGGGAACTTTTTTAACTTTCTTTCATGAATCATGTTTTCAACAGCATAATATATTTTTATTTGCGCTGTATTTCATGCTACGTCACAACACAATGCATTCCTGTAACATGTACAAAACCATCGACTGTTCTAACGACTTGCATTGGTGTGTACCAGCGTGGGGTTTATGGTTATTTTTCCCCGTAGAAGCAGCAGCTTGGAGACCTCAGATATCCAATCCATCGGTCTGATGATAGAATGCAGGCAGGGGATGAACGCAGAAGTAAATTTCCGCTATATGCGGAGAAGTGCTTCTATTTTTCACAAGTTCATTCTCTAGAAGGAGTTTTGTAATTATTACAATAAATCCCAGATTATTTTTACCAAGTGTTCCTTTAAATTCACTAAATAACGAATCAATGCAAACCGCCTCCAATATGGGCCTTTACAAAAAAAAAATCATAATCACAGTTCGTTAAATAGCTATTGAGTTAGGCTTAGTAAATTTTTACTATATGAAACAATATCGTGGCGAATGTATGAAACATTTCTCAAAAACCACATGAAAAATTAAATTAACTTATGTGTTCCTGGAAGAAAAGAGTGTATGGAATTATAAATAAAACAATAAGAACCGTATTGTTTTTTTCAACAATGTAGGAAAGAAATATTTAACGAAAGCCGACCTAAGAACTAATGGTTAACAAGAAAATGTGCAAGTACATCTGCAGGAATACTCAGCTTTGACGGTTCGATTCTTATGCCCTGTTGACTGGTAAACACCGAAATTTCGGAGGAGCGTATATAAAAAATCTCTCAGAGTCTACTTGACTCAGAAAATGGGGAAATTACACTCCTCCGAAACGTCGGTAACTATTTACCATTCCACACGGCGTCACATCTCAAGACAATTGGGTCTTCATAAGCATCGCTGTGAGAACCTCAAATATTGTATTGTACTTTAGAGTTGCCTGGGAAGAATGTATCCGTGAGGTTTTAATTTATTCTTGTGTTGAAAGAGACTGTGAACCTCTTAACGGGTCCACTCTGAATCCCCGGATGACGATGAATGAATGAATTTGCAGCATTCGTTGAATGAATATTGAGAGGGAAAAGTTGAGGTACTCGGAGGAAAATATATCCCTTTGTCACTTCGCCCTCCATAAATCCCACATTGCTCACTGTGGAATTGATACAGGACCTCCAGGGTGATAAGCTGGCGGCTCGCTGCTTTATCTGTGGTGCTGCTGTCCTCACAATACATTAAAAAAAAAACAAAATTAGTAGTAAGAAATGAACCCCAAGTCCGGAAACAATGGGCTGGTATTCGCTACGCTTCTGCACGTTAACAGGACTGAAATGTTTAGGAGCAGAACTCGTAAAACCTATTTTCCCACTGTGTGGATTTCTAGTTTTGCATATCAGGTACCTTTATTTCTGGTTATATAAATTTTATTTATAGTCCCACGCATTGTTGTTATTGGTAGTTATAGACTATGTTTTCGTTATTTATAGATGCACACATCTGTTGTTATTTTTAGTTCTACACATCGCTTGTTATTTAGAGTTCTACAGGTTATTTTTATTTATTACTTCTACACACCTGATATTGTTATTTCGAGTCCTACACGTTTATTATGATATTTATAGTTAAGCACGTCTATTATTATTATTACTATTATTATTACTTCAACATATCTGTTATTATTTGCAGCTCTACACATCAGCAATTGTTATTCCATTTTGTACAGAACATAAATCTCTATTTCTCAGTTCTGTTTCAAACAAAGTCAAGTGTTCAGCTTCTCGCCAGTTGTGTATCTGTTTACTCAAGAACAGCATTTTATATACCTTGAAATCTGTACACATATTTATGGTCGATGCCTGTACAAACTTTTACACACCTAGCTAGAGCGATTCGTAATTCATGGTATAATATTCTTACCAAAACATTGTGATAATCGGTCAACTACTTAATTAGTTGACCGATTATCACAATATTTTAAATTGACAGGCCTACTCATGCACAGCATGACGATGTTACAGTGAATCCACAACTATCTATTTAGGGACGGGAAGTGGGTAAGAGCAAGCATTTTTCTTAAACGTCGGAATTACATATATTTTACTGAATCACAGACTCTAAATCACTGCATCTGGCTACAATATGGAATTTTGGCTTATGTGGTCAACCTCGGAATCTCAGAAATCTTTAATGCGAATAGATTTGAGCGAACGAACAGTCTATATAGTGAATGATATAGGCTCCTTCCCGAAAGGAAAACAAGCACTGGTGTTTGGGAATAAGATTCATAATATTGTATAAAAATTATCAATTTCTTTCAGCTTCTACTGCTCAGTCGACTCTACGCTACACTTGTACTGCCCTGCGGAAAGTGTACGAGGTCCCGTGATGGCGACATTATGCTCTCGTATATCGCCACCGATCAACACAGGGTTCTTTCCTCGTCCGCGATTCTCAGTCTTATTTGCATACATCCGGTGGAACTCCTTGGACGTGAGATCGGCCTGACGAGAGACCTCTACTTTTATAATGATTTTAATTAACTTAACGGATCCACGTCAAAAAGGAATATAGGGAAATTGAGGTACATCGCCATACAATTTAACCTTCCCAACTGGATGGGGCTGAGATGTCAGATTCATGCTCCGGCCGCTTTATTTCTGGGGAATTAATCATCCGTACCCACTTTCTAGGGTGCTGTGCTACAAATCGAAAGGTCGCTGATTCGATCCCAGATGGTGTCAGTGGATTTTTAATTGACGTAAAATCCTTCCGATCGCACTATGGCCCTGGGGTCGATTCAGCCTCTAACAGAAATGAGTACCAGGAGTATTTCCTGGGGGTAAAGGCGGCCGGTGCGTAAGGTTGACAACCTTACCACCATCCTGTACCGTTGTCACGAAATCTGGGAACCTTAACTTCCTGTAACCCTCTGGGCCTGTAATGGGACTGCTTTTAACCACTTACTAGGAAGCTAGGACGGTTGCAGAGCCGGTCTGGACGCTGCGGAGAAGACTGCTTGTGCCTGCAGATATAACACGAATCGTCTGTTTTCCAGCCCATGACCTAGTCACTCTGATGACTCGCCTAAAATGGCTCCCTTAGATGAGATAGAGACGACGAAAACTCTGTATTATCTGAGACTCACAGGTTGGCGATTTTTTAACTGGTGGTCCTGTGGGTTATGACACCGTGTAGTCTGAGACATGGCGCAGGTCAAGGACTATGTCCACCCTGGCAATATTTGCTTATGATAAGTCTGTACCAAACGAAATGGTGCCACACACCACAAGATCTAAACTTGAGGACAAAAACATTTGCGTCGCCGCAAGGACTGACGGAATTTGCTCTCCACGCAGTGGACGAAAGACTGGATTAACAACGGCAGGTTTGTTTGTTTGTTTGTTTCAGGAGGCGAGGGGGAAGAGGCCCTTCAAGATATGGGACAGCTGGCGTAACGTGCGGAAGGGGCTAGTGGTCAGCAGTTTTGAGGAACTTGTCGTGAGAGGTACGTAACTGCATTTTGTGTTCTGTGGACTTTCCGTTACATTTTACAAATACACTCTTAGTATCAGGCTGGTGGTGGTGGTTGTCTTCCGTTGAAACTTCCGAAATCAAATGAACGAAATACATGGAAGTTGCTGAGAACATCATGTCGCCGGAAGCCACTCCCACGCCCTGTTCAGTGTCTTACGAATGGTAGTAACAATGAAGTTGATACACAAATTTCTGAGACTGGTACAACATCAATATTGCTTCATACAGAGCCTTGAAATAATTTGTGGAAACTATTCCTTGAGTTGTCAAAGTGACAGCAACGGCTAGTGGACCGCAGAAGCTAGAATATTAAAATTTGTATGAAACTAGATTAAGAACATTCCAGTAAACCAAGCACGAAATATTTCTTATTCGTAAATCAAGTACAAACACGGGAGAGCTGCGCACTTTATAACCAACAAATTTAACACAATAAGAATGGGTAAATAAGAAATACCTTTTTCACTTCAAATTATTATTATTATTATTATTATTATAATATTATTATTATTAGTAGTAGTAGTAGTAGTAGTAGCTCAAGGAGCTATATGATTTGTACTCCTCACCCAATATTGTGCGGGTGATAAAATCGAGAAGACTGAGATGGGCTGGTCATGTGGCACGTATGGGTGAAGAGAGGGGGGTGTGTAGGGTCTTGGTGGGAAAACCGGAGGGAAGGAGACCACTGGGGAGACCTAGGCGTAGATGTGTGGATAATATTAGGATGGATCTGCAGGAGGTGGGATGTGGGTATATGGACTGGATTGAGCTGACCCAGGATAGAGACAGGTGGCGGACGCTTGTGAGTGCGGTAATGAACCTTCGGGTTCCG
>Ga0131853_10018485_pt1 | contig 12682 bp, 5 predicted proteins | sample TergutLab28metaG_FD_92764 | JGI IMG/M metagenome (GOLD analysis project Ga0131853, IMG submission 92764) | Labiotermes labralis P1 segment gut microbial communities from Petit-Saut dam, French Guiana - Lab288 P1 (version 2) (version 2) | ecosystem: Host-associated > Arthropoda: Insects >...
ACTTACTCCATGGTGCAGAGTCCTTCTTGAGAAGCTAACTGGTTTGCAGCTAGTCAAGAAATTCCCCGCATTTCACGGAACCTGAAAGTTCATTACCGCACTCACAAGCGTCCGCCACCTGTCCCTATCCTGGGCCAACCCAATCCAGTTCATATACCCACATCCCACTTCCTGGAGATCCATCCTAATATTATCCACCCATCTACGCCTAGGTCTCCCCAGTGGTCTCTTTCCCTCCGGTTTCCCCACCAAGACGCTATAAACCACCCTCTCCTCACCCATACGCGCCACATGCCCAGCCCATCTCATTCTTCTCGATTTTATCACCCGCACTATATTGGGTGAGGAGTACAAATCATTTAGCTCCTCGTTATGCAATCTACACCATTCCCCCGTTACCTCGTCCCTACTAGGTCCAAATATTCTCCTCAACACCATTCTCGCAAAGCTCCTCAGCTTCCTTTCCTCCCGCAATGTCAACGACCAAGTTTCACATCCATACAAAACAGCAGGCAAAATTATGGTTAGAACATGAATACACATGCAGTAGGCATTGTTGGTTAGCGAAATGTGACTAGTTTACTTATATTTATTAAAGTATACCTTGCATCTTATTTAATATAGCAATGGAAAAGATAATACATGACGCAAACATAAACCTGCGTGGCAATATATTTTACGAATCAGTGCAGATATTTGCATATGCAGATGTTATTGATATTATTAGTAGATCCCCGAAATCTCTTCAAGAGGCTACAATAGCATTGGATAGAGCTGCAAGAAGGATGGGATTGGAAATTAACCAAGCTAAAACTAAGTACATGATTTGTGGCACCAAGAAGAAATACGTTGAGAATGTTTTTAAGGTGAAACATACGATCTTTCAGAGAGTCAACATTTTTGTGTATTTGGGAACATTAATTACAGCTGCTTATAATGCCTCTGCCAAAATTAACAACAGAACTGCATTAGCCAATAGAAGTTACTTTGGGTTGGTGAATATACTTAAAGCCAAAAACGTAAATAGAAAGTATCAAGTGATTATATATAAGACATTAATAAAACCAGTCCTGATGTATGGGGTGGAAACCTGGGTTCTGAGTAAGGCAGATGAGTTATGTCTTGGAGTCTTTGAGAGAAAAATACTGAGAAGAATCTATGGACCTCTCTGTGAAGGGGTAACATGGAGATCAAGATATAATGAAGAACTGTATCGTCTGTATGATGAGACTGATTTGGTAACAAGAATTAGGAAAAACAGGCTTAGATGGGCAGGACATATAGTACGAACGCAAGATAATCTACCATGTAAGAAAATCACCTTGGACAAGCCGGAGGGCAGAAGGCGAGTGGGAAGGCCAAACCTCAGATGGATGGACGGAGTGATGAGGGATGCAGAGAGGCTGGGAGGTAGAAATTGGAGGATCAAGGCTAAGGACAGAGATGGTTGGAGGCGACTTCTAGAGTCGGCCAAGACCCTACATGGGTTGTAGCGCCCGGGAGTGCAGTGAGTGATTAAAATATACCTGGTGTTTTTTGCATTATATAAAATATAGCCTTTGTTCCGTAAGAAAGATCTTTTTTTTTGTTTGGATGGTTACAACAGCCAAGTTGAAACCAATATTCTGTATTTTCTGTATATTTTAATAAATATGTTTAGACCAGTGAGACATCGCTGTAGCCGAAAATTTTTAATATATTTGTTTCTTGAGTTAGCTGGCATCAGTTACGGACGGTTCATAGCCGTACGTTTTGGATTTAATCTGTCAACGTATGTTCAGAACCGTCGGTGGAAGGTAGGAGGGGAGAGATTTAAACGCCGAAACGGTTTGGATCTGATAACGGACGCTAGCAGTCTAGTGCGAATGCAGCCGCGTAGGAGTGTGGTGTAGGTGGGAGTACAGAGAAGTGGCTGTGTCAGTTTCCTAGAAAGTGATCTATTTGTATTACTGGATATAGCACTCCGTTATTGTATATCAAGAATAAAATGAATACAAATACATAAGTCTAAAAAGAAATAACTTAAACTATATGTGATTCGGTGAACCACACCCGTTTCCCGAAAGAGGATCACCTACCGGACTGAGCGCGTCGGGGCAACAAAGATACAAAGGGTGACCGTGTAGATCCCTAAAAGGCTATGCGTGTTACGTGTTTAGTTAGGTATGTTAAATTTTTGTAAATTAGTGCCTGATAATGGTGGCTTGTTGAGCCGAAAAGTGTAGTATTGGGCGACAAATATTAGGGCGCTGTGCTTGACTGCAGTACTTGATTTGTATTCAAAACGATACAACATAAAGGTTGAATCAGAATATAAAGGAAGGATCAGCTGGTTACAAAGTGGAGTCGCCGCAGACTGTTGACTTCGCACCAATTCGTGTCATTCGTACCGGTAAACAGATATTCAAAATTAGCATCAGCTGAATGACGAACTGTCACCTTCACAGGGCCTTGTTCAAAATTCCGTCTAACACAGCGGCGATACAGACTCGTATATACAGGGTGTGCCGCGTAAATGTGCCAAATTGCAGGATCTAATTGTATGTATCATCGCGAGTAAAAAGTTCCAGATTACCGATCGGTACGGGCATTTTAAACTTCCAAGATACACCTTCACACTTACCCCCTACCCCTCCTCGTGAACGCTATGTGCATTGCTCCCTCGTGATTCTCTTTTGAGACGCTCAGAATTGTGCATTTTGAACAGTAATCAGTACAACATATCTGAAAATTGGCGTTCTTTGATATTATACATTCTAATCGAAACTGGTTTTATTCCCAGATGCAATGTAAGTGCGTAAAGTAATATAAGGTACATTGTTGTGGGTGTTGTCAGACACGTAACAATCCTTCGACGTAAATAAGGCAAAGCTCCATTGCTGTATTTTTTCTGACTGTTGTTGGACAAACAATGTACAATAGGTTAAGACTTCCTGGACCTCTAATCTTGTGGTAGGGGTCACGCGGTGCCGCGGTTAGTTGAGGAACTGCGCTACAAGCTGGAAGGTCGCGGGTTCGATTCTGATTGTGTCATTGGAATTTTTAAATGACATAACCCATCCGGCCGAGCTATGCTCGCAGGGTCGATTCACCGTCTAACAGAAATGAGGACCAAGAATATTTCCTGTGGGTAAAGGCGGCCAGTGCTTTCGGCTGACCTTACCACCTTAATGCCTCGAACTCTTGGCACCACGTGAAGGGTTCGCTTTAACTTTTGAACTTTATATGGTGTTATCTGACACATAACTTCATTGCTTCTTTGTAGGCACCGTAACTTTTTCGGTGACAGCTATGAACGTACATCAATATGAGTGTAGCGCTGTAACAGCTGATACGCGGGCACATTTTAATACAGCTTTTTTAAAGTGAAATTGCCTATATAATAACACCCTGTAGATGGGCACACCTTATGCGAAACGCACTATATATACACCGTGCATGTACAGATGTTTGATATATATATATATATATATATATATATATATATATATACGTATATATATATATATATATATAATGCAAAGTATTTACTTATAGTCCCTCTACCACAATTCCACCCTCCTTAGGGTACTTTCAGAGGTTTTCCGTAGACAACCCTTCAGTGCCACTTATTATAAATTTGCCAAAGTTAGGAGCCTTTTGAAACGACACCCATCAGGCCCGCAACATGTACAGTAAGACGCAGGCGGTAAACACAGTATTTATGTTTGCATTTTTCTGAATTAAAAAAAAATCTGTCACTAAATAACACGGCTAAAACAGACTGAATCAATTCAATTTGACATATTCAATAAGGAACATGGCGGCCCCTAAAATAAAGTGCAGTGCCTCCTGCATCGAAAGCAGCTTAAGTTCTTCGAGTTCGGATTGGGTTTGATCCGCTTGCCCAGCCCATCACCTGTGCAGATGCAAACAACCCCGTGCACAAGGTAAATACATAATATGGAAGGAAACAACTACCGCTTCTTAAGAGAAATGCACTAACACATTTGCACACGCTGCAGTCAAAATCCTGAGTGTGCAGATGTGCATTTCAAGATATATATATATCGACGTTTCGTACAGTCAATCGCTTCTGAGGAGATTCGCGCAGTCCCACATTTTATAGAAAGCAACATTTATGGTGAAATGTACAGGGTGTTTCTTTTACTGCTTCACCGATAAGCTCCGACACAACATACTAGCTGTTTTTATTAGAATTTCTAAACTTTATTATCACTGCGATCTTTTGTCCAGCTCCCGCCATCGATCTTAAACCGCCGACACGCGGCTTACTACGTGACACTTGCAGAGCGTCGGAGAGAGCGTTGGGCGGGCGCTTGTCGGTCAAGCAGGGGGAAAACAGTCTATGTTAAGTAAAAGTGAATCAAAACAAATCTCCTTGGTCTGTGTGACTCCAAAGACGAAGGCACAAGAATTTTTCGAAAGGTCGGTAACCAGACACAGTGTCACATTACAGAAGGCACCGCTGTGAAAACCTCAAATGTCGCACGTGGCAACTTCTAACGCAGAACTCAACGTTCTCAGTAAGTTTCCGAAAAGAAATACACGTGGACAAACAGACAGGACCTTGCCACGTGGTGGTCAGTCTGCGCGAGTTCACTCACAGTAATGGTGATGGATTTGTTGCGAATTGTAACCACTGGAAGGAACTGGAAGTGATGCCCAGGATGTTAGTTCAGAAGGGGATGGAGAATGGGAGAAGAATATAGAAATAAAAAGTGTGGAGCTAAGCAGAAAAAAGCGAAAGGTATTTAGGAAGAGGCAGAAAGTAATAGAATAAGAATAGCAATGGACACGACGAAAATAAGGAGAAAAGGAAGAATATTAAGAGTGGTAGTAGTAGTAGTAGTTGTTGTTGTTGTTGTGTTTGTGGTGGTGGTGATAGTTTAATTAGCAGTAGTGGCACTAGTAGTATTAGCAGTGATAGTAGCAACAGAGCAACAGAAATAGTAGTAAAAGTATTAGTAGTTGTTGTGGTGGTGGTGGTAGTAGTTATAAGTAGCATTAGTAGTAGTAGTAGTAGTAGTAGTTGTTATAAGTAGCAGTACTAGCACTAGTAATATTATCAGCGGTAGTAGCAACAGAGCAACGGAAGTAGTAGTAGTAATAGTATTAGTAGTAATAGTAGCAGTAGTAGTAGCAATAGAAGTATTAGTAGTAGTAGTAGTAGCAGTAGTAGTAGTGGTGGTGGTGGTGGTAATAGTAGCAGCAGTAGCGGAAATAGTAGTAGTAGTAGTAGCAGTAATAGTAGTAGTAGTAGTAGCAGTAGTAGCAGCAGTAGTAAAAGTAGTAATAACAGAAGTAGCAGTACTAGTAGCAGTAGTAGTAGCAATAGAAGTATTAGTAGTAGTAGTAGCAGCAGCAGTAGTAGTAGTTGTTGTTGTAGGTAGCAATAGTATTAGGACGAGGAGGAGGAAGAGGAGACGGAGAAAGAGAAGGAACAGTGGCAGCAGATGAACAGGGAGTTAGGAAAAGGGGAAATTGAAACAAGCAGATAAATGACACAGAAATAAAAAAAAGTCAGGAAAATTCCAGAAGAATGTGAGAAAGCAAATAGTGGTGTAAAAACCAGCGATACAAAGCTGACATTTAAACACAGCCGAAGAGAAGGCAGTTAACATATTCATTTATTTATTACACTTGCCTGTTTATATACGTACTTATTTAATTGTAATCTGTGTAATAATACTGCTGGTAGCTCAGGCTACACAGTGCTCAATAGTAAGATTACTCTTAACTAGTACACCGAGAAAAAATGAAGTGATACATTAGTGGCCTGTTTGAGACACTGTCACGTAACTGGCCTTAAGCACACAGAGCAAAGTGGCGAACTGTCTCCCTCCGTCACGACGGTTGGTATCCTGATCGTGGCCCTTCTATGTCACTTCCTCGCCCTTACCCCAGTACAGACCCTTCTACAAGCACTGTGATATTGGCTCACAGCGACATTACCACTTTAGCACGTAGCAACTTTGTTTTCACAATGGACGATACCCTTCTTGTATCCTGCCTCCCGCCTCTAACATTATCTCCTTTTCATGCATAGCGTGATCTGGCGTGGGCTGGACCCGAGTTTAAACCGTTGAAAGCCAAGTGGTTACTATATGTACCACCACATTGGAAGGAGACGTACTTACTTTAATTTTTTAATGTAGAGATGGGCGGGGCAAATAGCACGTATTGGGGAAAGGAGAGGCGTATACAGGGTTTTGGTTGGGAAACCTGAGGAAAAGAGACAACTTGGAAACCCAAGCTTAGATAAGAGGATAATATTAAGATGGATCTTCAAGAAGTGGGATATGGGGGCATAGACTGGACCGAGCTGGCTCAGGATAGGGACGGTTGGCGGGCGCGTGTGAATGCGGTAATGAACCTTCGGGTTCCATAAAATCTGGGGAATTTGTTGACTAGTATAGGACCGGTTAGTTTCTGAAGGACTCTGCTCCATGGAGTTAGTAAGTGTTTAAAAAGTTAAACGGAGTTCATGATACAGCAGTGTACCCTCGACGTCGAAAGCATAAACACACTTCCTTTGCTGCACGTTCAGCTATAGACGCTGACACCTGCCATCCCTGTTGCTACAAGGCACACAAAGACCTCCCTTCAAAGACGTCCCAGGACGTGAGATTGTTCCAGGCGTGTCAAGCTCCGATTGCTCTCCCGGCTCTTCAAGCCGATTGTCCGAGGCCCAACTGGGTTAAAGGCTCTTTAATGGGGCTTTATTGAGGCGGGTAAGCGGGCCGGTGGCGCTGCACCTAATTCAATTGTTACCCTCGTTGCCTCTCTGCCCCCCACCCTTAACAAAGCTCAGACTTCCCTACAAAACAATTAACGTCACCTTATTTGGTCTTGCTACAGCGTCGATCCGCACTGTCTCTTGTGTCTAGATGACACGTGCAGGTGGTAGTAGAACCCACAAGAAAAGACCATCTCCTTACAAAGTAATTCATACGCAAAAAGCCTACTGGTTTCGTCTAGTCTGTCCCTCTGTCCCCACTTGGTTTCCACTGGACCGGTTTCAGTTAAATTGGACTTTGGACGCTTTTATTAAAATCTGCTACGAAAATTCAAATATCGCTAACCCTTTAAACGCCGAGTTAAATCCCATCTACCATTCGCTGGCATTAACAGGAGCTCACCATATTCTCCACCTTAGGAGAATAAGGGTGAAACTCGTACAAAATTCTGGGGGACTTAACACGAAGACCCAAAGATTTCTATATTGTTGACAACAGCACAATAATATTTTTCAGCTCGAAAACGGTCTACAGGGAGTCTATTGTTTGGCTTTTACATGTCAGCATCCAAAAGCTTGACATTGTTGGCAGCTACATAAGTCAACAATACAACGGCAATTCAGTGTTGCGTTTTCACGGCGACAATGATTATGCGAAAGCAACATAATGTTACGTTATGCTTAAATTTATTGTCGTGTAGATATCATTGTTTATATCAGACTACACTGTCTAACAATTAGTAATGAAATGTAACTGAAGCTGAAGAAAGAGGTCATCGTCTGACACCTCAAAACACTAAGGGGAAAACCACCTGACATTTAAGTAAAAAAAGATGGTCTCGGAGCCGGGACACGAACCAAAAGCACGACCAATGCTACCCGATAGACGCCGACGTTTATTTGGCCGCCCTGTGCGTTGAAATGTATTCTTGTACCCTGAAGATAGAAGCAGTAGGAACCTTTGAAACATTGGTAGCTGCTATACCACATGTTTGTTAAAAGAGGCTGCCATGAGTGCGTATCAGATGATAGGGATAGCAACGTACAGGTTGGCACAAAAGTCACTTGACATTCATGTTTACTATGTGGCCACTAATGTTCGGTGGCTCCTGCGTCACCCTGTGTAATGATGTAAAGTAACCTTTCGTAGTTAATTTGGGGTACATGACAGAGGAGAACTAACGATAATACCAATCCGAAGAGACGGTTTCGTGACGGAGATATCAAGCCGGGACTTTCAGAACAAGCAGCAGTATTCCTGCATATTGTACTGCAAGACTGAACGATAGAAAAATAGCAATAGGCACCTAACTGTGGGCCACGGTACATCACCCAAACCCCAGGGACAGCTGCAGGGTTGTTAGAAGGTTTCAAAAAATACGCACACCTGCAGACAGAATAACACTGGGCTCGTACAGACACAAACATTTTTCGGCACAATAAGGTACAAATATTTTTCGAATGTTTGTATCTTATTGTGCTGACGAATAAGGTACAAATTTGATGTTTATTTGATGGTTATTGGATCGTGCATCATTGTGATAACTGAAGAATAAAAAACCAACTAGATGCCTCTTATTATTTTATTGTAATTCTTATAGGCTCAACATGTTTCGGGCATTACTATGCCCATCATCAGGAGCTCACGACTATGTTGTTGATTACCACATTGGTCATTTCGTTCTTGGTTTGTTGTATGTTGGAGGTTAGGTGCGGTTTGGCTAGAGTAGTTTCTGCGCTACAGGCTAAAGCACGAAGACAGTCGTATATTGTTATTATTATTATTATCATCATCATCATCATCTCCTTTATACAGGGTATTTATACTTATATTCCTGAGACAAACTGTGTCCCTAGGGAATAGAGTGTTGCAGCTATTCTCTTGTTACTGTTCATGGTGCTAATATCGTTAGTTTCAGAGTTGAATCTATTGTAGTGTCTGGGTTGCAGGCTATAGCCTGCAACCCAGACACTACTCCAGCCTAACCGCACCTAACCTCCAACCTACAGCAATCCAAGAACGAAACGACCAATGTGGTAATCAACATTATTGTCGCGAGCTCCTGATGATGGGCATAGTAGTGCCCGAAACATGTTGAGCCTATAAGAATTACAATAAAATAATAAGTGGCATCTAGTTGGTTTTTTATTCTTAAGGTACAAATTAATTTGCCCTTTCACTGATTTACAGCTCGTGTCTATTCAGTAGGTATTTCCTCAAAAAGGGGGCTATACTTACAAGTGTCATTATGTGGGGGTGGGGGGGGGGATCAGCAAAGATATTGCTGAAGGGAACATGGGTCCCTTCAACTCTAAGCTGGGGATTGCTGGGGTAGACAGTTCCATAGGTGCCTTGTGTACCGCGTCAGAATTCATGATCTCGATATTTCCACTCCGGTCGTTGATCCAAACATCACCCTATTTCGAACAAAACTGCAAAAGCTGTGAGAGCGATTAGACGAAACGTCAAGTAGTCATGAAATAAGCAAGTTCAAGGTCAAAATGAATATAATGTCATACATGGAGAGTAACGGAAGGATGTTCGTAGGATACCACAGACCTGCTGCTAACCAGATTCAACTGACGGTACTACTGTCAACCACAACCGCACAAAGTCAAGATATTGACACATTTCTAACAACTCACTTCCGTCCGATTTGCATTACGATTGAAGGAAAAGAGAAGAAATAATGTAGAAATGCGAAAGAGTGAGCTTATTTTTAAGTACGAACATGTAGATTATGATCATTGTAATGCAGAAACATGAAAGGTTATGATTATTGTAATGCAGTGACATTAAACAGTATGATTATTGTTATGCAGTAACATACAGTATGATTACTGTAATGCAGAACACAGTAACATTAAATGGCATGATTATTGAAAAGCCGTAACATGAAACATTATGATTATTGAAATGCAGTAACATGAAAGAGTATGATTATTGTAATGCAGTAACATGAAAGAGTTTAATTTAATAATTGTCCAAACAAGATGCGACTTATTCAATTTATTACATTTCTGTAGGCAGCTGTACATGTTTCGGGTGTTGACATCCATCAACAGTAGCTGGTACAGCTGTAATTACAGCTTCTGGTATTGATTAACTGCAATGAGTAAAATACGCTGCTATTAATACTCAAATGTAATTCAAAATTCTAGATTGGTCATACTGAATGTTACTGGCCTTGACGAATATGATATATAAAATAATGGCGAATGGTTAAAAGCAGTATTTTTTAAAACATGTACAACAAAAAAAATATATATATATAATTTAGGTTATGTTGAAGTACTATTGGAAAATGCAATAAAGAAAGTCAGTTAATACTAATGTGTGTATACCTGATTTAGTTATTATAAAATTCTTCGGGAATAACACTATTGAGATCAAAAGAATGAAAGAGTTTGGTTGTTAAAAGTTCAGAGTAGATAGACTTTTCCCAACGTGTCTTCGAAACGTCGGCAAACATAACCCAACTAATCTGCATCACATCTCAGAAGACCTCAATGTTCAGAGCAGCCCTGTTCCTTCGCAGCACACCTGTCCACCACCTGACACACAGTCGCTCAACTTCACGTGCTCTCTCTCTCTCTCACACGGAAGCTGAAAATGACACCACAAGGTGTTCGGCGTCGAAGTGGGGTGAGGTCAGACGTAAGGTGCTAGTGGCTTTTAAGGCGTGACCTCTCTGGTGACCAAGAGAAATAAATGGCGGTTACAGGTGAAGGCAGGCTGCGTCACACTGCCCTAACTTGAACCCTTTGAACAATTCAGCAGAACGAACATACATTGTTAAGGGCATTGGTTTGCGTTGGTGTCGTGTTCAGAGATGAAAATATCAGAAATAAATTACGAAATTATTAACCTTTCAAAGCCCAGTGGTCACTATATGTACCGCACAGTGGTCACTATATGTACCGCCAGTTTAACATTCAGCAATTCTACGTTCTACCCACAACGTGTGTTTATGTGTTTTGTGTGGATCTGAGAACAAATAGCGATTATTTCCCTATACAGCATTAACTGACTGGTTTTGTAAGAGAGATTTAACCCTTTAAAGCCCAGTGGTTACTATATGTACCACCAATTTAACATTCAGCAATTCTACGTTCTGCCCACACAGTGTATTTATGTGTTTTGTGTGGATCTGAGACCAAACATCGATTATTTCCCTATGCAGCATTAAGTGACTAGTTTTTATAAGACAGATCTAACCCTTTAAAGCCCAGTGGTCACTATATGTACCGCCAGTTTAACATTCAGCAATTCTTCGTTCTGCTCACACAGTGTATTTATGTGTTTTGTGTAGATCTGAGAACAAAAACAGCGATTATTTCCCTACACAGCATTAACTGACTGGTTTTATAAGAGATTTTTAACCCTTTAAAGCCCAGTGGTCACTATATGTACCGCCAGTTTAACATTCAACAATTCTACGTTCTGCCCACACTGTGTATTTATGTGTTTTGTATGTATGTCAGAACAAACAGCGGTTATTTCCCTATACAACATTAACTGACTGGTTTATATAAGAGAGATTTAACCCTTTAAAGCCCAGTGGTCACTATATGTACCGCCAGTTTAACATTAAACAATTCTACGTTCTGCCCACACAGTGTATTTATGTGTTTTGTGTGGATCTGAGAACAAACAGCGATTATTTCCCTATACAGCATTAACTGACTGGCTTTCATAATCGAGACAGAGTGCTTACTGAGCGGTACGGACTGGATATTAAAATAAAATTCATGATAATTTTTGTTTTTCAAGAGTCAGTATAAGAAATTTTAATACAGCAACATTCGTGGCTTCCAAATCATATTAATCGAGTCACAAAAAGAAGTGGAAATAGTTCCATCGCTGAAATTGACTGAAGTGTTTAAAGGCCACGTGTTGTGATAAGACTATAACCCGGAAGACAAACGATTCCAAAGTTGGCTACATTGGCAGCAAGTTATTACCTAAATAGTGAAGGATTAAGCAATGAGTACTTGCAGCATGAGCCACAAATGGCACTCTACATTACTGTGCAATACTTGCCTACTGATAGCGAGGTTAACCCTTTAAAATACAGTGGTAATTATACGTACCAAGTGTTATAAGATCAGAAAAGTTGCCTTTTGACCACGGAGTAGACTCACGCGTTTATTATAATTATCAGAATATAAACAGTTTGGTGTAATGCTTCGTATTCCATGCGATCTGTAGCTGCAAGTGAATGTTGCTTGGACGTTCAAATGGCTAAACGGAGCACCAACGGCAAAGGTAAAGTTGTCCTGTACATATCATGAAGGTATAAGAAGAAGTGAAGGTACAGTTCCATTCATTCCTACCCTAGGCATTAGATGGAGGTGCCTGGTTCTTGGTACCGCCAGTGTAGGAGGCTGGATGTACTCCGGATGTCTTGTGGATGTAAAAAAAAAAACTCTTGCCCCTTTCCGGGAATCAAAACACGGTTCCTCGGTTTTCTAGCCCATAGCTTAGTCACTAAGTTGACAGAGCTAACTGCGATCAACGATTAAAATGATATTAAAAATAAATAAATGACATAAATAAATGAGCTGACGAAAACAAGTTCTTGCCAAATACCCGCACTGACAATTCTTACACGAAAACACAAGACATGTTTGTAATGCGTCTCGCAATCAGCTGACAGATCGGCCTGGTTCTGAAGAATAATGTCCACTCTGACAGCGCCACTTTCATTGGTGGAAAATAATATAGCTCAGTTGCTTTCCTTTATATGAAAATATACATTCATGATATCGTGATGTTTTGCTGACCGTGCAGTATAATCTTAGCAACTGACCGACTTAATGCACAAATTCTTGTTTTATAATAAGTTTATTATATTCCTCTACATGTTTCGAACACTGTTGTGCTCATCATCAGGAGCTCAAAGTTATATTATACAACATCTGGTATCATCACACTCTGCA
>Ga0131853_10018486_pt1 | contig 12681 bp, 8 predicted proteins | sample TergutLab28metaG_FD_92764 | JGI IMG/M metagenome (GOLD analysis project Ga0131853, IMG submission 92764) | Labiotermes labralis P1 segment gut microbial communities from Petit-Saut dam, French Guiana - Lab288 P1 (version 2) (version 2) | ecosystem: Host-associated > Arthropoda: Insects >...
GGCAAACACCACCAAGGGGGCCTAAACAGGACCCGCCAGGCAGACTCTCTGGTGATTTCAGAATACACAAACTTGAAAAAATTGTTGGTGGTGGGGAGGGAAAAAGGAAGTATCCTGCAAGACGGTGTAAAGTGTGTGCTGCCCATAAGAAACGAAGTGAAACTAGATACATCTGTAAATTCTGCATTGTTCCGCTTCACAAAGGGCCTTGTTTTGAGAAATACCATTCAGTGACGAACTACTAGACTATCTACATGCATTTTCTGCAGTTTGGGGCTCAGGAGCCTAATCTACAATGTCAAACTGTGAGTAAGAATATGTTATGGGGTTGAACATTCAAAGTGTTTAAACGTCCGGTCACCAGGGGGTATTTAATTAAAAGACCAGCCCGATGGCAATGTGTTAAAGAAAGGTGTTTGAAAATTGAAATAATAAGCACAAAAAGTTTGTGCACCACAGCTGCAGGTGACAGCTGGAAAGCAAGGCCAGAACATGTGCACATTAACATAGCATTGGAAATTGTGCTTCAGTAAGTTTTGACACTGAAATCCTGTCAGTGTGCAGTGGCACATAATTTATTGGTAATTTGGTTGTTATTTTGTGGTTGTATGAACACTGGGAAAATTCGTTGGCCATGCAATTATATAAACTATTTAAGTTGCTTTGCTGCAGGGCCCATATTCCCATCCAGGCTGTCAGCATCATTAGACAGTACATAAACTATAAGGTAAAGTGATCCCGTTACAGGCCCGGTGTGGCCCAGAGGGTGGGTAGAGGTATAGCTCTACTCTTCCATGACCGCGGCACTAGAAGGGGGTGAGTGGTCAGCAGCACGCCACAGCCGCACTTTACACCCGGGAAAGATCCGGTACCCATTTTACAGGAGGCTGGGTGGGATGCAGGGCCAGTCTGGACGGACGGAAAATCTCGTCCCCACCGGGATTCGATCCCGGACCGTCCAGCCCACAGTCGCTGTACCGACTGAGCTACCCAGCCCACACATAAACTATATGGTTTTTTTTGTTGTTTGTTATTCATACCAACAAATGCACTAACTTACATATTAAAATATTTTAAAAGAACTGCTACATGTTTCAGTGCTTCAACACCGTCCGCAGTGAGTCTTAACTTTGAGCTTCCTGAAGTTACGAATTATTAAAATTACAGTTCAATAAAAGCAGTGAATCGTTGTGTGATAAAATCTATAAATGTTAATAAAATGTGGAATTTATTTGGTGGCTGCATTTACAATCTGGAAGTCCTACATTGGTGTATCTTGTATGCTGATAGGATGTGAAATTACTTCAGAATACTATATGGTATGTTTCTTTGCTACTTGTGTATGATGTCTTTTCGCTGAATTGTAGCCAGATTGAATTTCATCCAGTTAACAACACTTTTCTCATTTGATCAGACTTGCTGATTGGTAGGCTGTTTGTATATTTCAGTTGGGTTCCAACTATCCATCCCACTGGACCCTGCTTTTTAACAGCGACGCGCACGGTCTAGGAGCAAACAGGCAAGTAGGCTCTGCCACTGTCTTCAGTACTGCATCCTAAAGGCCGTTGCTGAAATGACAGGACATGAGACTTTTGTTTCTGTCTGGGGGGGGGGCAAATACACCATCTTGTGCGGCAGTTTTTTGGAGGAATTTGTTTTTTAGACCTTCACTGAAAAGTGATGGATTTGGATTAGTTGTTTGATGAAATTTGAGATCACATACTCTGTGGAAGGTTTGCTATCAGTACCTGATGTATACCTGAAATATACCTGAAGGGTATTTTAAGTTCTTACCAACTTTGGATCACATGATGATGGTGATTCTGGTTAATTAGATGATGTGGTGTAGACTGAATTCCTTTACATTTATTGAAACTTAAGAGCATGAAGGAACATCACTTCTAGAGAGGGGTTCACATTATCCTCCAGTCTTATCCAAAAGAAGCATGCCAGGTTCATTTGATTCTCAATCCTACATTCCACTGCTTCCTTTTGTAAAGTTGTTCAAACTATACAGCCAGTGATAGTTCCCTTCTTTAATCCCACATTTACCACCTGACTGTGGACATATGATAATGTAACTAGTTTTGTGACCACAGATTGGAAGCATTGTGTGTTTAACAGTAACATAATTGTAGTTGAAATATATAGCTGAACATTTGACAATCAAAATAAGTTTTCAGTACTCTGCAGTGTCTTTTGCTATGTTCCTTTCTGTAAATTATCTTTATTTTATTGATAGATTCATGCATCATGTGTTTGGTTACCGTGGACCAACACTGACATTCCTGAGGGGTCAGGAAGGAGTACAGTTCTGTGTAGCGGCTGACACTGAGTGGCAAGAATCGCACCAATACTGGGGAGGAGATGAGTGTACTGTAATACAGATACTGCCGCTGTATAGTATTGTGCAGCGTACGTATGTCGTATATCCTCTTGGTTCATTAGGGAGTCTGCCAACTAGATATGTCATAATATAATCTTAAGATGTTCAGTATTTTTCAGAGTGTATTTATTTTCTGAATTTGACATTCTTGTGGTGATGACTGAGGGATACTGTCTACTGCAATACGATGCTGTGTAGTCTGGTGGAAATATACATCAGTATTTTAGAGACACCTGCTGCCTCCATTTTCATGATAGAAAATTAAGATGGAAGCAGTAGTTCCTCCAAAGAGCCAGGAATATTCCAACAGCCTGCACGTTTGTATATCCCAGAAGTCTGTGTGCTTTATTTGTGATTATCTTGTTGGTTATTCTAGCGTAAAATACAAACCTTTGTGAATAGATGTCTGCGATATTTATTAAGAATATGGTGGCAAAACATCATTTCCAATAAGGACCTATGGAAAGTAACAGGACAAGAAGATATAAATTTAGAAATAAGAAAAAGAAAATTTAGATGGATTGGTCACACATTAAGAAAAGAGGATGGCGAGATACCAAAGGCGGCCCTACTTTGGAACCCTCAGGGAAATAGGAAGAGAGGAAGACCGAAAAACAGCTGGAGAAGATCGATAATTAAGGAAGCGGGTAGAAACTGGAATGAACCAAGGTTCTTAGCAGCCAATAGACGGAAGTGGAAAGGACTCATAGACAACCTATGTTCCTAGAAGGAATGATGGACTTACTTATTGTTGTTGTTGTTGTTATCATCATCATCATCATCATCTTGTTGGTTATAGGTAATAATCACTTTTGGAATATATTTCTTTAGTAACTGAAGGACTGACCTGTTTGCTCCTCCAGAAAAATTCTATTGCTTGGAGTTGTATTTACAGGAACTAATATGTGCTGGAGTGTCATGACACCTCCATCCCATGCAACCAACAGCTTAGTTCAACTAGATGCCACTTACTACTATATTGTGCTTATGTTAGGCTCAACATGTTTTGGGCACCCTTATTCCCATCATCAGGAGCTCATGACGATAGCACTGGTTACCACACAGGCCGTCTGGTTCTCGTGTTGCTGCTGGTAGTAGGTTAAGTGCAGGCAGGATGGAATCTGTGTCCAGACTGAAGGCTATAACATGTGTTACAGTCCGGACACTCATCCATCCTGCCTGCACTTAACTTCCAACCAGCAGCAACTCCAGAACCAGACGGCCTATGTGGTAACCAATGCTATCGTCATGAGCTCCTGATGATGGGCATAAGAGTGCCCGAAACATGTTGAGCCTAACATAAGCACAATAAAGTAATAGGTGGCATCTAGTTGGATTTTTATTCTTCATTTATCAAGATGATGCACAGTCCAATACACATCAAATCAACAGCTCAGTCATCTGCCAGTACCCTGGTTTTTGAAGTGTACCTCTTGTCCGTAATTGTATATCATCATTTTGTATCTGTCATCTGATTCTTTTTTCACATTTTTCCTGACTGATTGTTAGGTTGTGTCGTAAATTTGAGGTATTATAAAAAATCGTTTTTAAAATGTTGTTTATCCAATGTGGAAGATGGAATGTGAGATGACATTCTTTGGGATGATAGTGAATCAAGCCATGAAAATGCTTCAGCTCTGGAATGTGACAGTGAGTCAGAAGAAACATTTGAGGAGCATTTTGATCAAGTAAAAAAGCAGGAAGAAAGATTATTTTAATTACAATTTAAAATTTTTTGTTTACTTTATATTAAATACATTATTAACAATTTTAATTTGTTAATAAACTCCTTTAAAATATATTATTCCTTCTTAATTATCATCCTATTCCCCCCCCAGCTGAAAATTCCTTTTTGTGAGTGCTACATGTCTTAAATTAGAGGTTGTCTTGAACTTGAAGTAATACTAGGAAGTGAGTCATGCCCGTTGTGTGTGTGAAGTAAGTTCTTAAGTTTCGCTGAGACAACCTGAAGATGGCCAGTACAGGCCGAAACATGTAGTTGTTCATCATATAGTCATTCAATACACCTCAAGTGACACATTTGTGTTGGACTACATACAATTTTCCAAGTTTGAAGTAATACAGTATATGACAACTGTTTCTGTGTTATGGCTTATTGTAGGGGGTGCGAAGATGCTGTACCTGAACACCAATATACGTGGCTACCCAAAAGGCATGCGGGCAGGGCTTGATCCCCGTAAACCCATCATAGACATAGATGATGGATTCACGGTAGTGAAGTACCATGCCATTCCTTACCCTCTGGTTAATGTGCAGGTTTGGGGCTGTGGTAGTCAGCAGTCAAGGTTTGTAACTTATTTCATGTTTATTTTATTACAGTTAGCAAAATTAACTGTTCTGTCCCTTCATAAAATCTGTTTGTACTGTAAAGATATTAGGATACATCCCTGGACCTCCAGCCAGCCCATGTTCCTTAAGTCAGGTTTTAATATTGTGCTTTATCATTCTCGCTGTTTCAAATTGTTTTTTTGCTGATCAGTGACATGAGCATATACTAACAGTTGCATTAATTCCACCAAGCCTCTAGCTGTAGGAGCAGGTAATGTTAGTGAGCCTAGTTTTGTGTGACAAGTCACGTGAAGTCATGCATGTAAATCTGTGTTTCTGCATTTGGAACGATGGAGGTGCTAGTATTTGTCTGCTTACATAGTACCTGCTGTCACATGACTGAGATAGGAGGGCAGTAAGGTTTGTGAGATTCACACCGATGGTTGTGCAGAATGACAGGACTTGAGGATGTTATCCTTCTATAAACTCTTAATTGCTATATGCAATTATAGTTGCACATTGCCCTAAAAGAGAGGGGGGGGGGGGTATGGTTGGGGAGGGCAGAAAACTATAGCGTTGAAGGGCAAGTTGAACAGCTCCACACTTACACACACAACTACAGTGAATGCTGGACAGTCTGTAAAATAAGTGAAATGCTAACTTGATGCAACTATGTTATTTTATTGATGTATTCTTAGCTCGACATATTTCGGGTACATGTCTAGCTAAGAATACATCAATAAAATTACCTAGTTGCATCAAGTTGGCATTTCACTTTATTTCATGAGGAAGATGCACAGTCAAACAACCCTCAAGTCTATAAAATGTGTGACTGTTGAAGGATGTGCATTCCCATTCACTATTCAGATGGAATTTTAAGTACACCTTGAGAACATTCCATCTAGTATTATTACATGGAGTGGTGTGCTTGATAAATGCAAGTTGCATTAGCTGAGTAGGCAGATGAAAACCTACTGACACATTCTAGCTTAAGTTAAGTAAATGTTTACAGAAGCTAGGATATTGTAGTCATTTTAAAGACTAGGCTGTGGGCTGGATAATCCAGGTTCCAAATCCCAACAAGGGCACAGAGTGAGTGGAACCGAACATCCACTTCTCCTGTGTGCCTTTGTGGCATGTACAGGGGTGACTTTTAGTCAGTGTTTAAAGATAACAGTTGCTAAGGACTACTCATTTATTAATATATTTATAGTGCTGGCCACGTGTTTTGGCTCTGAGAGGTGTGTGCATCACTGTTGTTTGTTAAGTTTCAGAATCCTGAGTTTGTTACAGATTCATTTGTAGAGTACCTTGCCTTGAGGTATTGTATTCCATAGAACAGGTGCATATATTGAGAAGGTATCCATGATAAAGTTATTGAAGTGTCTGGGGAATGTCTATTTGTTACAGAGAAGCACAGCTGGAGATCAAAAAGTGGGAAGTGAAACAGGCAGAGAAACAACGGAATGTAAAATTGACGGCAGATGACTGGGTTGATCATCCAGATCGATACTTGCTGGAACTGGCTGGAAGACCAACTTACACTCCCAGTCAGCCTCAACAATAACATCTGTTTGTACAAAGCTCAGCTACTACATCAACAGTCTGTTGCACTGAAGTAATTGTTTTATCAATGGTATATTACAGTTGTTGGTAGTTGGATTAGCTTTATAAAGTGCCATTCACTGTGAACAAGAAAGTACAGAATTTCATCATATCTAATTTAATTCATATTAGTGCTGAAATTGCAGTCATGCCAATGTCACAATAATGTCCGGAGTAGGTTAGGGTAACTAAAAGCATATCATGCTCAGCCTTATGTAATTATTACTCTGTATTATATGTTATATGTATTAAGGGATTTTTTTTTTTTTAATTTCAACCATATTTATCTGGGAATATGACAATAGTGAAACTGAGACTGACTGATTGTAGCTGGTCTGATTGAGATTGTTGGCTTCATTAAGCCAGAATATTTTATATCTGGAATGTTGTATTATTTTGTTTGCATACGTATGTGAGCTAAAGGACATGGGAGTTTTGTACTTACTAAGAAATTGTAATTTTACTGGGTAATGCCATTGTTTTTAAGCACTTACTTTTTCGGTTTGTGCCTGCGTGTACAAAAAGAGGAATTGCAATATTCATGTATTCTTTGGCTCATGTTTGACATTACACTTGTACTACCGTATCAGATGAAACTGCAAGGGACTTCCAACATTCAAGTCGGTGGCACAGTACTTAAGGAAGAGAAAATGTTTTATGTTGCAGAACGTCTTTCTGCTTGGCGTTCAGTAAACCGTACATGCAGGATCCAGCACTACTGAAATACAACATTCAGTATTCGAGTACAACTAGTATGGACTGTTCTTTGTGAAGGTGGTTTTTGCTGATGAGAAAGTGGAAGTATTCATATTTAGCATGTTGCTCATTGCAACTCCCAAAGACTAATTTACCTTCATCCATAATTGCAGTAGTATGATGCATTTGTTGCTTTCCATTTTTATACTTACGATATTGATAATAATGCAGGGAAATTTTAATTATATGTTCAAAATGTTTGTTGTGACAGTAATGAGGATGAAATGTTTTAGTAGTGCAAGTAAACACAAAGTTATTTTCTTATTTGTGATATTCAGTTTCATGATTATGGACCAGGTTCTGTGAATTCATTGTTTATTTACTTCATCTGCACAAACAAATAATATCACTTATTCATTGCATATTTGCCATATCTAGCTGTTTTGCTAGTGGAGAAGTCTGATAGGGCTATGTGGCATATGAAACACTATATTACAAATAGGAAGTTAATTTTTTGCTGATAGATTCTAAGAAACAAATCTCTGCCATTTTTCCATGAATTGCTTTTCAGTCTCCATCAGTGTAAATTACGTAGTTTTGTTGGTGTGGAAATGTTTTAACATGGGTGTTTTAATTCATTTTCTTATCTGTAAAACCCTAAATTGTAGATCAGTTCTGTACTGCAGGAAGTCTCTTTTGTCATGAGCATGGCAACATTGTCGCATGGGTCAGCCTGCATCCACTGGAATTTCGAATCTCTTATTTTCCCAGCAGTTCAGCTTGCCTTGACAGCTGACCTCCAGCATCTGAGCATGCCTTAACAGTGTTTGAAAATATTTTGTGATGCATAGCTGGGCTCTTGTCTTGACATATTAGCACGTTTTCCTTCAATGTTTTCATGTATGCAGATTATGAGGATTGCTCATGTACACATATTTTATCTTTTTATGTCCGTTACAAATATTAATCACATGGATTCAGTTCTGGATATCCAAGGAACCAGAATTCATTACTTCTTAACTGCTTTCTGACCATGTATTCTGGTGCAGTAATTTTTTATGTGCCAGGGCCATTTTAGGGCTGTCTACATCTGTGGGTCTGCATAGTGGCCCCACTGTTTGGCCGTGCCCACAGAGGAGTGATAGTATGTGGTTTTGTGAATTGTAGAGGCTGCAGGTGACGAATATGTTGACCTGGTGAAATAGTTAATTATTTGTAGGGAATAATGTCAGTGTTGGCTGTGACCACTTTTGCTAGGGTAGTTATGTTATGTAAACTGAGGAAGGCTGCAGTTTAGTTGATTGGATGTAGGATATATTTGTGTCTACAGAAATTCTACTTACAATACAACCAATGTTTTACAGCAGCAGTTTGTATAATCTGTTTTGCCAGTTTCATAGATTTATTACATAGGACTATATACACCTTGTAATATAATGTACTACATGTTTGGTACTGATGGTGCCAGAAGTTGTGATGATTATGAAATTTCATTGTGGAGTGGAAACTGAGCTGAAACTTGGCATTATGTCATATAATTGTAACCCAGTGAAAAGTGTTCCTACATTCAGTATGTTGACCAACAAATGTACATAATAAAATACAGTAAATTACAAATCATACAACACAATTCATGATAATTATCACCCCTACATGTTTCAGCACCAGAGTGCCATCTTGAGAGAGTCTAGAACACAAAGATGATCACAAGTCCAACATTCCACTCCAGGTATTATTCGCCTGAACTGTCATCTTTAAAATATTAAAATTTTAAAATACTATAATGTATAAAGTTGACACATATAAGTGCACACTGCTATGACACATATAAGTGCACACTGCTATGACACCAAAAACATGTGATAGTCAGCATCTTCTAGTAACAGCTCGCTGTCATTTGTATTATTGTAAACATATGAATATTATAATATAACTTTATATTTTGTGTTATTTATATTAAATTTGTTATATGTAATATAATTTATATTATAATATAAATTTATATTATTCTCTGGAGCACATATATATGTATATATATATAATAATACAAACAACTTATGATCTTTTGTGTTTGTAGACTCCTGAAGATGACACTCTGATGCTGCAACATGTAGGGGTGATACTTATAAATGAATTGTGTTGTATAATTTGTAATTTATTGTATTTTATTGTGTGCATTTGTTGGTCAACATATTGGTGTTCAAAATTGCACTGTATGAGTGGCATACAATTCTTCATGCATATTTTCATGACAGGTGTTGGGAATGAGCTCATTGAGCCTTACCATAAACAGCATGCACTGTCTGACTTGATAACATGTTTGAAAAATAACACTGATTGCACACCCTGGACACAACTGACTGTTTTGCCTTTCATTGTGCTTTTAGTGAGTGAATGCAGATTGGGCTACAGAGGAACATGTTTGTTCCCCCCAAACCTTTGTTTTCAAATAAACCCGTACTGTTTTGCTGTCCTTGCACTATCGTATTTAGTAACATTGTGTGTGATTCTGAAAATCCTCTCCTGCTTCTGATTTGATTCAGATATTCAGTTGAATTTATGACACTTTGTGTGCTTGCCCCATGGACTAGGAAGAACGCGGTATTTTTATGTATTGACATGGTGTTGTGTGACTGATACATGCCTGTCAAACTGCACAGTGTCATCACAAAAGATCATAAAGTGTAGAGCAAGGTTACAGAAGACCATAACCTTAAGGTGGGAGAGAGAGAGATATTATTTACACTGTATTTATTATATAAGGATCAATGTGAAGGTGCTGCACTATAGCACAGTATCATCAACAACAAGCAAGTTGTTTTTGTGTTATAACATTTTTGGTAAAGTTGTGATAGACTGAAGTGCCTTTAGAGTTATTCTGTAATCTTTTTACACCTGTGTGAACCTCAGGTCTCATGTTACTGACACAATTAAACTTTAAGCAGGTTAACCTCTTTGACCCCATAAATATATAAACAGTGCCAAATAACTTGAATGCTGTTTAGTCACTGATGTGCAAGAGATGCTAATTTAATGAAGAAAGTTGCTCCACTTTATTTATTATGAAAGTAAGTTTGTTTGTAAGAAATTTATTTTGGTAAAGCATTGATCTTATCATGGTTGCCATTTGTCCTTACTGTTTCAGTTTTTTGTATCAGTATTGTTAGAGGTATTCAAAACATTACAGAATGGGAAGATGGCAGACAGTATTGTCTGAGTCCTGATATAAGAATACAACAGACTGTAACGTAATATGTTTTCTGTCCAAGTTATCAGGTGACACTGTTTATATGCTGCATAATCAGCATTACTGTTGTAAAATTTAAATTTTGATATTGGTGGATTATTCCAACAGTGAAATTTAATGCTTGCTTACCTGTAATGTTAAATTTGTTAATTATTCAGTTTGTGATCATCTGGTTCAGGTGACTGGCCTTATATATTGGATGTTTCATTCATATGCCACTCTGCAATCTTCATGGCTAAATTGACGTCCAGATCCCAGAGTCACATCAAACATTAAGCAATTTCTGTCGTTCCACCGTTAATTGTGTAGATTATTTAATTACACACACACCAACACATGCACATGTGTATATTATTTAAGAAGTCTAAAATTTGCATTAAAACACTTAAAACACTCCTACATGTTTCGATCACACGATCATCTTCAGGGAACATATATTGTTCCTTGCTAAAGTTATAATTTAAAACATTCAGTGAATTACTTCATTATGTCAACTTGGTGCTGTGGCAGCATGTCGTGTTTTTGTGTGTGAGTTGTACGGTGTTTAGAATGAGCCTGGTTGTGGCTGTGCGTCATATGCTGTGCAGCGTCAGTCTCACGCTGCACAGCATACGACGCTGGAACATCTCAGCTCCCACTGTACGGATTTTTATGAAATTTGGTGTTTAAATATTTTTTGGAAATCTGTCGAGAAAATTCACGTTTCATTAAATCTGGACAAGAAAAACGGGCTGTCAACGTGAAAACCAATATATTTCTTTTTATCATATCTCGCTCATTTCTTCTTAGAATGAGAAATGTTTCAGACACAAACTGTAGAGAAAAAACACACATTTTGTGTTCAGTAACTTTTTTTTGTTCGAAAAGCATGCATTTTATGAGCTAATGTGGGAAAATTCTGTACAGCCGGACAGGCCACAGGTGTGGCTGTCATATGCTGTGCAGCATGAGACTGACGCTGCACAGCATATGACACACAACCATAACCAGGCTCATTCTCAACAGTGTACGACACACACACACACACAAAACTCGACATGCTGCCACAGCACCTTGTTGACATAACGAAGTAATTCGCTGAATGTTCTAAATTATAACTTTAGCAAGGAACAATATATGTTCCCTGAATATGATCGTGTGATCGAAACATGTAGGAGCGTTTTAAATGTTTTAATATAAATTTTAGACTTCTTAAATAATATATACATGTGCATTTGTTGGTGTGTGTGTAATTGAATAAATATTAAGCAACTTATTTACAAGCTGTTAGTTTCTGAATGTACCTTAATGGGAAATGAAGTTGCTCTTTTATGTGATTGTTTTGTTCCTGTCACTGGTAACAGTTCAGCCTGTCAAATGCAAATGCAGTGAAGCTTTTTGCATTAACAGCAAGAATTGTGATATTTGAATTATTTTGTACTCCTGGAACCAGAATACCAAAAGCCATAGTTTTTAAATTATCCTGATAAGGAGCATACCGATGTGTTCCTTCTGTATTGCCAGGTACAAACCTGCTAAATAGTTAGCAGCAAGCTCATATATACATTGAAATTCTCACAGATTTGATGTTTGTGTGACCATGCGTCTCTGATACAATAGTATAAACAACCAACTTGATGCAACAATAAGAATTTATTAGTAATTTCAATCAGCTCAACATATTTCGGGCGATAATTTTGCCCCTCACTACTAATAAATTGTTATTGTTGCATCTGGTCGGTTGTTTATACTGTTATTCTCACAGATTGCTTTTTAAAAACGCATATTCCTTTCCAGAATAATGGTTTTTAAAATACGGGATTTGGTTCCTCTTAGCGATTGTATGCTTCAAACCCAAGGATTTACTTATTTGATTATCATAATAAAAATATAAAATTTTGACCATTAGATTTTTACAGAATTAAATTCCAGTGTGCAATATGTCATCATCTTATCTTTAAGGCCTTTGTGTAATAATGACACAGTTTACTGTTGGGTTAGACATTACCATAGACAACTGTCATACTGCAACATACTGAGCATGACTTTCCTTTTTTTACTGAAATTGTTCTAATTTTGAACGTAGTAAGAATTAATTTAAATGAAAACAAAGTATGCCATGTTTGTAACAGATTTTAATTCGTATCAGGCAGGAGATGGTTTTTCTCTGTAACGGAAAGTGTTGTATTATCTTACAGTATTCATTCCAACATTTGCACAACAGCCAAAAGACAGAGTTCTATAAATATGTGATACTCCTCTTACCTTTTTTGGCCTATGTCGGCCATTTTCAGGAAGTGGTTAACAGTGGAAAGAGTAGTGGCTAATTACGGTACAGATGTGCAGTTACAATGCTTATACAGGGTGTCCCAGGAGGAATGTGCCAGACTTCGGGAGGGTGTTCCTTATGTTCAAGTATACCGATATAACCCAAAACACCTATGTCCAAAGTTGAACGGTTACGGAGATAATGGCCAGA
>Ga0131853_10018487_pt1 | contig 12681 bp, 8 predicted proteins | sample TergutLab28metaG_FD_92764 | JGI IMG/M metagenome (GOLD analysis project Ga0131853, IMG submission 92764) | Labiotermes labralis P1 segment gut microbial communities from Petit-Saut dam, French Guiana - Lab288 P1 (version 2) (version 2) | ecosystem: Host-associated > Arthropoda: Insects >...
GTTCGTGTGGGTTTTTGTTATTTTAAAAAAAAAAAGAAAATTAAAAAAAATAATTATTGTTTGGGGCCAAGAAAAAAATTTTTGGGGGGGGGGGGGGGGGGGAGAAAGCCACGTACTCAGTTTCGTGGACATAGCTATAATAGTTTAACGCTTAATTCTTATGCCGACTAACATAGAGAAAGGTTAATTACCCTCTATCGCAAATCGTATCTTTCGATTTCATCACGATATACTGCCCATTATCATGCACAAAGTAAACAAGCCATGCACTTTACGCATAACGCAACATTAAGGTGCGTTCGCATAACCACTCTTGCCGTGGAAAAGCAATAAGTATTACATATTCTGAGTGTATGTCCGTAGCCTTAGTTATCCAGCAACGCAACGTGCATGCTTAGTATTATCTGTAGCCTGTCTGGCTGTACCGCTTTTTCCACATAATCTCATGAACAGCATAATCTTCGGGGAAAAAAAGTTCTCAAACATAAAAGGCGTGTTTTTGTTTTCTCTACAACTTTCATCTGAAACATTTCTCATTCCAAGAAGACCTGAGCGAGATACGTACTTGGGCCTTCATGTAAAGTACGGATTATTCTTAGATTTTAATGGAACTTGAATTTTCTCGACAGATTTTCGACAAAACCTATATATAAATTTTCATAAAATTCCGCCCAGTAGGAGCCGAGTTCCATGCAGACGGACAGACAGACAGAACGAAGCTCACAGCCGCTTTTCGAAAATCTGCGAACGCGCCTAAAAAGTGTTCCTCTCTAACCATAAAAAATATACATATTAACACATACACTAAACATTCAGAATCGTAATAGACGAAGAAGTGCATACACTATGAGCACTGTTACCCTCTACACACTGCTTCGAAACCAAAAAGCGATACGATTGTATCTTCAAAGACTAGCTGAAAATTTTCAGGCAAGGAAACATTCATCGATAAAAACTGGCACTAATTTAATTTCAGCTTCGAAAAATTATTCAATTAATACCTACGATTACTTATCTAAACGCAGCTACAGCGCCTGATTTATTTCACAAGACAGCAGAACACAATAAAAGTAATTCATGGATCACAAAGAATATCCGTCGATGACTTAGCCTAAATTCTGGGGGTCTGTTCTGAAGGTCACTTGCAGTATAAACATGCCCTATATAACCATGGATCGATTCTGCACTGCGATCAAATTATGTGCCAGTACAATGTAGCAATGTTTCCAAATAATATTTCTTAGCATAAACTTAACCTTTAACAACCAATTCGAATGTTTAAATGACCAGACTGTGCACGCATGCTATCAGGATATCTCCATTAGGTGTTCCTATTGAATGTGAGCTGTTTCGTGCCTTATGCCAGCAACAGCTTCGATTAGGCATTGCAGCAGCTGCTGCATTGTTTGCGGATTACCGTTGTACATCCGCTACCTCATGTAACCTCAGAGGAAGAAATCTAACGGGTTTAAGCTTGTTGACCCCTCTTATCCAGCTTCCCCTGTAGTTTATCAGCCCGAAAACTTCGCGTCTAAGAGACAGCAGAAGACAGAGGGAGAGTCACTTCGCTAACACAGCTGACAGGCATTACTATGAAAGTGATAGGAAATTCAATCGGCATGTAGCAACGAAAACTGGTGGTGCCCCAGCCCAGATCGTCACTCTAAACACGAAGGTGTCAGACCTTGCATTTTGTGACTCGTTTCAAATATAATGAGACCTACACCAAAATTCATTCTGTCAGGGGAAAAACACAGCAAATGGTGTACCCTATTACGCAGAACAGAGACTTTACCCAGATGTTCTTTACTTTTAAAATGCCATAATATTTGATGCTGTGGGTTATGACGCAACGTAATATTGTACGAATGATACGACGTTACGGGATATCTTTTCGATCCCATCCTCAAGCTTGATAAAACAAGAATGATGCCAGGTTACTGGGTTGAGTGTTTACACAGTGAGGGGACCGGATATGATTGGACCGCACCAATCATAAAATCAACTATTTCACATTACACGCGCGCATGTAATTTTATTTACGCCCACAGAAGAAGTGTGGTTTTCACTTCGTCGATTTCAACGAAACTCACAAATGCTCTGCACAAGATGTGCAGTTCCTCTTACACAGAATTTCACAAAACTCGGACAAAAAAAAAACATGAAAAAGACGCGCAGCGGAGCTCTCACTGTCCTCATTTTCACAAAACTCACTCACTCGAAACATATTTTGTAGATATCTCCTGCACCAAATTCTATCCAAAAGGAACGGAAAGTGTAGAAAATAAGCCCAATAGTAAAATAAGGGTAGCGCTGCATTGATTTTCACGAAATTCTTAATTACTAGACGGATTTACGCGGAAACCTACACTGAATTTCACCCACATCACTCAACAAATATGGTAGGAACCATAAAACAGCGGAAATAATCAAACGATATAGGTGTGTTAATTTCTGCAACCAGGAGATACTTTTAAGATTATCACCTTCTTGGATGTTTTAGAATTATCACGAGTAATACAAAAACAAGGCAATTCCAATGGCCGCGCGGTCCAAGGCGTGCGGCTGCGGCCGTTCGCTTGCTGGGATTCCTAGTTGGAATACCGCCGGGAGCATGGGTGTTTGTCTGTTGTGAGTGTTGTGTGTTGTCAGGTAGAGGTCTCTGCTCGGGCTTATCACTCGTCCAGAGAAGTCCTACCGGGTGTGTGTTGTCCGTCATCGGTAAGCCTCCAAAATGAGAAAACCCCCTGACCCACTAGGGGCTGTTGCGCCAATGGGGGGGGGGGAGGAACAGAATAAGCAATAATAAACAGAGGTAACTTGATAAAATGTGTGACAGACAACATGGGTGCTCCACAAGAAAGCACAAGTTTCTGAACGTAGCTCGAGACATCTGACAGGGCTGCCCCTGCACAATACTGCCATGAGCAGTAGCCATGTATTTTCACTGTCCATTCGCTGTTCTTAAGGGCAATGGCTTTAATGTAATTTACTCCACCCAACACATATTTCAGGCCCGCTAGCATAGTATTTGCAAGTTCCTGACAGCAGAGTACTCAGTGACTGCTCAAATACGACGACACAAAGCCTTGATACGGACCCAAGCCACTGCTGTTATTAATGGCACTGATATGGCTCCATACGTACATCGACACTTTTCCAGTTGATTTCAAGTCAATTCGTGAAGGTATAAATTACTCGTACTGTAGATGTTTCTTCGCCTGCAGTGCGGTTTTCAATAGATTTACAACACAGCCAACCTTACTCCTTTCTATTCCGGTAGCTGCAACACAGCAGCAAAAGTAACACTGTCATTTCAGATATATCTGTCGACTGGTTAACTTGAAAGGCCATTATATGGTTTAAGCCGCACCATCAGCTCATGTTACACTCGTATATCAAGGTGGACGCCACGCCGAGAGGCATCATGTTCTCAAACTTCCTTCTTCGCCCGCCTCAACCGCTAAATACTCAACCATTTCGACAGCTCAAGGCTTCATTAAGGTATTCGCAATTATATCAGCTTCTTATGCAAATGCAATGCCTTATATAGAGGAATTGTTCTATTTCACACCGGTAACTGTGGTTAGTCACATTGCTAGCTCACTTGACCTAAAAATGGTCTGAGTTATAAGGTTAAACGAGTGTTCAGCTGAAATAATGCTTATGTATAAGAAGAGGTTTGCGTTTTCATTGTCGTTTTCAGCAGTGCTGTTTATCAGTTTTGACAAGTTTCACTGTCGAAGTTCCCGCTGCAGAAAATAAGTTTTAGACTGTACTTGCTGGGTAGGCAGTTTCTAGATGCCTAAGATGTCTGGCACGAAACATGTGACTGCTCAGTAACTGAGTTACACGCGACACACTAATGAATCAACAGCGTTTAACACCGCCAGTGCCCGCAAAGCACACAGACAAATAATATGCACAGTATTTCCTTTGCCCTTTACTGCCTACAGCACCATTAGCAGTCACTTTGCAAGAATAGCGTTGTGTCAGAGTACCTGTAGCCCATGTACTGCCGCCTGATATTCGTTTGCCACTTCAGTTCCAAAATCATAAGTGCTCCAAATTAACTTTAAAATTTCTCTGTTTAGACACACCCACTTAAAAATGCGCGATTAAAGAACACAGTTAAAAAAAATAAAATGGAAAGGATAATTATTTGTATCTCTCTTACGTTTCCTACTAGGCAACACCATCGTTTTTCAAACAAAGCTAAACTATGGGCTGGACAGGACAAATTCAAATCTCTGCAAAATAAGCAAACATTGCGCCATAGATACCTCGTATATTTACCGCCAGGCGTTCACCTGGCAAATACAGATAAGGCGTTTCGTAAATACAAATGCTAATATACATTTAGTGTATCGCACCAACAGTGCAACTTCCACGTAGTATGATAACATATCACTTCTTTAGTAATTCTGTAAAATATTAAAATTCATCATTAGAGAAAGTTCCATTGTAGCCCCAAAAATGCATTCACGTTGGGAAAAAATGACACATGATACAAGATACATTACAGTCAATTGACATTTTAAAGCGTAATTACACTATATTAAAATACATGTATCCCATGCACGCATACATACATACATACATACATACATACATACACACATACATATATACACATACATATACATACATACACACATAATACATACACACATACATAATACATACATACGTGTTGTGGCAGAAAAGTAATGAGACTGATTTTCTTTTAACCATGAATTTTATTCTTTTTACAAATCAAGGTTATCCCCTTCGAAATAGTTCCCTTGGGCAGCTACACAGCGACAGAGGCGTTGTTTCCATTGTTCGTGGCAGTGCTGGAAGGCTTCTGCTGGAATACCTTTCAGCTCGTCGGTTACGCTGTTCTGGATATTATCCAAAGTACCAAAATGGCGCCCTTTCAAGTGGTTTTCGAGCCGGGGGAATAAAAAGAAGTCACAGGGACTGAGATCCGGCGAATAGGGGGGGGGGGGCTGAGGAACCACAGGAATTCTTTTTTCTGCCAAAAATTCATTGATAGAGACTGTCGTGTGACATGGGGTGTTGTCGTGGTGTTGCATCCGTGTGCGTGCAATGCCTGGTCGCACACGTGCCACCCTTTTCCTGAGTCTTTCAAGGAATTCCCGATAAAAAGTTTGACAGTTTGTCCTGGTGGCACAAATTCCTTGTGGACGATCCCCTGACAGTCAAAAAAACAAATTAGCATCGATTTGATTTTGGATTTGCTCATTCTCGCTTTCTTGGTACGGGGAGAGTTTGCAGTGTGCCACTCCCGACTTTGGCGTTTTGTCGCAGGGTTGTACTCTAAAATCCATGATTCATCACATGTGATAACGCGAGTGAAGAATTCTGGCTCCCTCTCACGGCGGTCCAGAAGATCACGACACATATCCCTCCAATCGGCCTTCTGCCCAGTCGTGAGGTTCTTTGGAACCATCTTGGCGCACACTTTTCAGATGTCCAAATCATGTGTTAAAATTTTATGGACGGTAAACCGGTTCAAATTTAACTCACTACTGATCATTCTCAATGTCAATCGATGATCTGACCTCACAAGGGGCCTCACTCTTTCCACATTGTCGTCTATTTTTGAGGTTGAAGGTCTTCCCGCACGAGGTTCGTCTTTCACTTGTACTCGGCCTTCTAAAAAGGACTTGTGCATCTGAACATTTGTGCCCTAGATAGGGAATGCTCTCCATAAGCCCTTTGTAACTTTTCATAAGTCACAGTAGCAGATTCGCCAAGCTTTACACAAAATTTGATGGCACAACTTTGCTCAAACTTTTGCCGGTCCATTTTCGTAACGCAACTCACAAATACAACTTCACGTCAGACGCTCTCAACAATCGCGTAGCAACTGTAGCAAGTTCAAACTTGTACTGAGTCTACGGCAGGGGTTAACCTAACTGCCATGTGAAGGGGGAGGCAGCAGCGTTGTCGGTTCGTGCACAGCGTTGCCAGCCTCATTACTTTTCTACCACACCACGTACATACATACACACACACACACACACATACATACATACATATACACACATACATACACACACATGCATACATACATATATACATACATGCATACATATATATATATATATATATAATACACACACATACATATATACACATACATACATACATACATACATGCATACATACATACATACACATTATATACACATATACATGTTGCATAGACACTTCCATTGCCCAACACTAAGAGCTCCTGCATTTTTCGCACACGTTGTATTTCTGTGTGCCGTACTCACTCTTGCAATAAACCGCAACTGTTTCACCATACCAAATGCACATGCTGGTCTTCCTAATGACAGATGTCTGGCGCTAAATGAATCATTACGCAGCATACAATGTGAAACTCAGAACACCAGACTTTACGAAAGACAGAAAATGCCTACCGTATCTAAGATACGGTTACCGTTACATAACAACATTAATCAACTGCCTAGTTCATGAAGCATAGAACGTACAATAATCTGCGAATGATGCACTGGGATAAAAGCAGTCATGGTCTAATTTAATAACGCTAGAGTGGAATTACACCTCTGCTGCACCTGTATGCCTTTTTTGGCGTGCACATGGACAGGTTCAATGTAAATTACACACATTGGAACTACGTGTACTAGTAAAATGATAACATGCGTGCATGAAATAACAGCAAATACTCGTATACAATGCGAGATCAAAATAACAGAAGTAATACGTATGCTACGAAGGAAGTACAGCAGACTAATATCATTATACGCTGGGCTTACATCTGAGGAAATAAACGATCTGGACATGTCGATATCGAAAGTATCGTATACCAAAAAGGAGTTGTGAATTACAGCGCACGAAGAAAATGTGATGTCTGCAAACAAAAGAGTAAACTGGGAAATTAATTTTTAATTAGTCTGCCTTCCTTTATTTCGTATATCATATATTTGCAATGCCTTACATTAACTTCATGTCGTTTTAAGCGATAAGGTCTTCTCCAATGGGCGACCTTGATCAATGAAACTGATAATGATTTACTGTATAGGAGAAAATTTTAAGGCAACGTTACAATTTAAGGAAGAACAAGTCAAAATCTGTTAACACACAGCAGTTGCGGATGAGAACTGGGTTTACAAAACTACGTTAAAAATGGAGTGGGGCACAAAATGCTTCACTTCCACGTCCCACTTCACTCCATTATTCACAACTGGATAGAATAAACTTTTAAAAGCTCAGAATTCGAAACCGCGGCACGCAACGAACTTCTCCAAACCCAACTTATGGTACGCTTTGCGATAAGTTAGAGAGGGATAATTAATTTGAAATAATTTCTTAATAAGCACATGGGTGTAACACATAACAGGTGGCTGTGTTCGCGTGCAACAGCGCTCAAGTAATATTCGTTCTCACTAGTGCAAGGCGAATTTTTCTAGTAGTCGTGGTTGGTATTCTAACAGCTGACAGCCAACACACTGGTGTACTTTCTTCTGCAGGAGCAGACAAATACACCTATCAAACCACTTCCTTTAGTCATGGAACAACCATTTCGTCTCCTTGACCGCCGTACCTCAACACACGCCAGTTCCATCCTGTTGCCACCGTCACCACCTACTTTAAATCGTTAGAGGTGAGTTTCTCAAGGTATGTGACCCCGTACTGTTTGGTATAACAGGTACCACAGCTTCGGAGCAACCTGCTACTTTACTCGTCACGGGTAGACAATGGTAGCATGTTCCCCCAAAGTGAGGGTACTTGTCTACCGAACTACACGATGTCACATTCCAGAAGACCCCAATCTCATTTAAAAACAATACTATCATCAATCGCCGAACTTTCCTGTGAGTGGTTATTACTCCATTTTCGTATTCGGAAAGTCCCGGGCACAAACTTGGAGACGGGCTAGACTGAAGTTTTTCGTTGTTTTCCCAAAACTCTCTGCGTAAACGCCTGAGTAGTAGGCATATCTCAAAAGAGGCCAAGACCTTTCGTGGCCTTTTCAATTCATTATTGACTGCAAAAAAAATATCTGCTGATCTTTGTGGGAATTGTAAATTTGAGTTAAAATTTGATGTGTAAAATAAAATAACATCCTATTTAAGCCCGTTGTAATTGCCACAGTGAACTTGCCGTGTAAGCCATTGAGGTTCGTGGATCTCTAGAAACATTTATTGTGTGTTGTGTTGCATGTGAAAATCTTCAAACAGGTGATCCCCGGCCCAATTGCCCCTATTCAACGTCTACATATCCGCAATTTCGAAAACTGTCTTTATCGGAACGTGCCAGAAACAGAGACGGGCCCACAACAGCAAGCGTGTAAGATAATCAAGAATTAAAAGTTCACCCTAGAAATGGGGAGTATAAGTATACCTCAACTCTGTCTTTATCCTCGGTGCTAGGTGGGGGGGGGGGGGTGGTCAACGCCACGCCCTGGCCACTTCACACCCGGGAAAGAGACGCGATATCCATTGTACAGAAGGCTAGGTGAGCCCCAGGGCTGATCTGTACGGCTGCAGCAAATATCTCCCAAGACACTCCGGCCTTTAGCAAGTCGCTATACCGAATACGCTATCCCGGCTCACGGGAGGATAACACGCATAAAAATACTTTTGTTCATTTCTATCTACAGCCTGTCTGTTCCTTAAACATTTCGTCTGGATTCACTTACAGGCAGATGATGATGTTGCCGATACACTACGGTATGTACACGATAAGAGCAGCGTAGGCAACTGCACAGCGTAAGGCAAACTCTCGGAACTGGAAGAAAATTGTTACTGTAGGCAATTTAAAACAGTCCTAACTTTAAAATTTTCAGTAATACAAAAACGTACCAATCAATTACTGCTCCTAATTGTCTGTAACACAAACTCCATGCTGTTAAATCCTCAAGATAAGCTTCACTAACCGCTGAAATTCCTCGACATTATCGAAAACGAAGATGTGCGTATTGCGTTGCTCGCAACAGGCAAACACTGATCTCTGTCCTTGGTCGGATGATAACAGTCCACACTTCTATGTATCATTTTTATTATTCGTTTAGTGTTATCTTCCCGTTTAAGTCCGGGTGTCGAAAGGCATGTTCACTTCGAGTTTTACAAATAAGTTTATGAATGCATTTCTTACCCCTCCCATTCGTGCTACACGTTCCGTTATCATTCTCATTTACCTGATTTACTTTCCAGTCCTGGTTAAAGCACAAACTATGAAGCTCTTAATTACGACATTTTCTACAGGCCTCTGCTACTTCTTCTCTCTTTGGCAGAGCAGCGCCCCGTTCTCAAACAGCAACTGTTTTCTTTACATATGATAGCCAGGCTTTGCTCACATACAACATATACAATTCTTGGTTCGATATCAAGGAAATGTTGCTACTAAATTTTTAACAAACTGTGTTCCAAATGCACAGTGCCTTACAGTCGTGAACAACACAACAGCCGAGTCGAATACAAACTGACAGGTCTAACCATCTACGGAAGAAATTACACTGTCCGTAGTCAGCAGGGGGGGAGGTTAAACATACGGGTACATTACTACCACTGCAACTACTGTTAGGGGTTATGTCACATGAAGAAATGAATGATATGACGTCGGATGTGTGGTTTCAACAGCGGTGAGAACAAAGAGTACTCACGGTCACGTGGGAAAGAGTTTGGTGTGCAGGCACATACTGAACTACAAGGCATCATATCCCAGGACAGCATTCTTAATAATTCTCTGACATTTGGATGAACCTCAGAGCTGATAATCAGAAGGCGTCGTCCCTATGCATAACTACACAAAACACAAAATTTCGAACACAGCACCCGCCACGAGCAAGATGACAGCCCTAAAAATATGTAAAATGTCCAGAGCGAAGCATGGGTTGGACTTTACTTAATACATTAATCAACTGTTTGATATTTAACAAGAGCGGCAGTGATATCTCTCTTCCTTGCCATATTATAAATAGGACCAAACCATTTCCCCGAAATAATATAGCAAACCCATTGGCCTATTTGTACGCTTTAACGTACACATTTCAAATAGAATGTTGGGACTAAGAAACACTCCCGGTTTACGCAGTTCACTCACCAACTAATGCACCATTTATTAACTTGGTTAAAAGTTTTAAATTTACATTAAAATACACAATAATATCGCTCCTACATGTTTCGGTCTTCAATGACCATCATCGGGGAGCTTTATCTGTAGCTAACTAAAGTTATATTTATGTTAAAACGCTCGGTTTACTTTCCAAAGCCGTCGAAACACTTCGCTCCCAATCTTAGTTTACTTGCAGAATTTCTGCAGATTCTCCATTCCATCAAGATATCACACTAAGCCAGGCCTACCCACTCTTATGTGTGGTTTGGCAACTATAGCAAAATCTAATCTGCCTGCCGACAACATGAAATTCACCACACAAAATGAATAAATAATTATATGCACAATTTTGATTTGTATTTTTATATTTATATATATATATATATATATCATATGCAATAAAAATATAGCCTACTTACGGTAATAATAACAAATTACAAAAAAATAAATTCATCACACAGAATAAGGTGTCGCAATTTTTATCACAAACTGTACAAAATAAATTAGACATGTACGTCTCCACAAATAAACAGCTCATAAGTTTTCAAAACTGCTTCGGCGTTCTCTCTCGGTTTTGCCAGGGAAAGTATCAAAAGACGTTTGGTCATTTCGAAATGTCTCTGCGGACGATGTAACGCTGTGTCGCGGCCAACGTATTGAGCACGCACTAAATGATCGTCTATTTCGGTGGAGGGAAAGTAGGCGGAGCCTGAGCGTACGGTAAGTTGGGCAGGGTTGACTGCGTGGCTGCTAACACACTCGTCAGTAGCCAGAAATTATTTAACCCTACACCGCAGGAACATCAGTACCGCTGTTGGTTAACAAGAGTTGGACTGCCGTGCCTCACGCCGGACTGCTGGAAAGAGTGACAGGTGTCTTATTTAACGACGCTGTCACTTTTTAAGATTACATAACGTCAGTGAAAGATGAACCAAATATGGGCATGGAGCCAAGGGGGAGGATATTGAGAAGGGAAAATCTAAGTACTCGGAATGGGCCGGGAGGGGGTGGGGGGGGGCCGATCCCAGTGCCACCAAAACAGTACAAACAGTACAGGCCTATAATTCACGCCAGGAACAATAGGCCAATGTATTATAATTATGGCTTGTATTTGCTTGCGATTGTGTACAAGAGGTTAATCGCCTTCTATCTTCCTTGGATTTGGGGCGGAAGAGGCGGGGGAAGCAAAAATAAAGAAGAGCAGGTAAATTACAAATAGGTGTGATGTGTAGCGAAGGCATTAATGACGATATTTGCCAGAACAATGCGCTTAATTAACCGTTTAAAGCACAGTGATAACCGTGCATCATCTGCTCCAACATCAGGTAGATAAGCAGTTTGTTCATACAGTGTGTTTCCGAGTCTCGGACCTTCTCACAGCGAGCAACGACTTTCTTCCTGAACATTCAGTAACCGGTTCGTTTCAGCTGGTGTTACATTACGTTCTCGCTCCAAAGGCTCAAATAAAATATTAACATAAGAACCAAACACTGTACAAACTGTTATTATTTAATTAATGAACCCAAATGTCACCGTCCTCTTCACAAAGATCGCCAATAAATACTTGTCCTAGACACAGGAATCCTATATGCGCCCGAACAACAAAGTCTCCAAAGACCAGTTATGGTACTAACGCCCATCCACAACTAGAACTCCCAAAGAGATCTCTTCACACATTTTAAACGAAATGATCATATCGTCGCGCTTGCTACGTACCCAAAATGTCAAATCCTTCTTGCCCTTGTACATTCTAGAAACACCTCTTGCAACTATTTTAAATGTTCAGTCCAAATACAAATGTAAAATACAGAATATGCCAAAACAGCAATCCTGTATACACATTTCACTAAGAGATAACATAATTACAGAAGTTGGCAGCCTACGCAGGCAGAAACTTTGCAGCACAATCACAAAACACACTGCACACTTGTCAAGTTACCGTCAACGCACTATAGTTCAGGTCTAAACACCTTTAATTGCTATGACACGAAAACTAATAATCGAGCGGCCGATATGCACTTTTACGTTTTACAGAAAATTACGTTTCAACAAAAGTGTCATATTCCCACATCACCAGAATCGTTCAATATTTCGTGACGGCACAAAATGGCATTGTTCTTCCCTCAGACCACGTCAATTTACTGTCCTAAACAACATATGTGCCTAACGAGAGATGAAGAAAACTGCACAGCGAGGAGTTTTCCAAATAGCACTCTTCACCAAATACGTACAAACAGAAGACAAGTTGAAAAATGCATACAAATTTTCGTCGGAACGCATGAAGCAAACACACTACTAGCTGCAACACTCAGGCACAGAATGAAGGTTATTATTAAAACAGGTCTTGCAGGAGGCCGTGAGAGTGGAGTGGTTGCGGATGGGTGGACAGAGGCTCTTAAGAACACGAGAACCAACGTCACAGTTCGACAGGAAGCGAACAATTTATTGACAATTCTATCCGCTTCTCAAGACCGAATTTCTTTGGTTGGGTTGGATGACGGACACTTTAATCGGAAGTTCAATGCAAACTGGTCTGAAAGTTGGGCAAGGCCAACGTCCGCCATTTTTTACACATCAAAGCGACACAAC
>Ga0131853_10018490_pt1 | contig 12680 bp, 4 predicted proteins | sample TergutLab28metaG_FD_92764 | JGI IMG/M metagenome (GOLD analysis project Ga0131853, IMG submission 92764) | Labiotermes labralis P1 segment gut microbial communities from Petit-Saut dam, French Guiana - Lab288 P1 (version 2) (version 2) | ecosystem: Host-associated > Arthropoda: Insects >...
AAGTTTGGGCCTCTATTTTTCTGTCTGCGCCGTGGCGGGGGCAAACACAGGTTGCCCGCCCGGATGCAAAGTACCCCCCCCCCCCCCCCACTGTGGTCGAGATGATTTGAAAGAGCAGGGCTGTTATCTTGGGCAGGCATAATCTTTTGGTGGGGAAGATTATCTTAGGATGTTGTCAGTGACTGACTCTATAACACCGGGTGGTATCACCACGTTTCATACTATCGTAAATGATAGACTGTAAAAGACGTGGGAAAACGTTGGCTTAATTATCTCGGGAATGATGTAGGGAGTGCATAAAGCCAGGGAAGTTCTCGGCACGGCAGATGACCAGCTGAGATTTGAATCAAGCATCTCAAAAACACAAGCGCACAATATTGCCGATACATTTATGTGTACGGTGATCCGAAAGTTGTATCAAGTTCAGTGAAAGATGAGTTTGTTAGAGAAACGGGGAGCCAGAAATGTGGAATAAAGAGGGACGGAAAGCGAAACAACACAGTAACAAAAGGAAGCAAGAAAAAAAAAAGACGGAAAGAATGAAGAAATAAAACGAGTAAAAGAAACAGGGGCACAAACCTAAAGAAAACAGGGAAGATATAAAGGAAAATAGAGAGAGATAAGATGGAAACGTATGTAGCACGGAAAAAATAAATGAAAGAATGGATGGGATAAAGAATAAAAACAAAGAACTAGGTGAATTATCTGGCGTGTTCTGCGATAGACAGGTCTATCGCTCTTAAAATACCTACCTTATACTATATGTTTGGGTGTCAGTCAGTGGGCAGCGGACGATAACTACTGCAGATAACAGTTATTCTCGTTGTTGTGAAGCAATCAAGACAAAAAGAAATCCCTTTCGTGGTGCGAAGATGACAGTAACGCCAAACAGCAGTCGGCGTTATGAAGTCGAAAAGTAAAGACCAACGCTACAGTCGGCATTTCAGCGTCGTACTCTGTCGATAACACACCTCAGCCAAAGAAATTTTAAGATTCATAGCGTGAATATTCAGAGAAATTATACAATATGATATATATGATACGATACATGATGTGTGATACATGATATGATATATGGTATATAATATATGATATATGATATATGACATGATATGATATATGATTATATATTTGTTAAGTGCAATTGGGTTGACACCCGGCGGCAGCAGTACAGTACACATTCACACAAACAATACAAAGAACACAATGAAAACAGTATATACAGAACAGAACATACATAACAATAAGAATTCACGAACATAACAATAATAATATTATTGTGATGTCTTGATATCATTCCAAGGTTATAACATAAACAAACGGATCTTTTGAAGGGCTATCTGTGGAAATCGTTACGTTGATCAGGATCAGCACTTGTATATTGTGTTAACCCTTTCACATAACGGGGCCGTTGGCTAGTATCAAAATTAATTGGCAAAAGGAACAGAAACAACGCAGCTAGTGAATGTACGTACGCCTAGCTTTTCCACTGATATAACAAGGTAAATTCAGGTTTCAAATTAAATGTTTCTATTACTAACAAATTTCCAAGAAATCCAAGACTGTGTTTCAAAAAACAGAAAAACAACAGGCGAATGTAGAATATTTCAACTAGCTGGGTAGCGTGGCAACATATGATGCAAGATGTGCACGTGACATTGAGTCCAGGATTGCCACAGCAGCCGCAATCAAACATAAGACCCTGCACCTGCAAATTAATGTAAGGAAGAAACTAGTAAAGTGCCAGATTTGGAGCATAACTTTGTATTGTGCTGAAACACTTCGCAAAGTAGATCAGAAATACTTGGAAAGTTTTAAAATGTTCTGCTGGAGAGGGACGAAGAAGATCGATTGGACCGATCGTGTGAGAAATGAAGTATTACATACAGACAAGAAGGAAGGGAATATCCTACATACAATAAAAAGAAGTGGGGCTAACTGGATTGGTCACATCTTGCGTAGAAACTGCCTTCTAAACCATGTTACTGAGGAAAAACATAAGAAAGGATTGAAGTGGCGGGGAGACGATGAAGAAGACGTAAGCAGTTACTGGATGACCTTAAGAATAGGCGAGAATACTAGAAACTGAAAGAGGAAACACTAGATCGCACTCTGTGGAGAACTCGCTTTGGAAGAGGCTATGGACCTGTTGTAAGACTGCGGAATGAATGAATGTAGTACCGAAGGACGTATCAAAAACATGAATGATGAGAAGAAGAAGTGATTTATGCATGGAGGATGTGAATTGCTACGATTACATATCGTCAATGGTAGATGAATGAAATATGATCACGGAGCACTGAAGAAATATTAACGACAGGAGGGAAATCGATATTCACATACAGGAAGGGCCTGCCAACCGCCAGCTTATTAAGTATAAAATCTCTCATACGATGACCTGAAATTGAAGCCGATCCTCAGCGGTGAGAAGTACTGAATTTGGAAGGAGAAGAGAGTGACAACTGCATGGACCGACTAAATAAAACTACGAAACAAATCAGCCACGACGAGATTCACACTAACAAGTCAGTACTTCTCTACACCACAGGGCTGCGGGTACACCACAACATTCTGTGTGTGTGTGTGTGTGTGTGTGTGTGTGTGTGTGCGCGTGTTTGTGTGTGTGTGTCAATTAAGGATTTACTAAGCACTACGTGCATAACGCTGACCCCGGGGGCCGGGCCGTCTAAGGCATGGGTATGCGGCTGCTCTCTTCCTGGGAATGCGGGTTCCAGTCCTCACAGGGCATGGATGTCATTCTCTTATGAGCGTTGTGTGTTGTCGTGTAACTGTCTGTGCTTCGGGCTGATCACTTGCCCAGAGGATTCCTATCGAGTAAGGTATGTTTAGCTGAGTGCGATCGTGAAGTCCCGACAATGAGGAGGCCCTGGCCCACTAGGGGCTGTTATGCCATGAAAAAAAGCGCATAATTCAGTGACAAATACTCTTTTCTTAATTAATCGATTATTGATAAATGGATGTTCAATCATATATTTTAATCGGCTGGCATGCCAGAATTTTAATACGTCTTTCTGAAAAAAAAAATTAAACTTCAAACTCTACATAATGATAGACGTACAGACTGCAGTAACAAGTCTGATCAGGCGACTATGCGAGAAGAAGCTACCCGGAAAATTTCAATTTTCGTTGCGATTTTCCACGTTCATTCCATATTCAACCAAAAGCTTGGACATGGAAACGAAAGACAGAATTTACTGCAATAATTAACACATTATGGCCTGACCTATAGCTGTACACACAGACACATGGTGTATCACAATCATCGCCTTGTGAACGAAATGCCATGTAATGAATTTGACCCCGGGGGAAAGGGTTGGATGTTTTTCACAAAAGCTCCCACCGTAATTCACTCCCTATCCAATAATAGGTAGAAACCCTACTAGCATATGCACACAAGTGATAATTGTGAGGCGAAAATGGCATTCCACAAGAGGACACCAAGTCATTTACTTTTAATGACAAAGGCTTCGTTGATTATTTATAGTTTGTTTTCAACCACAGTGCAGCTCGATCTGGAAATGAAGCGAATAAAAACACTTTCATTCCCATCAGCATATTTCGACCCACGCAATAAAGATCAATGGTTAAACAGAATATGGCCATAAAATAATATATATGTCTCATTACAAAGTGCCTCAGAAGCTGACGATAGTTCAACCGCTGAAGTCGTTTCCTGCCCTCAATGGAACCCGAAATATAAAAACGTAACCATAAATGGCTGTGTCTCATATATGCAGTGTTACAGAGCACATGTATTACACCACTTTAAAGCACATGCACTACCATTTTGTGCATTCTGGAAGATACAAACTCAACACGTTTCCTTGACAAGTCAAACGTATCGAATTTGTTCTTCAAATTTCGAAGGCGTTTTTAGTTGTGTCCGGTAGAATTCCACTTTTTTCCGGCCCCAAAAATTAAGTCACGTACAGTAAGATGGGGACTCCATGATGGTGATTCTCTTTGTCCTCGACGCCCAATCCAACGACAAAGAAAATGGTTGTCGAACCGCATACGAACAGCAAGCGTAAAAGACGGTGGTGCTCCATAAAGAATTAAGTATCTTATTAATAATTTTCCTGCTGAGAAACTACAGGCAACATAAAAATATCAGTCATTCTTGTGGGAGATAAAACCACGTGACATAAGTATTTACTTTGCAGTCAATCGGTATAATCTCATAACATGGGCCAACCAAGTTTTAAATTAAAAATCCGTACAGATAAAATCGCAGTTTCATATATTTTAATCACTAGGTTTACAGATGGGAGAATGGAAGGTAAAACACACTGAAAAGAACAGTAGTAAGCATTTCCCGATATCAATCCGCTCCTAACTTTTTCTTGTAAGTAATTTTGACTTGTTACTGCCATTATCGCATATCTCAACTCTTGTCATGTTTCGATAGATTTATCGCCAACCTTATGTCACGACTGTGGTGCACATTCGATCGAAGCTGTGGACGAGATTTATCGGGAACATTAGAAATACGCAGCAAGGAAGCTAACCACTACAGCGCAACTTCGAGAAGCTCCATAAAAATCTCACTAACGAGCTTCACGAAGAAGGGTTCTTTTTGAGAAGCTAACAGGCCCTCAGAAAGTCAATAAAGTCCCCATATTTTATGGAATCCAAAGGTTCAGTTCCGAGTTCACAAGAGCCTTTCACCTGCCCCTGTCCTGAGACAGTTGGAACAATTTCAAGTTCTCCCATCTTCTTTGATTATATCCACTTCAATATTATTATCCAGCATAATCCTAGGTCTTCCAGGTAGTCTTTCTTGTTCATGTGTTTCCATCAAAACCCTGTATGTATTTTCCCCCTTCCTCACATACGCCTCATGTCTACCCCATCTCGTCTTCTTCTACTTTGTTTTCATCGTGCCAAATGACACTCTTCGGCTACCCTGACTGAGGTTTTTCCGTGCTTTTTCCTCAGTTGTAAGGCAAATGCCATGGTATTACTCGCAAAGACGGGGCACGGCCCGCACTCTTCCCAATTGGGCGATATTTTTACACGGTTAATTCATCTTTAATTTTAGTTTGATTACTCTGAGTTCGAATCCCAGCAAGCCTTCCAACCAAAGTTTTTAATTTTGTTGTTCTGTGTACTGTTTTTGTGTAAATGTGTACTTTACTACTGCCACTGGGTGCCAACCCAATTACAGTTAACAAATATATCAATATCAATATCACTTTAATAATATGTGGTGAGGGGTATAAGCCATGAATATTGTCTGTATGCAAGTTTTCTCCGGTCTCCGGTTTCTCCCACACTCTTAGGCACAAATGTCTTCCTCAGCTCCCTTTGTGTGTGCAGTATGAATTACTTTCATTGTTAATTACACTTCACGCGATCTAACCAGTTTCCCATCCACAACAGAATATATTAAAAATTAAAAGTGCGTAGGTCGACTCTTCTTCCTAAATTTCTCTAAAATAATTAATGCTGTTAACTACCAGTGTACACTAAAACCACAACACTTACGCGTAAATGGTCTGCATTTTCCTACGATTAGATTTTAAAGACGATCCAAAAGTGATGTGGAGTCTTTTCAGTCTAAATGTTCTTGTTCAAAGGTTTTAAAGAACACTTACTCTGCCTGAAATAGGGAATCCGTTACTGCAACTTACGTAATTTTCTTTTTTAAGTCACTTAGTGAGCTATCAAGGGTTTAGTCAAAGAGAATTATAAGGGCACAAATGCTGCAGAGATTATTCGTGTTTTTAATCAATTCCCGTTTATAGTCGACATTAGGGTGAAAAATATAATCTTCGCATTAAGTTTTAGTATGAATATATGGTAAAATTATGAGCAAGTGCAAGTAAGTTGTCAGTAAATGTCCGATTTGACAGACACGGCTATGACGTCAAAATACCATGCCTTGAGACGGTCACAACTCAGCACGTAGTAAGCAGGAGTGGAAAAAGTCACATATCTAAGGAAATACTTTTTAAATAAGAGACACTACTTCAACGTGACTTCGACGTTTGGAGGTAACATTTCGATATGGATACACATTCATATATCGCAACAAAGGATATCAAAGCGAGAGCTTGACACTTCCGAGCAGACAGCACAAAGAAACAAAAAAAGAGCTCAGTACTGTCACGTGAAATGTCCTGCCGTTTCGCTAGACGGTATCGCTGACTCCGCTGTTAAATTCACAACATTTTACCTTGCACAGGATTTATGAATTGTCATCATATTTTTATTCTTGTAAACTTCGAATAACTCGTGAACCGAACATTTCACTATTACTGGGTGAATTCATTCGTTGATGCGACTGTGGAAGCGGAAATGAGGTTTACGTATGTACAGCCACACAAAGAACAGAGCGACTAGTTCAATGTCATAATACATTAGCATAAAAACGTGTTTTTAAATTCTTTAGTTCGCTGTAATATTTTCCAAGTACAAAATATTTTTAAATTCTTTATCTACAAAAACATTATTACGGATGAACTTCGATGACAGTTTAGCAGTAAGAAGGTCATAAAAGTGATCAGTATATAACATTTATTGCTTCACACAACTGTGCAAATTCACTGCTAACAGGATCAAAAAGACACGCAATGTAGGCATAACCAAAACATTTTGGGCATTCGCGTAATCATTGTGGCGATGGAAACCCAACATTGCCTTCTGTGTTTCTTCCTCATTGTCTCATAAACGCCAAAGAGTTCTGAAAAAAAAATTAATGAATGGAAATTGTGTGTTTTAATTCTTCGCAACGTTTTTCTGAAACGCTTCCCATTCCGAGAAGAATTCGGCGATATGTTACCACAAATATACACAGGTTCTCGTGTAACGTAACCACTATTCATGTCAGGTTTTAAATTAACGTGAATTTTCTCAACGGAATTTAGAAAAGTCCTCAAATATAAAATTCCGTAAAAATCAGTCCAGTGGGAGCCGAGTTGTTCCATGCGAATAGACAGAAATGAATAGACACTTTTCGCAATTTTTCGAACGTGCCCAAAGACAGGTCTCAAATGAAAGTACCAGAAGTACGTAAGAGGTTAGATAATAAATGAGCAAGTGTGTGTTATGTGTATTTGCTGTACTAATGTGTGTATTGCTGTTTTTTACTTTAGAAGCCGGACTGCTGACTAGAAGTCAGTATTCGAAAGGTCCAGCGACCGGCCACCTCGACACAGGTTTTTCTTGGTTTCCCTGTGTCTACAAGCAAATGCTGAGATGGTTCCCAAGATTCCAAGTTGCCACTAAATGCTTCTAATGTAGCCCACCCGACTTAAATTTATTAGTAACCAATTACATATTTTGTATACATGTAAAATAACCGCTGCCACCAGCTGACAACCCAACTGCAGTTAATAAATATTATTATTATTATTATTATTATTAAGTACACGAATTAAAATATCCTGTTTTAAGTCCAGACGGCGAAGGAGATTTAGGAAATGGCAGATACAGTCTTCACTGCACAAAACGTAAGACAGGCAATGTATAAATCACGTAATATTAAGGAACGTTTGTGTAACCATTTTTGCAGTCTAAAAGCAATAAGTATTACATGTTATGAGTGTGCGTTTCTAGCCTTAGGTACCCGCCATGCAAGGAGCATGCACCATATTGTCGTCTGTAACCTGCCCGGCTCTGCAGTATTTGTCCACATTATCTCACAAACAGAAATATTAAAAAATAAATAAATAAAACATAAAATGTGTGTTTTGATTTTCTCTACAAATTCTGTCTGAAACATTTTTCATTCTACGAAGAATGGAAATAGATGTGGTCATAAATGTAAATTGGTCTTCATGCACTCTTGTTATTCCTGCCAAATTTAATGAAACTTGAATTTTCTAGACAGACTTTCGAAAGAAAAAAAAGAACTCAAATATCAAATTTAATGAAAATCCGTTCCGTGAAGCCGAGTTGTTCCACACAGACCGACGGACAGACACAGACAGACAGACAGACATGACAAAGCTAATACTCGCTCTTCGATACTATTCAAACGCGCCAACAATCACTTTGTGTTACAAATGACAGGTAAGTTAAATTGATTTCGGAGTCCTTCCAGGGATCCATTTTATCGCACTTTAGGCGATTTGGTAAAGTAGCGAAAAGCGACCAAAAACTTTGTCGTGTACGTTTGTCCGTACTTCCGAATGGAACAATTCGGCTCCCGATGGAAGCGTTTTCGTAGAATTGTATACTGTGTTATATTAAACTCCGTTCAGAAAATAACTAATAGGCATTTGCAAGAGGGTCGCGGTAAATTTTTCTTGGATTCAGAAAAGGTTTAGACAAAGGTCACGGAAAAAATGCAACCTCTAACTTATTTTCCCCAAAATCGTAGCGTGGAAGAAAAAATTACAAGAATTACGAGACGGCAAGGGAGGCCAAAGTAAAACTACCCAATATAGTTGAAGAATAAAAGACCAACTTGATGTCACTTATGTGCTCAACATGTTTCGGACATTAACATATCCATCACCAGGAGCTTGCGACTATTCTGTTGAATTACCACATTGGTCGTATTGTTCTTGGTTCGATGTGTGTTGGAGTTTCGGTGTGGTTGGGTTGGAGTGGTGCTTCAGCCTGCAACACGGATACAACTCCAACCCAACCACACCGAAACTCCAACACACATCGAACCAAGAACAATACGACCAATGTGGTAATTCAACAGAATAGTCGCAAGCTTCTGGTGATGGATATGTTAATGTCCGAAACATGTTGAGCACATAAGAAGTGAAATAAAATAGCAAGTGACATCACGTTGGTCTTTCATTCTTCAACTATCACAATGATGCACGGTCCAATAAACATAAGATACCCAATACAGATCTGATGTATTGTTACGTAACAATACAAGAGCGCAGTGTTCGTGTTGTCACATCACGTTCCTCTGCTGCTGCCAATTTTTTTCAAACGATTTATATGATGTAAGTACAATTAAGGAAAAAAGGTACAAAACTAATACTTAACATTTAGTGAATATATATGCGAATGTACAATTTAGTATCTAAATAGATAATGAATGTGCCTATGAATTGTGTAGGACATGTTATTTCTTAGCCATAAATTACATGGGTGAGTATTGGAGGTTATGCACCACCGATAAATTTCACACGCAAAAAATTTAATGTAGACAAAGAAACAATAGTTTGTTAAAAGGAAAACTAAAACAGACACTAATAACAGTAAGTGCACCGAATAATACTAGTACCATTACGAAGAACAGCAAATATGTGATGACAGACAGCAAAACTCTGATAAGACATCAGTGGTAAGTTGTACTTATCGTTTCCAACCTTGCACTTTTCACAAACATCATAATGCAAAGTGCAATAATTCACTTTATCAACACTGGCAATTAATAAACGACGCAACAGACACCGAGTAAATAGGAAAGAGTAGCAGTATGACCTTCGGGCTGCTCTCACATTCCTTTTACGGCTTCATTTAGAAGTTAAAATATTCTGTTATTGCGACAGTAACAGGTTCAGTTCTAGTGCGTTATGAACAACGTCCCGTCGCCGTTGTGAATAACGCCATAACTGATATTATTAATTTCATATATTTAAACTGAGTTCGTGTATTGTAACAAAGTTTCAGGGTGCCCGATTTAACTCTTCTGTCGTCTTTGAAAATGAAGGCTCGATAATGAGTTCCTTGTCGACTAGTGGTTGTTGCGCCAAGGGTGGAAAAATTACAGGGGTGCTGATAAGTTCTTAGCCCGACTAGGAAGGAAACAAGCTAATGTTTCTGTCAGAATGGCGTAAATTTCGTTCGGCGTCTTGCCTTGTAGGAAAACATACTTCATGACAGTTCGCGTCTCGATTTTGTTGAAAACTCGCGCGTCCCTGACATTCTTCCGAGCTTGTTTCTTTCCCAGATGGGCTAAGGACTTATCAGTATACCGGTATATATATAAATCGTCTTGAAAAGGAAACTTATAAGAAATTACAATGGATCTTACGGAAGTAGGGTAGGAGGTCGATGACTATGCGTCTCGCTCAGGATAGTGTCCAGTGGAATCTTGCAGTGAGCATGCTGATACATACAGGATGGGGAATTTGACTAGCTGAGATACTATTAGCTTTCAAAGAAGGACTTTATTCCATGGCACAGTTCATTCTGAAATGGCAAGTCTCTACGACGAAAGAGTGCCATAGGAAAAATCCAGTTACGGTTGAACTCTCCTGTCCATTGAAATGATATCTGAAGTTCTGACGGTGGCGAGTATTGAGACTAGGACCTTGAGGCATGTGATTCCACATCCTCTGGTAGATACCAAACTGCGCGGCGTTACATCCCAGAAGACCAAAATATTATTTAATCAAAATCAGTTTCGAACTTCACGAAGAATTCTAAGAAGTAGTTGAGGATTCCATTAAAAAATAAAATGTCAACAGGCCTATCAAATACTCGTAGACAACTTAAATTCAATAACAGAAGACAGACACGTGAACATGTTGGATGTCAGAACAGTTACATTTATGTAAGGAAAAAATTGGCTTATTTTAAAACGGATATAAAGTGGATGCAGCATCTGTATGGAGATCGGAAATCTTCTGGCAGAAAATCATAACTTGCAGTCATTACAGTGGGCAGACTATTAGGCAAAAAGATCAGGGTTGAAGGTCCCAGGCAACAACATATGCTGAGAAAGAGGATTATGCACTCCGAGATATTCTGCTCATAATGCAGCAATAATTACTACGGCTGTATGAAACAAGAGAGAAAACTGGAACAGTACGTGCCAACATTCATTCTGACCGCAAACAAACTACAACCAGACTGTGCAGTGGACCCTACATTGGACAGGTACATCGCGAAGCGAATGTTACACAAACAGTTTAGTATGCACGTCATTACCTAGTCTAATTTAAGTCCTTTGGGTTATTTCGAAGAACAAAACAAAACGCCACGTACTTTTTTCATTACAATGTAAGCGCCTTTTAAGAAACACATCATTATCCTACAGCTCTATCCAAAAATCGGCCTCCGCCTGGTTGGTTTTCTTCTTGCTTGGCTGCAGTACAGCCATTTCGAGGTCTGATGTGGAAGTTTTGAAGAACACAAAAAACTTCTGCCCCGGTCGGAAATCGAAGTACGATTCCTTGATCGTCCAGCTCCTTCACTAAACAAATTAAACCAAAATAAAAGATTATTTGAAGAAAGGCCGATTTTAAAAATTTCAGTAAAGAACTTTTACATGTAGCCTACATCTTACGGTGTTTCAGCGTGGCAGTTTCGTTACAGACGTGAGTAACAACAACTGTAAGGTAAAGGATAAGCTGTCCTTCTACATGCCAAGAAGGCCTATAGTATAACTCTACACATTCTTAACCCTGGAATTAGATGGACATGGGTGGTTAGTCTCACGCGCCGGCAGCGTTTCTTCTGGACAAAGACCCTTGGTACCCACTCAACAGGAGGAGGGGTGGGCCCCAGATCAGGTCTGGACATTGGAAGACATAATACTTTATTTGTCCCTGTCGGTGTTTGCACCCCGGATCGTCCAAACCGTGGCCCAGTCACCTCAAAGACCGAACTTTCCCCGCTCCGTGAAATTAAACGTAACCAAGCACTTTGCTTTCCAAGAGCGAAAAATTGAATTCACAAACATTTTAGGCTTCCGCCACGCACTAGATGAAATGACCCTTAAGGATAGGACCGATAGGTCGTTCCGAAACGTCGATAAGGAATTACCACTATAAGCTGCATAATATTCTAGGAGAGCGCAGATCTCATGATCCAGAATATCGCTGCGCTTCGTTAAATTGTACGGCGAAAAATCAAAGAATCAGATTTATCTATCTTTCTCTTTCAGTTGCCTTGCCACAAGCGCGTAACTGGCAGAATTTGATACACTCGCTGTCAGCATTGTGACAACCTACCAAAAGAAGCAGCTGTTATCAATTATACACCCATCAGTCAAATATAACGTACCGTGAATATCCACATTATGCAGTCCGTCGTGACTGAATTTATAATTTGCACAGGGCCAGTTACCTAGACTCGTGCAAATGTATTTTTCACAAATTCATTTTAGTTCCTTCATTTGGGGATCACACAACTCTCGAAAATAAAATTGAACATTTGTAATGTATCATGTGTGGTATCAGTCAAACGTACCTGCCCACCCAGCAAAGGTAAATGCTTGTTAAACTGGCAAGAAATTGCTACGAACATTACTGCCTACAACATACGCGTAAATAAGTAAGTTTAGGGCACAAATCATTAATACTACTTTCCCCCGAACACCATCATATTGACAGACGGTCTTAACTCTTTAAAATATCATTAACCGAATCGCTTTTGCGAAAGAGACATGGTGCGTTTGCTGTGAGGGCTAGAAACCAAATTTTTAACTCTGGGTTTAAAACGGAAAGGACTTACGCATCTTGTACTTAGCGTACCGTCGGACTTAAACAATTAACATGCAAATTACATTCTCTTCTGTCACAAATGGCATATGACGTGACAGGCCAACATCAATAATATTAATATATTAAGTCTTTTATTGCAACAAAAGTATGTATTTCGTTGTGAAGAAAATTATACGTTATTATCACCCAAGTAAGAGCCATATATACAGGGTGTTTCACGACTTTAGGGCATAACTGTAGGAGGTGATTTCCTAGGCCTTTGTGATCAAAAAAGTTCATATAAACATGTGT
>Ga0131853_10018493_pt1 | contig 12678 bp, 11 predicted proteins | sample TergutLab28metaG_FD_92764 | JGI IMG/M metagenome (GOLD analysis project Ga0131853, IMG submission 92764) | Labiotermes labralis P1 segment gut microbial communities from Petit-Saut dam, French Guiana - Lab288 P1 (version 2) (version 2) | ecosystem: Host-associated > Arthropoda: Insects >...
AAATCTTTGAGACTATTTTGTCCCGGCGCTGAATCAGCGACGCTTGCTCATACCACTAAGGGTATTTCTGCGCGTCGTTTCCTTGCTCTATGCCAAAATATCGCTCAAAGCTTTTAGCAAGATTTAGTTGGTGGAGTAATAGCCACAACTCAATTACTTCGTATTATTCCTCAATCTTATCTAAAAAACAACAGAAGGTCAATATTTATAATCATTTAAGTAAAAATTTTTGAAAAATTATGATGAAAAGTACTTGAATTACTGCTTCATTTTGAAAAAGACACGAACAAAATGTCGAACTTTTTATGTGAGGCGCGCTAATCAACCGATATGGCTATATATTTCTGTAGTCAAGGTTTTACCCATGAAAGCTATGCTTTGATGGATTCCCGTTCGTGCCTGCGGCACAGGTTTAGCGCGCGCGTAGCACCAGTCCCGAAGGGCTTAACCCCCCCCCCACCTTAACCGAACGTAGTGAGGTTGGTCAGTTCGCCCACCGCTCGCTCCACCCAAAAGTCTTTGGCTTTTTAGGGACCCCGGGTTGGTCTGCCGTTAAGCGGCATAGACTTCGCGCCAAGCCGTTGGTCTTCTTGGCGTTTAGAGTCGGAGGTCTTATGCCCTTGAGATAAAAAACACGCATTAGCAATGGCTGTACAACCATCAACAAATGCGTGCTTAATATATATTACTCCACCAATTAAAGCAAGCCAAATCTTTGAGGCTATTTTGTCCCGGCGCTGAGTCAACGACGCTTGCTCATACGCTAAGGGTATTGCTGCGCGTCGTTTCCTTGCCCTATACCAAAATATCGCCCAAAGCTTTTGGCAAGATTTAGTTGGTGGAGTAATATCGTGGGTTTGTAGCGATTTTATAGTCAGTCCACTATATAAGCCAACAATTCATTAATTTAATATTCTTCATAGCATGATAAGACCATTTTACTGCTCGGGCTTATTTCCGGCTTGCAACCCTCGCTTACCAATTTTTCTACAGATTCACCTATCCAATCTGCAATAATTTCCAACTCTGACAATGTTAACACAATTTTTCCATCCATAACCTCATTAGCACATTCCTCGTCCCAATCAAAGAGATCCATAAGAACTTTATATGTAACATTTAAAGTTCCCAGGTTGATATTTGTAAGCATTTTTACATAGGCCATAATAACCCTCCTTTAAATACGAAATGTGCTATGAATATATCTCTATTTGCTAATTTTTTCAACATTTATTCATGAAATGACAGTTTTTGCTCATGAAATGCACATATATTTAAATATTTTAATTTATCGTGTTGTTTAGTGCAGCATTTAAGCAACACTAATTGTGTTCAAAGGCTTTTCAAAAGCAGCGTCAAGGCTTTACATTTTGCCTTTGGCAAAATATAAAGCTATTTGGTGGGGGCTTGAAACCCCCACCAAATAGGCGGTTCGCCCCGCCGCCTTCGCCAAAGCAAGCTTTGGCTTAGAGGCAGGGGTCTTCGCCCTTGAGATAAAAAAAGAGCTGACCAAACTTGCGAGTTGTCAGCCCTTTTTATAGTCAAGCTAATTACTTGAAAATCGAACAGATAAAGCATATTTATTGCTATTTTAAATGTAAGCTGGGCCACTATATTCTACAGCAACTCTTCTGCCGCCTTTATAATACTATCAACATCCAGCCCATAGTCTTTCTTTAAGAAGTCTAAGCTGCCGGTTTGGCCGTATCTTCCATTCACTCCAAGCCTTTTAAATTTAACGGCCTTAGCGGATTCAGCAATAATCTCAGCAACAGCACTGCCTAAGCCTCCAACTACTCCGTGGTTCTCCAAAGTAATAATTCTACCGCATGAATCAATGCACTTATTAACTGCCTCACTATCAAGCGGGTTTATCATGAACATGTCAATTACCCCGGCTGATATGCCCTTCTCAGCCAGCTCCTCCGAAGCTTTAAGCGCATCAGATACACAAATGCCTGAAGCGATTATCATGAGGTCTTTGCCTTCCCTTACTACTTTTGCTTTTCCACAGCTAAATGTCTCTTGTTCATTATAAATTTGAGGAACTTTTTTACGTGTGGTACGAATATACCAAAGTCCGCCTTTTTCATAGCTCATTTTTATAAGTGCTCTCATCATATGCTCATCTGAAGGCTCTGCAACATAACAATTAGGCATGGTTCGCATAAGCGCTACATCTTCAAAAGGCATATGTGTACCGCCGTTAAATTCGGTGCTTATGCCGGCGTCTGAGCCAAGTATTGTCGTCTGTAAGCCTGAGTATGCCAGAGAGATAAAAACCTGGTCAAAAGCCCTTCTAGTGGCAAATGCAGCAAAGGTATGAATAAAGGGCCGCTTACCCCTAAGTGAAAGACCGGCAGCAAGACCTACCATTTGAGCTTCCATTATGCCGCAGTTAATAAATTGCTCAGGGAATTTATCTCTGAATTTGTTTGTACCGATAGATGAAGCTAAGTCAGCCTCTACAGCAACTACGTTCCTATCTTTTTCCGCAAGTTCCAAAAGTGTATCTACGTAAGCCTTGCGCATTTCAACATTAGCTTCTTTAAGCATCTTTAAGCCCCTCCAATTCCTTTTCAGATTCAGCAATAAATTTTTTGATTATAGCCGTATCTTCCTCTGTGGGCCGTATGTGGTGATTGTCTTTCTTGTTCTCAATATGGGCAAACCCTTGGCCTTTTACTGTGTTTAGTATAATTGCATGTGGCTTTCCATTAATCTTTTTAGCTGCTTGTATGGCGTTATAAATCTCTGAAACATCGGCACCGTCTACTGTAACTGTGTCAAAACCAAATGCGGAGAAGATAGCTTCAAAATCTTTCTCGCCGCCAACTTCTTCCATAGTTCCATCCAGCTGTTTTTTATTGTAATCTACAAAAACAAACAAATTGTCCAGATAATTACTGGCGGCAAATTGCAGCGCTTCAAAGCATTGGCCCTCATTCATCTCACCATCGCCTACGATGCAGTAAACAGACTGATTCAAACTATCCATCTTAATAGCCTTTGCAATGCCTGTGGCCACACTTATACCCTGACCTAATGAGCCTGAGGTCATGTCAACACCGGGAGTCAACTTCCTATCCAAATGGCTGGGAAGATTAGTACCGTTTTTATTCAGCGTCATAAGCATTTCCATAGGAAAATAGCCTTTAAGAGCAAGGGCAGAATAAAGCCCCGGTCCCGCATGGCCTTTTGAGAGTATGAAGTAGTCCCGCCCGTCCCAATTAGGTTTTTTGGGGTCTATATTCATAACTTTACCGTAAAGCACAGCTAATGTCTCCACTATAGAAAGACAGCCGCCGTAGTGGCCAAAGCCCAAATTATCAAGGGCTTTTACCGTGTTTAACCTAATTTCAAAAGCAAATTTTTGAAGCTGTAAAACTTCTTGTTTATCCATTTTAACCTCCAAATTAATTTTTACAAACAGGAGTGTAATCGGCAGGTTTTAAAGCACCAATTCCATCCGCCCTACCCTATATGTTACTGTATCAAATTTTATCAGACTAACTGTTTTAAAGCCATGTTTTTCATACCACTTTTTAAGCTCAACATTATCGTCTATCATTCCAAGTATTATTTTATTGCATTTTTTCTTCTTTGCGGCCTCTTTGGAAAATTCTATAAGCTTACTTCCAAATCCCATTTTTTGATACTCAGGCAGTATGGCTAAATCGTTAATTTTCATAACGCCATCTTGAATCATTACTGATAAAAAGCCAATGCGTTTACTGTTATGAAAATAGCTGTACATCTGACAACCTTCGACAAACTCTTTTCTAAGTTCAGAGAGAGGTAGCCTTGTCCGCCCTCTGTGCGGGCAATTTTCTTCGGTCTGATTAAATCTTAGCGCGCTGGCTTCGTAACTTATTTTCATAAGTTCAAGACAGTCATTAAGCTCTGATTCCACGATTGATTTAATCATTTCATTGCCTCCTTTCGAGGGAAATTTTGTTCACTAAGCTGTTTAGTTAAATATCTACCCTTTGCATCGCCTACGAGTAAGATTTAATCGCCTTTAAAACCTCACCCAAAAATCTTTCTCTGTCAATTTCTAAAAGCACATGGCAGTTAGCATCTTTGCCTTTATGAGCGCGCCGGCGGTCGGCTATGGTATAACCCCTCATATATCTTCCGCCTATTTCAATCATTACATTTAAGTCTTCACCCTTAAACATGTCAGGGTACAAAAGGACAAGAACAGAGCATACATCATGCATACAAACGTATTCATTATCTCTTTCCTTGCCTTTATTAAATTTTTGGAAATTGAACTCGACAGCTTTAGACATCATATCGGCAACAGCATTGTTTATAGAACTTATCTTGTCAAGCTCTTTGCCGTATATTCTCGCTTCGTGAGTAACGTCAAGCCCGGCCATTATTATCGGTATGCCGCTGGTATAGACTATGTGAGCCGCTTCCGGGTCGGCCAGTATATTAAACTCACCGGCCGGTGTATGATTGCCTGTATAAAGACCGCCGCCCATTATGGACAACTCTTTTATTTTAGACTTAAGCTGCGGATAAGCTTTTAACAATATAGCGATGTTAGTAAGAGGCCCTACGGCTATTATTGTAACAGGTTCGTCACTTTCTTCCAATATTTTCTTTTGAGCCTCAAGAGCGCTCATTTCTTCAAGAGGGTGCCAGTATTTTTCTTCAAGAGAGTAAGTACCAAGACCTGTTTCTCCATGCGCTTCCGGCGCTTCTATAACGTCCATACCCATAAGCGGCCCACGGGCACCTTTGTAGATCTTACTTTTCACAGCTAAAGTACCTAAAACCACACGGGCCGATCTGGTAACGTTTTCGATAGAAACGTTGCCCGCCACCGTTGTTACCGCCTTAATATCAAGCTGAGGCAGTGAAAAAGCAACAACAAGAGCCAGTGCATCGTCTATACCGGGATCACAATCAAATATTACAGGTATTTTTTTATCCATATCTATTCTCCTTCAGTAGTTATTAGCGCTAAATCACTTTAAAAAGGAACAGAGCTAGGTGAGAAAGCGGCGGATTTAGTGCGTTTCGAACCGACGCTTTGTGAGTATTTTAAAGTAAATTTAGCATAGCGCACTGTACTGCCTTTTAATGATAAGGCTTAGTATCAGCGCGCATAGTATAATGATAGCCAGCAATGAAAAAATATTACCTATACCTATGATGCTTATAAACCTTCCAGTTAGCGCGGCGCTTATGGCTATACCTATAGAGCTTGAGCAAAGTATAGCACCGGTAGCCGTGCCGGAGCTGCCTCTAAATAAGGTGCCTATTATCCCAATACTCAGGCTGAAAAGAGTACCTACACACATACCGATTAGTATAAACAGCGCAAGCGACAAAATCCCGCTGCTGAAAAATAAATTGATGGTATATGCAATAAGCGCAACAGAAAGCTCAATACTAAGCAACCTTGACGCATGTAGCTTAAGCTTGGATGTTAGCAAGAAATTAATTACAGCCCCGATTATACAGCCCAGCTGAAATAATGACAAAACCCTCACCGACCAAACGTCAGAAAAATTATACACTTCTCTAAAGTAAACATCGCCCCATTCGCTGATAGTAGAGTTTATTATTGCCACAAAGAAAATGAAAAAGCATATGGTCAAGCCTTCTTTTTTAAAAGAAGGGGGTCTCTTAAATGCAACTGTCACTTCCTCATTTCGCTTTTTATCAGCCAAAGGCGGGAACTTTACTTTAAGCAAAAGCATTATATGTACAAATATCAAAAAAGCGTAGAAATGGTAAGCAAGGCGCCAATCAATCCCTCTCTCCAGCAAGATACTTACAAAAAGCGGTGATGTAAGCGCCCCCATGGCAAATGATATCTGCACAAAGGGCATTAGCGGTATGGGGTTTTCATGAGCATCAAATAAAACTGATTGTGAAGCAGCATCAATAAGAGAAAAGCCCATGCTTAGCACAACTATTGTAAAAATAAGCAGTGAAAAAACACCAAAGCTCGGAATAGAGATATACGCCGCTAAAAAGAGGATAATACCGGCCAATATAACCGGTCTGCGCCCAATTTTATCAGAGAGCCTCCCAAAAACTATAGGCAGTACGCCGTTAATAAGGCCCCTAAGTGTAATTAAAAACCCAATACCGGCCAGCCCTATTCCATAAGCTTCCATCAGGTTAGTTTTTGTTGCCGATAAAAGAAAAACAGTTGAGCCTATTAAAAATATATTTACCATTGAGAGAATGGTAACAAAAGTATATTCGCTATTTATCCCCGCCAATCTCTGTCTTTTGTCTGATTTTAAATTATTATTTGCCGAATTATCTGTCATGCTTTTTAAGCCTTTCAAGTAAAATTAGTAGCTGTTATAGCTGTATCACTTTGAAAGTGATACAGCACAAATGTGAACATAGTTCGCATTTGCCGCATTAACTTTTTGCAAAACTCTCCACTTCCTTCCTGCTTGGAATGGAAGTTTGAGCACCGTACTTACTCACAGCCAGTGCAGCGGCTTTCTGTGCAAATTCCACCGAATCATCAATCTTTTTACCCTCAAGCCGGGCTACAGCAAGAGCGCCTAAAAAAGTATCGCCGGCGGCAGTAGTGTCTAAGGGGGTAACTTTATTGGCAGGCATAATTTTACCCACTTGCCCGTCAAAATAAGCGGCGCCTTTTTCTCCCAAAGTTATGATAGGGTTTAATACGCCCTTTTCCTTAAGCATCTCCAGCGCTTCAAAGGCTCTTTCTTCACTGTCAATTTTAATACCGCATAATTTCTCGGCCTCATTTTCATTAGGTACAAGAGTATAAAGCCCTCTAAGCATACTATCATCAACAGCTCTGAATGGAGCAGGGTTTAAGAAAATCTTTTTGCTGTCTTTATATTTTTTGATTACATAGCGGATAGTTTCTAAGGGTATTTCAAATTGCAGCAATATAATCTCCGCCTCATCAATCAATTCCTTTTTTGACTCAATATCAGCAATACTTACTTTAGCGTTAGCGCCTTCACTAAGCACAATCATATTGTCACCCTGAGCCACCACTATCATGGCAATACCGCTGCGCTCATTAGGATCAACCATTAACCCATCGGTATTAACGCCAAAGCTTTTCATTGATTTAGTGAGAGCCTCACCAAACTCATCATTGCCTACCCGGCCAATAATAGTAACATCACCGCCAAGGCGGGCACAGGCAGCAGCTTGATTAGCCCCTTTCCCGCCGGGGATGGTTTCAAATGAATGACCTATCAGAGTTTCACCCATTTCAGGCATGTAAGTTGTCTGTATAACTAAGTCCATATTAAGACTTCCAATAACTACAATTTTACTCATAACAAGCCTCTCTCATTAATGATTTGAATTCAGGATAAATCAGGATTTTTTTGACTTTGCCCCCTTCATCTTTCTGTAAGAAGAAACGCAAAGCAATATGATTGTCGCAATGTAAGGAATGGTTTGTACCAGTTCTGACGGAATTTGGAACAGCTGCATATTATTGGCCAGCGCATCAAAAAATCCAAAAAGCATTGCAGCAAGCATACCGCCTATAGGTGCCTGACCGCCAACATTAGAAGCTGCTAAGGCTATGAATCCTCTGCCGGCAACCATATCACGGGTAAACATAGACAGATAACCCATAGACATAAAAGCCCCGCCAAGGCCGGCTAATACGGCGCAAATAAGAAAGGCGATAAAGCGTGTCTTTTTAACTGATATACCTACAGATGAGGCGGCATCAGGATTTTCACCAACCGAGCGTATTTGAAGACCCAGAGGCATTTTAAACAGTAGCACATGCACTACAATAACCGAAAGAAAAGCGATGTAAGTCAGCGAAAAGTGCCCTGATACAATGTCGCCAAGTATCGGTATATCTCTGATAATCGGTATATGCCACACAGGAACTACCATAGAATTTAAGGAAGCCGACATACCCCTGTCACCTGTAATCATAAACAATAGGAAGATAGTCGCCCCTGATGCAAGAAGGTTCATAGCGATACAGGTTAGTGTATTATCTGAGTCTAGCACAAGAGTGAAGTAAGCCAGCACCCCTGATATAACAAGGGCTATTGCAAGGGCAAACAACACTCCCACAAAAGCACTGCCAAAGAAGGCTGAACCAAGTACACCAAAAAGAGCTGAGAAAAGCATGGTACCCTCTATGGCTATATTCGTTACGCCTGCTCTTTGAGTTACCATAGCGGCAAGAGTGGCGAATAGAATAGGGGTTGTAACTCTGATTACCGCATAAACAAACCCGGGGGTTATGACAAGTTCGGCTAAGTTTGCCATCATAGTGCCTCACCTCCTTCTGCATTTTCCTTCTGCATAAGAGCAGTTTGTTTTTCAAGGGTTTTTTGCTTAAGCTTCCGTAAAAACCCTGCTGCGGCAATCAGTATTATCACCGTAGCTTGTACTATAGAAACTATCTCAGAAGGAACATCACCGGAGCGGTTAAGTATATCAGCGCCCACCCTTATATAGGCAAGAAACAGTGCAGTAACAGGCACCATCAACGGATTAAGTTTAGCAAGAACCGCAACGATAATGGCATCAAAACCAAAACCCGGGCTTGTAACCCATCTATAGGCGGTAAACATACCTATAAGCTCCACCGCGCCGCCAAAACCGGCTATGGCGCAGCCTGCAATCTGCGTCCAAACAACTACTTTTCTGACAGATATACCGCTGTAATGGGCAAAATCTCTGTTTGTACCTGTCATACGAAGGGCATAGCCCCACTTTGTTTTAAATAAAAATAAACTGACTAATATAACACTTATAATAGCGAAAATAAAACCCAGATGTATACGCGTACCGGCGATTATAATGGGCAATGTTACATCCCTAGGTAAATCGGCTGATTGAAGAGCCATATGGGTTGGAGAGCGCACTATATTAGTAAGAAGGAAAAGTATAAAAAAGCTAACCACAAAGTTAAGCATAAGGCTCGTTACAAGCTCCATAGCCCCCAGTTTTTCTTTAATAAGAGCCGGTATTGCACCCAGCATACCCCCGATAAGCGCCCCTGCTATCAAGCCCAGTATAATCACAATAACAGGCGGCCCGGGAAAATACAGCCCCACTAAAGTCATGGCCATTGCCCCGGCAATAAATCCGCCGTCTACCGCAAGGTTTATTTGCTTGGCTCTAAATATAAGAGTAAGGCCAAGGCCGGTAAACATCAGCGGTATAGAGGCTTCAACAATATTACCCATACGGCGGGCGGTTTGAAAAGGGCCTATGAACAGCATATGAAGCGCTTCCATCGGTCGGCCGCTGACAAAGAATATTATGATTACTACCAAAGCCATAGCTATGGCCAAAGCAAGAATAGTTCGAAGGATTTCAAAAAGCACGTCAATTCTTTTTGCCTTATCATACATAGACTACAACCCTCCCAACTCTTCCTTGGTCATTTTTTTAAGACCAAGCATGTAAAGCCCTAACTCTTCGGCGCTTACAGTGCTTGCATCCTCAAAATAACCGCTTATTTCACCTTCATAAAATACTGCTAAACTGTCTGAGAGTTCCATAACTTCATTAATATCGGCTGAGACTAAGAGTATGGCTTTGCCTTCTTCTCTAAGTTTCACTATCATTTTGTGAACAAAGGTAGCCGCGCCTACATCTATACCCCTTGTTGGCTGGTCAGCCACCAATACTTCAAGAGCCGAAGTCATTTCACGGGCAGCAACAACCTTCTGAATATTACCGCCGGAAAGCATTCTTGCCTCTGTTTTTTCAGAATCAGTTACAATTTGGAACTGCTTAATCATTGCTTTTGCGTTTTCAATTATTTTAGCAGAGTTTTGGAGCAAGCCTTTATTATACTCCCCCGAATCAAAGCGGTCTGATATTAAGTTGTCAGCGATGTTTTCTTGAAGAGCAACGCCGTATTTCATCCTATCTTCCGGAATGTGAGCAAGGCCCATGCGGCGTATCTGTTTAATATTTTTACCGCGGATAAGCTGGCCGCCTATTTTAATCTCACCGCTGTAGTTTTCAGCTAAGCCTGTTAAGCAATCAATGAACTCTCTTTGCCCGTTGCCTTCAACACCGGCTATGCCCAGTATTTTACCGCCCTTAATTTTCATAGAAACATTTTTGACGGCTTCTTTATTTTCTTCGTTTTTATAAACAATATTGCTAACTTCCATAATAGTTTCACCCTCTTTAAGAGGGTTTTTGTCAATTTTTGTAATAACGTCACGGCCTACCATGGCTGTTGATATTTGCTCTACGCTCATGTCCTTAACATCTTGAACGGTTATCATACGCCCTGAGCGCATAATGCTTATTTTTTCACAAATTGACTTTATTTCATTTATTTTGTGTGAAATAAATACAATGGTGTGCTTTGACCCCGACAGTTCTTTAAGCTCTGCAAACAACTCGTCCGTTTCCTGAGGGGTTAAAACAGCGGTAGGCTCGTCTAATATCAAGATTTTTGCACCACGGTAAAGGGCTTTTAATATCTCAACCTTTTGCTTTTTCCCCACACTTAAATCTTTAATATACGCATCAGGGTCAACTATGAAATTATATTTTTCCATAACCTCAGTTACTTTACGCCTTGCCTCAGTATAATTTATAAGGCCCCTTTGCTTAGGTTCCATCCCCAAGATAATGTTTTCAGTAACCGTAAGAGAGGGCACAAGCATAAAATGCTGGTGAACCATACCTATCCCTAAGTTTATTGCTTTTATGGGAGATGTGATATTCACTAAATTACCGTTCAAATAAATCTCACCGGAAGATGCTTGCTCTATACCGAAAAGAATTTTCATGAGAGTGGTTTTGCCCGCGCCGTTTTCACCCATCAGCGCATGAATTTCACCCTCTCTTAAAGTTAAGTCTACCTTGTTATTTGCAATAACGCCGTTAGGATAGATTTTATCTATCTGGCGCATACTCACAACTATGTTGTTCATCAAGGGTTCAGACATTTATGCACTCCCTCAAACCAGGTTAAATAGTGTTAATAAATTAGTTATCCATTGTTGTATAGATGTACGAATTTTACAAGAGTCCGGCTTTATAAAAAGCCGGACTCTTGTAATTCATTAAGTTTCTAAATTTATAAATTTATGGGCTGACAGAGTTTCTAAGAGCAACAACATCTTCAACGGGAACGCCTAAGGCAGTACCGATTGTTATGTCACCGTTTACTATTCTTTGTTCAAGATCTTCAAGCTGATCAATTATATCCTGGGGTACTTGAGCGCGGAAGAATTCGTTATCCGCAAGACCCATGCCGCCCTCAGCTATGCCCAAGAATTCAGTAGCACCGAGAACAAGTGTTCCGTCTTTAAAGTTACTGATTGCACGGAAGAGTGAAAAATCAACATTTTTAAGAACTGATGAAGTTATAACCTCAGCAAACTCAGGTCTTGTATCTCTAAAAGCCATAGCCTGGTCAGAGTCAACACCCAGTACGCGGGTACCACGCTCAGAAGCCGCTTCAATAAGACCAATACCTGTGCCGCCGGCTACGTTGAATATATAATCAGCGCCTGAATTAATCATGGCAAAGGAAAGTTCCTTACCGCCGGCAGGGTCATTAAAAGCATTAGAGTATACTGTAATTACATTAATGTCAGGATTAGCAAGAAGCGCGCCCTCAATATAACCTACAAGGAAGTCGTTGATTATAGGTATATCCATACCGCCTAAGAAACCGATAGTGCCGCTTTCAGACAAGCTGGCAACTAAGAAACCGCCAAGGAAAGAACCTTCATTTTGGTTATAAATTATACTGTTAACATTAGCAAAGTCACCTCTGCTCCAGTCAACTTCATGGTCAAAAAGAACAAAAACAGTGTTAGGAAAATCGTCAGCGTGTCTTTCAATATAGTCGGTATAGTTGTTGCTGGCTATTATAATGTCCATACCTTCATCGGCCATTTCAAGCAAGGTCGGTTCCCATCTTGCCGGGTCTGAGTTGTCTTCAATAACCCTTATGTTTACACCAAGCTCGTCTCTGGCACGAAGAACCCCGCGGTGAGCTGAGTCATTAAAAGACATGTCACCCAAGTTACCGGCTATAAGTAAGGCTACATTAACAGGCCTGTCCTCAGCAGCAGGTGTATCAGGTGCAGCCGGAGCGGCCGGAGCGGCGCCACAGCCTGCCAAAGCAATAGCCATAACAGATACTAAGACAAATGCAATAATTTTTTTCATAAAAAATATAACCTCCTAAAATGAATTATGTCATTGAAAAAAATATAAAAAAATCGGTTTTTTAAACCGTTTTCTGAATTTATTGTAGCAATTTCAGCCATAAATGTCAATAAGAGTTTGTTTTGGGGCTATGGAAATCAATTGCAAAAGAAGTCATAATATGGCACAAATTCATAATTCTGATATCACTGCCGATTCATAAGCTTATCCTGTAGTGCCATTACTAATTCATAGACTATACAAAAAAGACCGCCAAGGTATGCAAAGGCAAAAAAAGCTCCAAACCCGAGATAAGAGTTTGGATGCTTTTTTAGGCAAAGTCTAAGGCATTTATGTTATTTCAAAAATTAGCTGTAAGTCTAATATCTAAAATCAGTATTCGCGGTAATCTTCGCTGCTATAGATAACTGCTGCTTCTCCATCAAGTACCCCTGTTATCACAATGCTAACACTTTCCGATGAAAGCTTTGAAGAAAAGTCTGATAATGCAGAATTAAGTATAGATATAATGGCACT
>Ga0131853_10018496_pt1 | contig 12677 bp, 8 predicted proteins | sample TergutLab28metaG_FD_92764 | JGI IMG/M metagenome (GOLD analysis project Ga0131853, IMG submission 92764) | Labiotermes labralis P1 segment gut microbial communities from Petit-Saut dam, French Guiana - Lab288 P1 (version 2) (version 2) | ecosystem: Host-associated > Arthropoda: Insects >...
CTGGGCCTCCTCGACCAGGCGGGCCAGCTGCGCGAGCTGGGTGTCGGCGCCGACCCGCGTCGCGCGGACGACCAGCCGCCCCGACGCGTTGACGGTCGCTCCGGTCACCGACGAGCCCGGCCCGACCTCGACCGGCACCGACTCCCCGGTGAGCAGCGAGAGGTCGACCGCGGAGACCCCGGAGACCACCGAGCCGTCGGTGGCGATCTTCTCCCCGGGGCGTACGACGAACTCGTCCCCGACCTCCAGCGACGACACCGGCACCAGCGTCTCCGCGCCGTCGCGCAGCACCGAGACCGACTTGGCGCCGAGGGTCAGCAGCGCCCGCAGCGCCGCCCCGGCGCGCCGTCGCGACCGGGCCTCGGCCCAGCGGCCGGCGAGCAGGAACGTCGTGACAGCAGCGGCGGCCTCAAGATAGAGGTGACCGCCCCAGACCAGGGCGTAGAGCGACCAGAGGTAGGCGGCCGCCGTCCCGAGCGAGACCAGCGTGTCCATCGTGGTGGCGCCGTGGCGCAGGTTGACCAGCGCCGCCCGGTGGAACGGCCACCCGGCCCAGGCCACGACCGGCGTGGTCAGCGCGAGCGCGACCCAGCCCGATCCCGTGAAGGAGAGGGCCATCGAGATCACGACCACCGGCACCGACAGCACCAGGGCGACGAGCAGGCGCACCTGCAGGGCCGCCGCGTGGTCCACCGGCTCGGCCTCGGGCTCCGGCAGCGCGGCGGAGTAGCCCGCGGCCGCCACGGTGGCGATCAGGTCGGAGGTCGAGACGCCGTCGGCGTACTCCACCCGAGCCCGCTCGGTGGCGTAGTTGACCGTCGCCGAGACGCCCTCGAGCCTGTTGAGCTTGCGCTCGACCCGGTTGGCGCACGATGCGCACGTCATGCCGCCGATGTCGAGCTCGACGAGCCGGCTCATGCCAGCTGGTACCCCGCCTCCGCGACGGCCGCGGCGACGGCGGCGTCCGGTACGTCGCCCGCGGCGGTGACGGTCAGCGCACCGGTCTCGAGCGAGACGTCGACGGCGGTGACGCCGGGGATCTCCGAGACCTCCTCGGTGACGGAGGCGACGCAGTGCTCGCAGGTCATGCCGGTGACGGTGTAGGTGCTGGTGGTCATGGTGGGTCTCTCCTCAGGAGCGGACGAGTCGGGCGATCGCGGCGGACGCCTCGGTGAGCTTGGCGTCGGCCTCGTCGCCACCGTGCTGGATCGCCTCGGCCACGCAGTGGCCGAGGTGGTCGTCGAGCAGGCCGAGCGCGACGGACTGGAGTGCCTTGGTCGCCGCGCTCACCTGGGTGAGCACGTCGATGCAGTAGGCCTCCTCCTCCACCATCCGCTGGAGCCCGCGGACCTGGCCCTCGATGCGGCGCAGCCGCTTGAGGATGGCGTCCTTGCTCTCGTTGTGGACGTAGCCGCGCTCGGTGGTCACACTCCGACGCTACCCCCTAGGGGTATACGACTCAAGGGCCTCCTAGGCTGGGCGCCATGAAGATCGGTGCCCACGTCGACCAGGCCGACCCCGTCGCGGAGGCGACCGCCCGCGGCGCGGACCTCGCGCAGTTCTTCCTCGGCGTCCCCCAGTCCTACAAGGGCCCCGAGATCCGGTACGACGGCGGCCCGGCCGCCCTCAGGAAGGCCGCCGAGAAGGCGGGCGTCGACCTCTACGTCCACGCCCCCTACATCATCAACGTCGCCACCACGAACAACCGGATCCGCATCCCCAGCCGCAAGCTCCTCCAGCAGCACATGGACGCCGCCGCCGAGATCGGCGCCGTGGGCCTGATCGTCCACGGCGGCCATGTGGGCGACTCGGACGATCCCGCCAAGGGCTTCGACAACTGGCGCAAGGCGATCGAGGCCACCGACATCAAGATCCCGCTGCTCATCGAGAACACCGCCGGCGGCGAGAACGCCATGGCCCGCCGGCTCGAGCGGATCGAGGGCGTCTGGGCGGCGATCGGCGAGGCGGACGGGTTCGACATGGTCGGCCTCTGCCTCGACACCTGCCACGCCCACGCCGCCGGCAACCCCCTGGACACGATCGTCGAGGACGTACGCCGGATCACCGGCCGGATCGACCTGGTCCACTGCAACGACAGCCGCGACGACTTCGACTCCGGCGCCGACCGGCACACCAGCCTCGGCAGCGGCCACATCGACCCGGAGCAGCTGGCCGCCGTCGTACGCGACGCTGGCGCGCCCGTCGTCTGCGAGACCCCCGGCGGCGCCGAGGAGCACCGGGCCGACTTCGCCTGGCTGCGGGAGCGTCTCGGCGAGTAGCGGACTCGCCCCGTCGCCTGCCCGGGAGGCGCCTGCTCGCATGGCAGAGTAAGCCGCGTGAACTGGGTCGGAAGACCCGTCGAGGGCGCTCCAAGGAGGCCGGCAGCGGCGGTGAAGCAGGGATTCCGCGCCGACATCCAGGGCCTCCGGACGCTGGCCGTCGGCCTGGTCATCCTCGCGCACCTGGTCACCTACGGCGTCGTCTCCCACCACTCCGAGCTGCACCATCTCGCCGGCGGCTTCATCGGCGTCGACGTCTTCTTCGTCCTCTCCGGCTACCTGATCACCTCGCTGCTCGTGCGCGAGTGCGAGGACACCGGCCGGATCAGCCTGGTCGACTTCTACGCCCGCCGGGCCAAGCGCATCCTTCCCGCTGCCACGGTCGTGCTGGTGGCGGTCCTGGCGTACGCCGCCCTCCGGCTCCCCTCGCGGCAGACCGGCCAGTTCCGCACCGACGCCTGGTGGTCGTCGCTGTTCCTGGCCAACTGGCACTTCGCCCACATCGGGACGTCGTACTTCGACACCACCAGCCTCTCCCCGTTCGAGCACTACTGGTCGCTCGCGGTGGAGGAGCAGTTCTACCTGGTGTGGCCGCTGATCCTGGTGGTGCTGGTCCCCCGGCTGCGCCGCCGAGTCCTGATCGCCGTGGTCGGCACCGTCGCCATCGCGTCGTTCGCCTGGTCCCTCCACGTCACCGTGTACGGCGGCGAGGCGAGCCGCACCGCGGCGTACTTCTCCACCCCCGCCCGCGCCTACGAGCTCGCCCTCGGCGCGCTGCTCGCCGTCCTCCCGCTCCCCGTCCTGCGGGCGCCGATCCGGCTGCTGCTCGGGCTCGCCGGCATCGCCACCCTCGCGATCGCGACCTGGGAGCTCGGCGAGAACGCACCGTTCCCCGGCTGGCACGCGCTGATCCCGACCGCGGCCACCGTCGCCCTGCTGGTCTCCGGCAGCGGCGCGCTCAACGCGGTGACCCGGCCCCTGTCCACGCGGCCCGCGCGCTACCTCGGCGACATCTCCTACTCGCTCTACCTGTGGCACTTCCCGGTCATCGTCCTGGGCAGGAGCTACCTGCCCGACGGCTGGCGGGTGCGCTACGAGGTCGGCCTCCAGCTCGCGATCACCCTGGTGCTCGCGATCCTCTCCTACCACCTGGTCGAGCGGCCGTTCCTGCGCCACCGCAAGGCGCCCAAGCCTGCGAAGGCGGGCAAGGCCGCGAAGCCCGAGCGCAAGCGCCGGCCGCGGCTCGCCCTCGCACTGTGGCCGGTCACGCTGGCCATCGTGGCGGCCAGCGTCATCGGGGCGGGCGCCTACACCCGGCACGGGCTCGCCGAGCGCGAGCAGGCCTCCGCCGACTGGTGGGCCGACCACCCCGCCGCCCAGCTCACCGCCACCCAGGACGACGGCCCCGACACCAGCACCGGCCCGACGTTCACCGCCCTCGCCGACGCCGTCTCCCTCGCCAAGCAGGGCGCGCCGATCCCGCCGGCGGTCAACCCCAACGCCATCGAGAACGACAACTGGCACGACCGCTACACCTGCGCCGCCACCAACGGCCAGTCCAGCGTCGAGCTCTGCCCGATCGGCGACACCAAGGCCCACCGCACCGTCGTCGTCACCGGCGACTCGCACGCCGGGATGTGGCTGCCGGCCTTCGACGCCCTCGGCCAGCAGCAGCACGTCAAGGTCATCCCGATGGTCAAGCTCAGCTGTGCGCCGTACGACGTCGACCAGCCGATGCCCAACATGCCGCAGTCGGAGTGCGACGGGTTCCGCTCCTGGGCGCGCGGCCAGATCCAGCGGATCCACCCGGACGCCGTCTACCTGATCGGCCGTGGCCTGCTCGACGTCCGCTACCGCGACGGGCAGAACGTCGCCGACCAGTGGCGCACCGGCGTCACCCGGGCGGTCAGGGCGATCAAGCCGCTGACGAAGCGGGTGGTGGTCGTCGGCGACGTGCCCTCCCGCCCGCGCGACCCGGCCGTCTGCCTGTCCGACCCGCACGCGACCGAGCGATCCTGCCTCGCGCCGCAGGGTGGCCCGGAGTGGCGCAGCAACGCGCTGACCCGCGACGGCGCCACGGCGGCCGGCGTCGACTACGTCGGGCTGGTGCCGCTGGTCTGCTATCAGCACAAGTGCCCGCTGGTCGTCGGCACCTCGGTGCTCTACCGCGACGTCTCCCACCTGACGATGAGCTGGGTACGCCGGATCACGAACCGCTTCGGGGCGCTGATCGGACCGCTCGGCGCCGATGCCGGCGGCAGCGGCAAGAGCAGCGGCACGGGCACCGCCACGCCGTCGAAGCAGCCGAAACAGCCGAAGCCGACCGAGCCGGCCAAGAAGAAGTAGAAGGGGCACGCCTCCCCGTCCCGACACCCGCCGTCGCAGGCCAAGGACAAGGAGACGCGCCCCTGTGGTGTGGGCGGGCCGCGCCGTCCCCACGCGGCGGCGGCCCCGCCCACGGCTCCCGTGAGGCCGCGCCCGGCACTCACGGAGCCAGCTCAGCCGGTCACCCTCGGCCGAGGGCCCGATACGTCCAGCCGGCGTCACGCCACACCGCCGGGTCGAGGACGTTGCGGGCGTCCACGATCGCCGGCGTAGCGACCTTATCGCCGATCGCGACCGGGTCCATCGCGACGAACTCCGCCCACTCCGTCAGCAGCAGCACCAGGTCGGCGTCCTCGACGGCCTCGGCCAGCGAGTCGGCGTACTGCAGCTGCGGCGAGCGCCGGGACGCGGTGCCCCGCGCCTCCGGGTCGTAGACGACCACCTCGGCCCCGCGCAGGTGGAGCTGGTCGGCCACGTCGAGCGCCGGGGAGTCGCGGACGTCGTCGGAGTTGGGCTTGAACGCCGCCCCGAGCACCGCCAGCCGGCGCCCGGAGACGCGGCCCTGGAGCACCTCGTGCGCCAGGTCGACGGTGCGCTGCCGGCGACGGGTGTTGATCTCGTCGACCTCGCCCAGGAAGCCCACCGACCGGCCGACGCCGAGCTCGGTCGCCCGGGCCTGGAAGGCCCGGATGTCCTTGGGCAGGCAGCCGCCGCCGAAGCCGAGCCCGGCCCGCAGGAAGCGGTGCCCGATCCGGTTGTCGTAGCCCACCGCGTCGGCGAGCTCGACGACGTCGGCGCCGGTGCGCTCGCAGACCTCGGCCATCGCGTTGATGAACGAGATCTTGGTCGCCAGGAACGAGTTGGCCGCGACCTTCACCAGCTCCGCGGTCTCGAGCCCGACGGTGAGGAACGGCGTGCCCTGGGAGAGCGGGACGGCGTACGCCTCTCGGAGTACGGCGAGCGGCGCCTCGGTCACCGAGCCCACCACGATCCGGTCCGGCCGCAGGGTGTCGGCGACCGCGAAGCCCTCGCGCAGGAACTCGGGGTTCCAGACCAGGTCGGCGCCGGCCGGCCCGCGGTCGAGCACCGTGTCGCGCAGCGTGGACGCCAGCCCGACCGGGACGGTCGACTTGCCGACGACCACCGACGCGGGCCTCATCAGCGGCGCCAGCCCGGCGACCACCGCCTCGACCGCGGAGGTGTCGGCCCCAGGCCGGCCGGGCAGCTGCGGGGTGCCGACGCACACGAAGTGCACGTCGGCGTCCTGCGCCGCGTCGGCCAGCGAGGTGGTGAACCGCAGCCGGCCGGTCTCGGCGTGCTTGCGCAGCATGGGCTCGAGGTCGGGCTCGAAGAACGGCACCCGTCCCGCGGAGAGGGCCTCGACCTTGGCGGGGTCGCTGTCGACGGCGACCACCTCGTGGCCGAGCTCGGCCATGCAGGCCGCGTGCGTGGCGCCGAGGTAGCCGGCGCCGATGACGTTCATCCTCATCACTGGCTCCCCTGCTGGTGTCCGGGCACGCGGAACAGCGGCGCCATCATCGGCGCGAGGTACTTCGAGTACGTCGCGGTGATGTGGCTGTTGTCGCGGTAGGCCAGGATGTTGCCGACGATGACCGGGCAACCGGCACCGGTGCCGGTCGTGCACAGCCACGGCGTCGGGTCCATCGTGGTGATCTTGGCCTGCTGCAGCGACTCGCGGACCGCGTCCCACCGGTCGTCGAACGGGTGGATGTCGCTCACCGGGGTGTTGCAGGCGCCGACGTTGTTGAGGTTGGTCGCCAGGCACTCCGGTACGTCGGTCTTCGGCGTCGGGGTGTCGAGCATGTAGACCGCGTTCAGGCCCTTCGCCCTCAGCTCGGCCATCGTCTGCGTCGTGCCGGCGGCCCAGGCGTCGTTGCCGTTGTCGCCGTCGACGGCGTCGGACTGGGAGACCAGCACCTCGTCGGGGTGCATGTTCTCGATCCGCTGCATGGCCTGCTGACGCCAGGTGAGGCACTCGGTGTACTCACGGCCCAGCTCGTCGCTGTAGACGTCGACCTGCGCCACCGAGCATGCCGCCTTGGTCAGCGCCACGACCCGCCAGTGCTTCTTCTTGGCCTCCTTGTCGAGGGCCGGCAGCCACTGCTGGGCGTGCGAGTCGCCGTACAGCGCGATGGTGTGCTTGCCGTGCGGGTCGCCGTACACGCAGGGTCCCTGCTGGACGACGAGGAAGTCCAGGTGGCAGCCGTCCTTGGTCGAGATCGGCTGGTCCTGCACCGCCCCCTGGACGTCGGGGTGCATGTTGCTGGGCGCCTGCGTCTGCGTCAGCGCCTTGCTCAGCGCCTTCTGCACGGCCGCGGTGTCGTTGCCCTGGAGCTTGAGGGCCGTGGTCGCGGCGCCGGAGCCGACGAACGCCGGCAGGGTCAGCACCAGGACCGCCCCGATGCCGGCCACCGCACCCGAGCCCATCACGCCGCCGGCGAGCCAGCTGCGCGGATGGAGCCGGCTGCGCAGCGACGGGCCCTCGATGAGGTAGTGCATGAGGACGGCGAACCACAGCGCCACGGCCGAGACCTCGACCAGGTAGTACCACGGGATCGCCTGGCCCATCGCCAGCGGGACGAGCACGATCAGCGGCCAGTGCCACAGGTAGAACCCGTAGGACACCCGGCCGATGCCCATCAGCGGCTTGCGGCCCAGCAGCGCCTCGGCGCCGCCGGGGATGAGCCGGCCGCCGCCCGCGATGACCGCCGCCGCGCCGAGGGTCGGCACCAGGGCCGCCGTACCCGGGAACGGGGTGTCGTCGGTGAAGTGGAAGCCGCTCCAGACGATGGTCGCCAGGCCGGCCCAGCTGAGCACGGCCTGGAGGATGCCGGGCACCTTCGCGAGCCGGGTGGCCGCCAGCGCGACCAGGCCGCCGAGGGCGAGCTCCCAGGCGCGGGTCTGCATGCCGAAGTACGCCGCCGGGGCGTCGCTCTTCGTCATCGAGATGCTGGTGACCAGGCTCCACGTGAAGCCCGCGACCAGCGCGGCGAGCACGGCCTTGCGGCGGTGCCTCCGGAAGATCAGGCCGCACAGGATGATGACCAGCGGCCAGACGATGTAGAACTGCTCCTCCACCGCCAGCGACCACAGGTGCTGCAGCGGCGAGACGCTGTCGCTGGCGTGCTGGTAGTCGACGCCCTCCTGGGCGAGGTGGAAGTTGATCAGGTAGGAGACGCCCCAGAAGGCGTCGTGGACGACGCTGGTCACGTTGAAGATCGAGCCCCAGATCCGCGCCATCAGCACGGTCGCCGCGATCACGATGAGCGCGCTGGGCAGCAGCCGCCGGATCCGGCCGCCGTAGAACCGCAGCAGCGAGATCCGTCCGCTGCCGTCCTGCTCGCGGACCAGCTGCCCGGTGATCAGGAAGCCGGAGATGACGAAGAAGACGTCGACCCCGACGTAGCCGCCGGTCAGCTTCGGCACGCCCGCGTGGTAGAGCACGACCAGCAGCACCGCGATGGCGCGCAGGCCCTGGATGTCGGGGCGGAACCGGCGCGGACCGGGCGCCTCGGGACGCATCTCGGGGTCGCCGGGACCTGCGACCACCAGCCGGCGGAACAGCGTCGGCACGTGCGGCAGGCGCGGGCGGCGCATCCTCCACAGGCCGGGGACCCGGGTGAACAGGATCGGGATCTGGATGAACGAGCCGAGCACCGCCAGGCAGAGCATCGCCCAGAACTCGTGCAGGCCGTACGTCGCCACCCCGCGGGCGAGGCCCCACCAGAGCAGGGTCTGGCAGACGAGGATCCAGGCCTTGGTCCAGCGCATGATCGTGACCGGCACCGGGGTCGTGGCGGTCCTCCGCGAGGAGGTGTCCCCGGCGCCGGCGCCGGTGGCCACCCAGCCGCGGGTGCGGCCGGTCAGGACGTGGACGATCGCGGTGAGGTGCGCGAGCGAGTAGAGGTACTGCACCCGCAGGACGTCGTACCGCCAGCGGCCCTTCATGACCAGCGGCAGGACGAGGAACCACAGGGCCAGCGCACCGAGGAGCCAGACGGAGTTCTTCGGCTCGATCCACGACGGCGTCACCCACAGCATCGCGAGCGCGGGCAGCGGCGCGATGACGGCGTTGATGGCGGTGGAGATGTAGTAGAGGAACCCGGCCCAGAAGCAGAGCTTCTGCCGCACGCGCAGCGTGCGGAGCTCGTGGAAGCCCTTGTCCGCGAGCAGCGACATCGAGCCGGTGCACCAGCGGTACTGCTGGTTGAGGAACGCGGCGAGCGTGTCGGGGCACAGGCCCTTGGAGACCAGCACGGGCACGTAGCGCAGGGCGAAGCCGCCCTTGAGCATCTTGACGCCGGTGTGGACGTCCTCGCTGTGCCCGATCTGGGCGAAGCCGCCGACCTCCCGGAGGGCGGCGCGGCGGTAGACCGCGCAGGTGCCGACGCAGATGGCCGCGCCGACGCGGTCGCGCGAGGGCTGGATGAAGCGGTAGAAGAGCTCCTGGGTGGCGCCCGCGCAGCGCTGCAGCCAGTTCATCGACCCGTGGGTGTCGAAGTACTGCGGCGACTGGACGATCCCGATCTCCGGGTCGTCGAAGTACGGCGCCAGCTCGAGCATCATGTCGTCGCGCGGCACGAAGTCCGCGTCGAGGATCAGGATCAGGTCGCCGTCGCTGTGCTCGTAGCCGTAGCGCAGGTTGCCGGCCTTCTTCAGGTGGCCGCGGTCGGGCCGGCTCGCGTAGACGAAGCCGTACTCGGTGGCGAGCTCGCGCACCTCCTCACGGGCGGCGTCGTCGAGGACGTGGACCGTCAGCGTGCCGTCCCAGCGGAGCCGGGAGACGTGGCGATAGGTGTTGGCGAGCACCTCGAGCTCCTCGCCCGCGGTGGGCAGGAAGACGTCGACGCTCGGCATGGTGGCGGGCCGCCACTCGGCGACCCGGTTGATGTGGTCGTCGCGTCTGATCCGCCGCCGCCGGGTCCCGCTGACCAGCGAGATCACCATCGTGACGGCGTACAGCGTCACCGGGACGAGGAACAGGATGAAGCGGACGTCCGCCGTGGCGAACTTGAGGACGGAATAGGCGATGAACGTGAAGGACAGCGCCTGGACGAGGAGGAGCCAGCGGTGCTGGGAGCCCAGATAGGCGTACTTCTCCCTGTTGGTCGGTGGGGACGGAAGGTGCGGTGCGGCGGGATCCGCGCGGTGGTCTGCGGGGGTGGGGGCAGACGACTGCGCGGCCCGGACCTGGGCCGTGGTCATGGGGAACCTCTGCGTACTCGGGACGTATGGGGGTAGTGCCTGGGTCGGCAGGGGCCACTGCGTAAGGGCCGGCTGTGACACGCGACGATCAACGCCGCGCTGCGTTGTCGCTCCCCGGTAGTCGCACACCGGAGGGGGCATGCTCGGCAGTTGGTCACACCGGCGGACGTGTATGGCTCTGGCTGCCCATGCGCCGCGAGGTATGGCTACCTATGGCTTTGGGGCCGTTTGCATGGCGCGGATCCCACCCGCCGCGGCGGGCCAGACGCGCTGTCGGGAGGGCCGCGGGGGCGCCCGGTAGCCTTCGGGCCGTGACGATCACCGTGCGACAGCTGTCCAGCGAGGAGCACCTGGCCTTCGTCGCCTCCCGGCCGTCGGTGAGCTTCCTGCAGACGCCGGCCTGGGCCGGGGTGAAGACCGAGTGGCGAGCCGAGTCCGTCGGCTTCTTCGACGGCGGGGCGCTGGTCGGTGCGGCCCTCGTCCTGCACCGGCCGGTGCCGCGGCTGCGGCGCGCGTCGCTCGCCTACCTGCCCGAGGGCCCGGTCATCGACTGGTCGGGCGATCTCGTCTCGTGGCTGGCTCCCCTGGCGACGTACCTGCGCAAGGGCGGGGCGTTCGGCATCCGGATCGGTCCGCCGGTCGAGGTGGCGACCTGGTCGGCGGCGCAGGTCAAGGAGGGCATCGCCGACGCGTCCGTACGCCGGCTCGCCGACCTCGCCCCCGAGCACCGAGACCCGCTCGGCGCCCGCGTCGTCAGCCAGCTGCACGACCTCGGCTGGCGCCCGCAGAGCCCCGAGGACGGGTTCGGCGTCGGGCAGCCGCAGTACACCTACGAGCTACCACTTACCCGGTCTGGCACTGCAGACGTCGGTGTGTCAGGGGGCGCCGAGGGCACGCCGCTGACGGAGGCGCAGGTGCTCGCCGGGATGAACCAGCTCTGGCGGCGCAACATCAAGCGCGCGGAGAAGGAGGGCGTCCACGTCGTCACGTCGACCTCCCCGGCCGACCTCGAGGCGTTCCACGAGCTCTACGTCCACACCGCCGAGCGCGACCACTTCACGCCCCGCCCGCTGTCCTACTTCCGCAGGATGCAGGAGGCGATGCTCGCCGAGGGCCCGGAGCGGTTCACCCTCTTCCTCGCCCATCACGAGACCGACCTGGTGGCGGCGACGATCATGGTCCGCGTCGGCACCCACGCGTGGTACTCCTACGGCGCCTCCTCGACCGAGAAGCGCGACGTGCGCGGCTCCAACGCGCTGCAGTGGGCGATGATCCGGCACGCGCTCGAGGCGGGTGCGACCGTCTACGACCTGCGCGGGATCACGCCGACGCTCGACGCGTCGGACTCGCATGTCGGGCTGATCCAGTTCAAGGTCGGCACGGGCGGCCGTGCGGTGCAGTACGCCGGCGAGTGGGACCTCCCGCTCAATCCCCTGCTCTACCGGGCCTTCGACCTCTACATGCGGCGGCGGTCGAAGTGACCCTTCGCCTCACCGTCGACGGCGATCGCTGGCGGCAGCACCTGCGCGCGGTCGCCGACTCCACGCCCGGCCTGGTCCCGGTCGCCAAGGGCAACGGCTACGGCCTGGGTCTGGCGAGCCTGGCCCGGCGTACCGACTGGCTCGGAGTCGACACGCTCGCAGTGGGTACGTATGCGGAGCTCCCCGAGGTCGCCACCCGGTACGACGGCGCGCTGCTGGTCCTCAACCCGTGGCGACCGCACGTCCCCGACCTCGACCCGGCGCTGCGCGACCGGGTGATCCACACGGTCTCGCGCGCCGAGGACGTCGCCGACCTGCTCGCCCGCCAGCCCGGTGCCCGGATGGTGCTCGAGCGGGTCACCTCGATGCGCCGCCACGGGATGACGGCGCCCGAGCTGTGGTCGGCCGCCGCGGAGGCGCGCCACCACGCCCGGGTCGAGGGCGTCGCCCTGCACCTGCCGCTGGGCTCGATCCGGGGGCAGGGCGCCAACCTGGCCGAGACGACCCGGCTGATGTCGGACGTCATCGGCGCCGAGCTCGGCACGGTGTGGGTCTCGCACCTGACCGCCGACGAGCTCGGCCGCCTGCGCCAGGAGTACGCCGACCTGGTGATCCGGCCCCGCGTCGGCACCGGCCTGTGGCTCGGCGACCGCGGGGCCCTGCGGGTCAGCGCGACCGTCGAGGACGTCCACGAGATCGCCCGCGGCGACGAGTTCGGCTACCGCGGCCGCACCCTGCACCGCCCCGGCCACCTGGTCATCGCCGCCGGCGGCACCGCGCACGGGATCGGCCTCGCCGCGCCGTCCGGGGACTCGGGCCTGCGCGGCCGGGCCGCGATGGTCGCCCGTGGATCGCTCGAGGCCGTGGGCATGAGCCGGTCGCCGTACTTCGTCGACGGCCAGCAGCTCCACTTCGCCGAGCCGCCCCACATGCAGTCCTCGATGCTGCTGCTCCCCCACGGCGCCCGCGTCCCCACGGTCGGCGAGGACCTCGACGTACGCGTCCGCTACACCACCACGACGTTCGACGAGACCACCCTCACCTGACCGCGAGTGGGGGATTCGTCCCGCCCGAGTGGGGGATTCGTCCCGTCCGAGTAGGGGGTTGGTCCCACTCCGCGTTGGGACGAACTACCGACTCGAGGGCGACAAAGTCCCCACTCGGCCGGGATCAAGTCCCCACTCGAGGCGCTCGGGCTCCCGCACGGGGTCGTGCTCCGGCTGGAGTACGTCGCGGGCGACCAGGGCGACCAGGTAGAGCTGGCCGAGCATCCGGAGCACGATCGCGGCCCAGTAGAACGGGGTGGAGCCGTCTGCAGCGGAGAGCTCGCCGCCGAGATACCACCACACCGAGCAGAAGTAGACGA
>Ga0131853_10018497_pt1 | contig 12677 bp, 6 predicted proteins | sample TergutLab28metaG_FD_92764 | JGI IMG/M metagenome (GOLD analysis project Ga0131853, IMG submission 92764) | Labiotermes labralis P1 segment gut microbial communities from Petit-Saut dam, French Guiana - Lab288 P1 (version 2) (version 2) | ecosystem: Host-associated > Arthropoda: Insects >...
CCGCAAATCTACGACATGGGACCGACGGCTTTACTTCCCCTCCGAAGGAAGGCGTGCTGAGGATTTTTTCGCCCTAAAAATCCGACGGCTTCGGCCGGGTTTGAACCCGCGAACTTGGGTACCTCTAGACCACCGAAGCCATACTTCGTGGTTATATTGAAGAAATTTAAGGCAGGCTCCACCCGTATATTTTCATAAAAACAAAACCAAATAACAACAGTAGCATTACTGACAATAAAAGCTTCTGTTACTGGAAATTTGTTGCTGCACATGCCGTTCGCAGCGGCCGCGCGGCCTATGGCGTAGGTCTACGGCCGCTTGCCTGTTGTGGGTTCGAATCCCACCGAAGGCATGGACGTCTGTCTGTTGTGAGTGCTGTGTATCGTCAGGTAGACAGGCCTCTGCGACGAGCTGACCTTCGTCCAGAGGAGTCCTACCGACTGTGGTGAGTCGTTGTGTGTGACATAGAAACCTCGTGAATGAGGAGGCCCTGGTCCACTCGGAACTGTCGCGCTTTTAATAATAATAAAAAAAACCCCGCAATTGTCTACACAGGGTGGCGCAAAAGTCACCTGACGCTGGGGGCAACAGGTTAAACAATGTCAAGTAACTTGGGTGCCACTGTGTATCAAACTACCCCAGTTCAAACTATACTATCGCAATTCAGAAACATATTCTCGAAACAGGACATATAAATAATAAATGTTATTTATATTGAAAATTTATCAAGTAAATTCTAACATACTTTAAGAACGATAGAAAGAACTACTGGTATTCAGAGACGAGATAAATAGCACATAAGAATATACTACAACAATACAAACACAAAAGCACAAAACATACGACATAATGGCAATATACAACAATTTCCCATATACCACAACAGTAAAATAAAAAATGAATTCTACATAAGCGAAGCACAATTACATAAAACTACACAAAGAGTGTGCCAAAGAAATCACATTTCGGAGATTAACCCTTTAAACGCCGAATTAAATCCCATCTGCTGGCTTTATTAGGAGCTCACCATATTCTCCGCGTTAGCTGGATAAGGGTTAAACAATTATTTTATTATTTTAATAATTATTTTTGAATAGCAAATTTTTATACATAAAACATTTTGCTGAATTTTCATATTACGGGACGTTCTGATATACGTACGTGTATATCATGACTACTTTTCATTCATGCATTCATGAGTCCTTCAACTGATCGTGATAAAAAACATGGTTTCCACCGACAATGGTCCTAGAACCGAAACATGTGATCAATGTTTATGTAAACAGATAAAGGACAGACGTCTACGTGTGTGCTATGATTGTATATTATTAACTGCAGTTACAGAGTTCGTGCACAGCTGATAATGAATACGTTCAAAATTATTTACATGACTACACGGAATTATCGTGTCTATCATATCCTCTATTAACACAGCTTACTAACACACACGTTACAAACATGCCTTACCCAAAGAGACGCAACCTAACTATAGGCCCAGTACGGGCCAAACGAGTTCGTAACACACACACACACACACACACACAAATACAATCGTTGTGCCCGCATACAGAGACCAACGAAATGTATTTATCCAACGATTCAAGTAAACACAATCAAAGTACATTTTCAAAATTGTTCCGTTGATTAAAACACCTCCCAACCCTATTCATAACTATATGGGAGATCAGCCACATAGCAGCAACATCTATAAAGAGCAAAAAAGGGCTAAAGTTCTCGACTGAAGAGGGTACAAAACCAGAGTCAGTTAAGGACTTCCTTTTCTTCTGGGCAGTCACTCACACCTTATAACATTCAAGTCGTCGAAGACGAGGGACAGTTGGCGCCTTTCCAAATCGACTGCAATTTTGGGTGGAGAGAGATGTCTCGCTACCATTTCCACTCTTGATCGTACGTCACTAAATACGGCCGACTTGAAATTAGTTTCCCTTGAGCCCACTTAGGTGAAAGTCATCATACAGCAATATGGTTCCCTGCTTTACAACCGTCCTCTTTGCAATAGTAATTTTGGTGTGAAGAGTCTATAATCAAAGTCATGCCTTATACAACCTAAATCCACAGACTGGTAAATCTGTTGCTATACTTAGGCCCTATGTGTTGAAGCGTGGAGTTAAACCTCCACGCTCCATTTAACTCCGGCATCTTCATCCCAGGCCAACATTACCAGACTCGACGCAGTGGCGAAGAGAAATATTTTGCCTCCGCCAGCAACTGAACCACGATCGTCCCGTCCAAAATTGGTCAATCCGCTGAATGAGACAAGCTGAGCATAGGTTTTAATTAAAGGACACAAAAAAATTCCCACTTACAACGATTTCGGCAAGACCGGAGTTCTTCCATCTGGTGTTGAAGCTAAATGAGACTGTGGATAAGGCCTATATGGCTGCAACCAGCATGCCTTGTGATTCGACACTTCCACAGTTCTTGAGGTGCAGTTACACTGCAGAACCGTAAATTCCAATCCACACAACGCCAGTCACAATCTGAGGTATTACATACAATTGAGGAACAAGTTCCGATATTTAATTTCGTATTTCGTTAAAGCTTCCTACTGCTTCATCAAGAGGAAATGCAGCACAACGCAATGTGGTTACAGCAAACTAATGATTGCAATTTTGATGTGCGTCATCCCCGTTGTGTTATTAGAATAACAAAACCAATGTGGTATATGTATATATCGTCAAAACACAACTATATTTATTAGTAGTATAATAGGGTATCTACTACATTAGGCACAACTGCATGTTTCTGCAGTTAATGCTGGCCATCTTCAGATTGTACATGAACTTATCGAGTAGCTATACAACAGATACAACATATGTGGGGCATTTTTTAGGTGTGGGGAAGGGATTTGTGTGGGACCAACCACTAACACAAACGAGATCTCGGTCCCACACAAATCCCTTCCCCACACATAAAAAAACACCCCATGTATGTTGTATCTGTTGTATAGCTACTCGGTAAGTCCATGTGCAACCTGAAGATGGCCAGCATTAGCGGCCGAAACATGTAGTTGTACCTAATGTATCAGATGCCCTATTATACTACTAATAAATATAGTTGTGTTTTGACGAAATATACACATACCACATCGGTTTTGTTATTCTAATGATTGGAAATACCAGGCTTGCATTATAAATAATTCCAATTCTAAAGCTGGAGTAAGAAACCAGAGTCAATAAGAAAACGCGAAAATGTTGCGAATCACAACTCAGCCAATTCCGCTCAGCACTTTCAGATTTTCTTACCTGCAGGTACCCAGTTCCAATATAACATCGCACTCGACTAACTTAAATTTGTGATATAATACGGAATTAACGTTTCGAACCTTTACTTATTCCATGGTGCAGAGTCCTTCTTGAGAAACTAACTGGTTTGCAGCTAGACAAGAAATTCCCCCCATTTCACGGAACCCGAAGTTTCATTACCGCACTCACAACCGTCCGCCACCTGTACCTATCCTGGGCCAGCCCAATCCAGTCCATATACCCACATCCCACCTCCTGGAGATCCGTCCAAATATTATCTACCCATCTACTCCTAGGTCTCCCCAGTGGTCTCTTTCCCTCTGGTTTCCCCACCAAGACCCTATACACCCCCCTCTCCTCACCCATACGTGCCACATGCCCAGCCTATCTCATTCGAACCTTAACTACAGACTCAAAAATAATGTACACTAATACAAAGAAGGCAGGTCACAACTGGTATCAGACTGACAAGAAGTCAGTTTCAGAACATAAAAAAAAAATGATTCCTACTTTATCTTTAAAACACGCCTAGATTTTCAGCTAAATATAAAACAAACAAGTAAAAAGTCTTTATTGTACACAACTAAATGGAGGAATACAACCTTCTCTTTTCTAACACGGGACTTGCGCGATTCCCTGTTATTCCAAACTCTTTACTCAAGAAGTGACCACCCCCAACGCCGGAAAACATTTCAATTCCCTCTTAAAGTAACAGCTTTAGGAGAAATGGAGTCAGCATTAAAATACTGGAATGGCTACACGATGCCCTACCACATACACTTAAAGTTGACTTGTTTATGGCTAAAACGAACACGTGGGCGAAAGCCACAAGAAAAAACTCCAACTTAGCGACACATAAACCAAATGAAAAAGAAACTTCATTATATTGTTCGCAGTAAATCGTTCGCTGTTGTTGCCTTCCATTCCACACGTAACTGGAAGAGAAGTCATCCTAAATGACGAAAACCGGATATGTAATTGTTCCGTAAGCCATAACACAGACCATATCGATCTCACGCATCGCAAATTTAGGAAAGGGAAATTCCTATACTAATAATAAAAAGGTCTTTATGGTGACGTTCAAATGAGAGTCGGCTCAGCAACAAAATTTACACTGCTGGAAAGTTTTGCAAACTTTGAAGCAAAGAGTTTGGTGCCTTGCTTTAAAGAAGCTTTATGCTTGCTAATCTGCAGTCACTGCATGGAACTAATTATACTCGTACACAAGGTGCATACTCGCATCTGCCTCTTTGTTAAAGACTCCTTGGAGCATTAGTGAGATAGGTTTTTCACTTGTTTTAGCGTTCTTCCAGAATGCCAGTTCAGAAATTCATAAATGAAATTAGCCTTTCAATCTGTTCCCACGCCTTTCTGTACTTTTCTTTTTTTATCTCTCTGAAGCATACATCATTATTTCTTGCGTTCCGTCTGCATGTTACCTCTAATCTAAACGACAGCGGTCTAGATCGTCAAACGCATTTATAATCACAAAACGTTCGGTCGCGATTCTTTTACAGCCCGAAGTCCTGTTATATAGGCGTAGACTTATTTTCCTCAGGAGCACCTTGACAATTTACTTCTGATTACCATCCAGCCTAATCTACTCTCTGCCACTTATACATTCCCATTTTAATTCCTGTTCCCTGAATGTCTAAAGTTTACACATTTACTGAAACTACACAGAGTCAGAATGGACTGATCTGCCCTAAGTAATTACTCGTCACGGTATTTACTGCCGATGAATACTTCTATGTACCGCATCCGTCCATCTCTTGTCAGTTATTCACGTAAATATTAAAAAGTAATATCGATATATATTTGATGGATGAACTATGGTACAGAAAAGAGTTTAACGGAGGACCGTGGACAATAATGACAGAAGTTCTCCTATTATAGAGAGGCTACGCAGCTGCTGTTGTCGTACGTACGTTGAGATTTCAAGAATGTATCTACAGCACATTCCGGATAATTTCTGAGAACCATATTAATATCAACGGCCCAAAAAGCGAGCACTATGATGCAACCAACAGGCTACTTCAGCAACGTTTTAACTAGCTACCAAGCCCTGGGGAAACGACACGAAACAGTAAGACACTAAACATGCGGTGACACACTGTACGTGTTTGAGAAACTTCTCAAAATAAACACCTATTATTTCCCTAAGCAGCATTAACCAGTTGGCCTTCAAAATGTTTACAGACTGTTCTTTGTGAGTTGTGAACTGAAGTTTTACGTATTGTAATTTAGGTTACCATCGGTCTGCAAAGTGATACAGTTAGTACCGTCGAAAGTACGGATTTTAAAGTAACATTTCAAACAACGAATTTAATTAAGTTAAAACGCATTTGGACGATGAATTTTACGCCAACGTGTCGAGCAACGCGGTGCAAAGGACGACTAATCACATCTAAAGGTTTGCTATAGCCCAATAACCTAGCAATATATAATGTACATAAACATCCTGTCGCCGGACTAGTTGTGTAGTAGCTAACATTTACAAGCTATGGCAAACGCGATTACTTTGCGCAATAAACTGCAGTTAGCATAAATCGAGTAATACACAGTACAATTAAGAAGCAGCACCTCTGACTTTTCGTCTTAGGACCACGAAAAACACCGGCCAGACAGTCGAATAGCGACTTATACACAAAAGACACTTAACAATGACTTGTACTCTCCATCCCTCAAACGTTAGATACTTCGATAACACATTTCATACATGTATGTTTATAATTGATACCATTCTCGTCACCACTATTTATTGTTGCAGTCACTTCGGTTTTATTCACCTATCTCTACCGTTTTTCCTTCATTTAAGCCTTTACGGCCCAGTGGTTACTTCATGTAACACTACATTCAACATTCCAGGATTCTACACTCCGATCACACAGTGTATTTCTGTGATTCCTATGGATCTCAGGACAAACAGCGACTTATTTCCGCATGCAGCATTAGCTGATTTCTACATAACCTAGACGCAGTGATTTTGCTGTGCGTTACGACTGGATAATAAAACAGAATTCAAGTTGAATTCCGTCTTTAAATGGTTACGCAAGCACTTAACTACAAACTGAGTATTTGAACATATGTGAAATATTAAAATACATTACCTTCATACAATTAATTACAGTGCAGACATTACTGAACTTTAAATTAGCTTTCCAACACGCAGGTTCAGTACAATGTACAATAATGAAGTTCTGGTACACTTTCACGCCCTTGAAAACTCAGATTACCTGTATTAGCCTAATCGTATCTCGTTTCCCCACCCAAACCCTGTATGCGCCTCTCCTCTCCGCCATACGCGCTACATGCCCCGCCCATCTCATTCTTCTCGATTTTATCACCCGAACAATAATGGGTGAGTACAGAAGTATACAGAACGCAAACTATAAACTGGATGGGAAAATGCAAAGTCCTATATGTTGCATCACGTGATACATATAGCTATAACAAGCTCTAAATCGTTTACGAGTACCTCATACCTCTATCCTATCGCTCAACAACCCAGCAACCAACAATATGCAACACGCAGTACATGGCTTCATGCGCCATGCCATTAGTAGGCAAGATCAGCACAATGACATTTGCGGTTCCCCACCACCTTGATCTTGAAGATCACTATCATCTGCGATGTGACGCCTTGTTGTATAATAGATCAGTAATGACGTTCTTAAAACATACTGGCATCTTCTTTGTTCGTTTGTTCTTTAAACTGAACTGTATTGCCGTAATGGAATTTCCGGGAAGTCCGCTGCCAAAACTGTGACAGGAATCACATAAAAGCAGATGGTGAAAAGAAACATGTGCAAGGACTGTCACGCGTTATGTTTCATATCAAGCGATCAAGAGCACTCTATCACTAGTCACTTCCAAGCATCAACACCAGATATCCCTCGCGCGACGCGAAGCATCTTAACACATAAAAGCTGTCGGGCGTGTCGTCAACATTTATTACACGTCGCTGAGTTAGTCTACATCAGTTACTGTAAAATTTAGTTTTCTCCGTCCACAACATGAAGGCACATAGGGGGACCAGAGGTACACCTCCACTCATTCTTAACCTCGGCACCAGATGCAGGTGAGCTGTAACTTCTCGCCCCGGCCGCCTTACTTCGGGGGGGGGGGGAGGGGGGAGAATTATATATCTGTAACCTTACATGTAGTTACAAAATGTTAACGGACGAGACGTCGGCCTTACAAGGTATATACGAATATTATACATAGAAAATATATTACAATATAAAAGTACTGTAAAAAATTATTTGTAATTATATTATACAGTTTTAGAAATAAAAGAGAAAACATCGACACAAGTCCATGTTTTTCAGGTTCACGAATAGTAGGCAACTTGTACGGGCGATTGAAAATGTTGAAGTGGTCAGCCGTTCATCTGTGATATCGGATATCGGTGTATAATAGCATTTGCGTATGTAATATCTGCCATAAATATTGTGTACAAGACATCTTAGAGAGAAATGTAAAAATATATAATAGATGGGTGAAGCTGGGGGGAGATTATAATCTACCGATGTACTTACATTCGTGCACCTCCCAAGTAAATCCAATGCACGTACTATCATATATAATATTTAAATTATGTGTAGAATATTGACACAGTCACTATTCAGTCGCACACGCATACACCAATATAAGCAGTTTACAAAGAGATTACAACGTGCTCAAATCACAATTACGACATCATGCGTGTCCGATACTTGGAATTTCCACTCTTCGTGTTCGATCGCTGCAGCCTACTGTAGATACCTGTAAGGAGATTAAAACAGAACAGGTAAGGGAAGCATTGGGGGGGGGGGCGGAGGGGAACGAAAGAGATGCTAGAATGAGGATGCTGGGTGGGTATAGGGTTGGGGTGTTGTGTTGATGTCTTCCCTTATTTATGATAATTTCAGATATTTTACTAGAACAAACAGTATGTCTGTCGTTAAGTTGATCGTCGGTTGTGGCCCCTGTATAGATGTGAACTCTTTCCACAGTACCTAGACAGGTACCTTTCTTGTTGCAATATTAGACATGCTTAATACTCTCCATGTGTCTAAACGTGTGACTTTTTTTAGTAAATTTACAAATTTTGAGGAATAATTATTCCTGAAAGATGGGTGGTGTTCTTTGTATCTTTTAAAAGATTTCTTCCAGTATGGCCTATGTAGGCTTACCACAATCAGGACAAGATAATTTATAAACCTCGCTAAGTATTTATTAAAATTTTGCATTTTAGATTTAAGAGTACGTTCATTAGAATTATTCACTCTATAAGCTATTTTGAAATTAGTCTGTCTAAACACAATATTAAATAATGTACGTCACACGAGTATTTTAATATTTAATATTATATTACCTTTATGAGCTCATCGTGATGCCTCTGTCTAAATAATTTTGTAACAAATGTGGTCTCTTTTCCTATATAAGTAAATGTGACTCATTTTCGTTTAGGTTTGTCTGAATGAGTCTACATTTTTTTTGTCGACAGTCTTTGAAGTTAAAATAGGGAATGGATTGTTATACAAAATATTATAAGTAATATTCAACTACTGACTTTCAGAATCACTCTTTAGGTTGTAGGTGTGTAGTCGATTATATAAATAACTGCTGTATATAATGAGTTGAGCAGGGTGACATGACATGTAGGGGATCACAGCGTCTCTGAAGGTTCGGTATATGAAAAAAGATACATCCTGTATAAGTACCTACATCGGTCTACTCATGTTACTACTCATACTACTACACTACAGCTATTACTCTACCAAGACAACCTTCCCTCTTTTCTGCACATATGTTCTTAGTTTCTTATTTTATTACCCCGTAGCCTCCAATAAGGGCTGTGTCTCGCTAACTTTTCCATTTGCGTCTAATCTCGAATTGGTATTTTCCAATACTTTTTCCCCGGCTATATCTATAGAGTTTAATACTTTCCTATAAGTTACACAGATGAAAAAGCTGGAACAAAGAAGTCCATAATAGTGACTAGGCTAACGGGGTCAATGACCAGGAGTTCGATCCCAGCAGAGGCAAGAAATTTTTCCATAACGTGCTGGGCAGGTTCTGGGGCTCGCCCAAAGTCATACTGAAGAGGTACAGGGGTCTCTTTTCCCAGGGGTAAAGGCTCACCTCACCGCTCTCCAAGATCTAGTTCTGAAATTAAGAACGTGTGAAGCAATGCCTCCACCACCCTTATATAGCTTCACGGAGTGTGCTGTCCTTTCATTTATTTATATAAGTGGCAAAATGAAAAATCGTGTGCCTACCAAGTACAGAATCCAAATCCTTCTTCATGCAGTCAGCCAAGGAGCACTCTCCCAGATTATTTACATCCAATTGTACAGAAAGACCTTCGTGGAATCACAAGTCCCTATAAATCTATTTAAGCCATGTCGTCCATTAGCATATGGTATTCAGTTGAATTCTGCCTGGCCCAGGCAATATCGATATTTCAGGCCGTCTTACAGATCAGTCCCGTCTTTTCTGCAGTTTCAACCATCCTTATTTTTCGCTCCGTTTCCGACGTGCCTCTTTCATTTCATTACTTTACCCAACAAGACCAACGCCTATCGCTTTCCTTCACCCAGTACTGTGACAAAAACACACACAACACGAGTATACAGGCAGTTACTGTTTCGCTTACACAAACTCATCAAGACATACCAGGGGCGAAATCACCTCTGCAAGTTAAATGGCCTTGGTCGTACGATGCACGAAATTGGAATTCCAGTTTTACTTATCTAATTAAACCTTTCGTATTATTCGAAACCTTTTAAACATAATGTATAATTTACTAACCAGACTGAGCACATTTGCCTTCAAAGCCCTGTGGTAACTTTACGTATCACAGGATTCACATTTAAAAATTCTATCTTCTAACCATAGGATGCGTTTGTTTTGTATGGTTCTCAGAATAAACAGTGTTTATTTTCCTACACATGTATTAATTCATTAGTTTTTACAAGCGAGGCGTAGTGTGTTTATTGTGCGGTACGCATTAAGTCTTTTTAAATATAATTTAAGTTACTCCTTGTCTTTGAAAAGTGATAATGAATTGTTCTGTAGGGAAGTATGGTACGGAAACAGCCTGGAATAATAACTACTGGACTCTCCATTACTCGTATGTGTTCAGTGTACACACTCTGAGCTCAGAACGCATAAAACGTTCAGTACTGATTCGCGCGAAGGAAATAAATCACATGCGCAGAAGGACAAGGTAATGTTTGAGTATGCTGCTTTTTCTTAACTGACCCGCAATATGAGGTAACTGATTTGACATGAATCTCTCCTGTTATCACGAAATGCACATACAGTAGACGGCAACAGGAAAAAAAATACTTTCGTTGGGAAACTCTCTTTATATACATATATATATATATTCCATTCTCTCCTTCCTTCCTTTCTCGCATTCCGTCTCTCTTATCACTGGTTACATCATAGAAATATGACGATGAACGAAATTGAAAAGAAAACAGCATCGTATTCTGCCAGTCTCGGGTAAAAAAAAGTCCAAGACCCTTATACCACCCCCCCCCCCAAAAAAAAACCTCTGTCTTCTGACCCGTCTGACTGCCACCACAATGAACACCACTGTGATCCAACAATATGGTACTGAAGTTGCTTCAAGATTCATTCATGGGCACTTACCTGCAACAAAGAAAAATTCGCGATTAGGCATGCGTAAATATACAATACCAATCTAAGAATTTGTTATTAGCTAGGAACAGGCGTCAAAAATACTGTAAATACAACCATTTTCTACTACGTCAATGCTGTTCATTTAATGCACACAAAAACGTATCTGCACCTACGAACCTTGACTCCCACTCCAGCGATAGTTAAAGGGTAGAACACAGGATGTTTAGAATAATATTTGAATCTAAACTAGAGAATTAACGGAAAGCTGTATAAAATTCAATAGTGAAAAAATCCATTAACTGTGCACTTCGCCAAATACTATTAGCCACTTCAAAGGCAGATGAGAAGCGCAGCACACACAGCACGTATGCGGGAGGTGAGTATGGTTACGTGTCAAACTTTTGGGCGGAATGCAACCTGAATGGAAGGTGATACTTGGAAGACCCAGACGTGGACAACATACAAAAAAATTATACGAAAGGCAATGTACGTATAACGTAACACCGAGACACATTCGTGTAACAACTGCTGCAGTGGAAGAACAATAAGTATTACATATTCTGAGTGTATGTTTGCAACCTTAGGTATCCGCCATGCAATACGCATGCGCCGTTTTATATTGTCGTCTGTGGCCTGTCCGGATGTACTATTTTTTTTTCACATTGTCTCACAAACTGTAGGATTTGCGAAAAAAAAAATCATACGTGTGTTTTTATTTTCTCCACAATTTTGTCTGAAACATTTCTGACTCTAAAAAAAATATGATCAAGATACTGTCATAAATGTACAATGGTCTTCATGTAAAGTACCCGTTAATCTTGTAAGTTTTCAATGAAACTTGAACTTTCTCGACGTATTCTCGAAAAATAACAAAACATAAAATTTCATGAAAAACCAACCACTGGGAGCCGAATTGTTCAGTGCGGACGGACGGACAAACATGACGTAACTACAGTCGCTTTTCGCAATTTTGCGAACGCGTCTAAAAAATGGGTGTTAAATAAGAAAGATATGAGAATGTGGAATAGATTCATCTGACGTGAGTTAAGCACAATAAACAGATTTTTAGGAACACGAAAATAAATTTCTGAGTTGCTTAAAAATCAGAAACTTTATCGACTAAATGACTATTAGCTTCAAAGACTTCATCTACGCAGTGCATTTCGATGTGTAAGCAAACTACGTGATGATAAATTCTGACTGCCAGTGAAAGATATGCAAAAGACACCGCTTGACCAAAGAAAGAACTGTTAAATGGATTTAACAGTAAGATACAAACGTGCAATAATTACAATTTAGATATAAGTTTCACTATGTCACTTCCCTGGCTCGGGACATTGCGTCCCTTTTTCTCGCTTTTCGTAGCTTTATTTGACCAAACAACCTTAAATCGGTCTCCATAACCGACACATGTCTTCTTCCGTATCAATTCAATATCCACTTCAAACTGTTAACAATGAAGACTGGGGCAGTATGTTCCTCCGGAACGTCGGAAAATTTAACCTGTACACGATGAATAAATCCAAAAGGAGACCATCACCTGATGCACATAAAATATGGATCAGGTCTCGTTTATTGAGCTTTCAATCGAACAACAGAGACATCCACACAAAAGCATTCTGGATTTATTCTACACATTTTACCGTTTCTTTTCTCAGTTACGGCATTCTACGGTGAACCTGCTCAAGCACGAGGCACGCTAATCTTGATTACGTCAGGAGCTCGGAAGCGTCGCCTTTACCCCCCCCCCCCCCCACCCCCCCTCTCCCCCCA
>Ga0131853_10018501_pt1 | contig 12676 bp, 7 predicted proteins | sample TergutLab28metaG_FD_92764 | JGI IMG/M metagenome (GOLD analysis project Ga0131853, IMG submission 92764) | Labiotermes labralis P1 segment gut microbial communities from Petit-Saut dam, French Guiana - Lab288 P1 (version 2) (version 2) | ecosystem: Host-associated > Arthropoda: Insects >...
CTTGTTCCAAGCGGTCATAAACCCCTAAACCCTCACGGTCCACAATGAACAGGTCAGTAGTGGTTCAGCCTGCACTCGGATACCACATCACCAACAGCCAATCCCGCTACATAACACCAACACGCCTCAATTAAGGTATGTACAGCTCATGCAGATAGACATCAATACAGATGCATAAAACACCAAAACATACCACATACAAAAATGCTCAAGAACCACAGGACACCACATGCTTGCAGGAACACACTCACTCAGAGCCACACACAACACATAATATAGGTATAACACTTACCACTAGATAAATAAATTAACACATAAACCTCTATCATTACAGCATAATACAGCCTACACAATAACGCACCAAGTAGTCGCAAGCTCCTGAAGATGGATGTATTAACATCCGAAACATGTTGAGCAGTAAGTTGACATAATAAAGCAAGTGTCATCAAGTTGGTCTATCTTTATTGAAATATCAAGATGATGCACGGTCCAATACGCATAAGCTTCTGTGTTTTTCTTTATAGTAAGTATGCTTCTGCCCAGTATGTTAACATCATCAGCAAAAACCAGAAGCTGATAGGTACAATTTAATTTTAAGCCATCCTGGTTTACTTGAACCCTCCTAATGGTGTACACTAAAGCAGAGCCGAAAAGCAATGGAGACAAAGCATCACCTTGTTTCAAACCATTCCTAACCGGCAACATGTCAGACAAATTCTTTTTTACCCAGACTCTGCTACAGGTTTCATTCAGACACATTTTTATTAGCCTAAACAGTTCATGGGACATGAGAATATTATACAATTATATTATACAAGACCTCCCTCCTAACTGAATCATAGGCTTGCTTGAAGTATATAAACAGCTGATGCACTGTCTCACTGTATTCCCATTTTTGCTCAAGCATTTGATGTATGCAAAATATATGATAAGTAGTTGATCAGTTGTGATGAAATCCACATAGATGATCCCAATAATTTCCTCTGCATATGGAGTTCACCTTGACAGGATGATGTTGGATAAAATTTTGTATCTAGTTGACAAAAGTGATATGCCTCTATAATTACTACAGTCTGTTTTATCACCCTTCTTATAAATAGGTTACAATGATCAACTCCTTCCACTCCTCAGGCAATTCCTCCTTATTCCAAATAGAATAAGTTCACGGGTTCAGAGGAAATTGCCCTACCCCCTCCTTTAACCCTTAACCTGCTAACATGGAGAATATGGTGAGCTCCTAATAATGCCAGCACATGGCAGATGGGATTGTACTCGGCATTAAAAGGGTTAATCAATTCTGCTGGGATTTAATCAGTACCTGGTGCTTTGTGTCTCTCTAACTTTTCAATAGACATCTCAACCTCACAGCCACTTGGCTGAGGCACTAGTCTCTCTGCTGCATGTATTTTTCTGCCTAACATCATTAACACCATGTACATTAAAGAGCTGAGAGAAATGGCTCCTCCATCTAGCCACAATACAGTGTGAGTCTGTAACCCTATCACCCTTCTCATGCTTTACTATATTAGTTCTAGGCTGGTAACCCTTCTTAAGGTCACTGATGCCCCTATACAAGTCTCTTATATTTTTTATCTTGCTGTTAGTTTCAAGTTCATAAATTTTAGCTTTCGAGATATTCCTTTCTTTTTGTTCCTTAAATGTCTATTAGCTTCATGTCCTACATTGTTTAGATTCTCAACAATGCTTTGGTTTGGATCCTGTTAACAGTTGCAATGTGGCCTGCTTCCTTTGATCTGAAAATCATACACATTCTTCATCAAACCATGATTTATGCTACTTCCATTTATACACACCTAGACTCTCTTTAGCTGAGGTTTTGATACTCACCTTAATGTTTTCCCCAGCGATATTTATGTCCTTGCTATTATTTAAGTTCTCCAAAGCTGCAAACCTGTTTGAGATCTTAATCTGATACTGTTTCCTAACCTCCAGATCACTTAACTTCCTGAGATTAAATCTGTCCACATCAAATTTCTGTACTGCCTATCTTTCCCTAACCTTTGGAACCACCAGACAGTAAAAAGTATCACAGTCAGCTCCCCTGAAAGATTGTACATTGCGTACACTTGAAAGCCATCTCTTGTCTATCTATATGTGATCTATCTGGTCATTAAGTCTTCCCATCAGGACAGGTCCAACTGCATTTATGAATGTTCGGTGCAGGGACAATGTGCTCTGAACAAATATATTTTTGGTGTGGCAAAGGTTACTGTTCTTACACCATTATCATTACTATGCTGATGTAGACTCTCATTCCCAACTGTCGACTTGAAAATATCCTCTCTCCCCACTTTTGCATTAAACTCTCCTAACAGAATTTTCATAAGATACTTCGGAAAATGATAAAAAAAAATCTGCTCTAATTCCTCACAAAAACTGTCTTTTGAATCATCACTTTTCTCTTCACTTGGTGCACGCACAATGAAAACAAAGATATTATACCAGTAACCTCTCAGAACTACATATAACATCCTATCACTAACAAACTCTACTCCCTTAAATGCTGATACTATTCTGTGCTGTACAAAATATCCTGCTCTTACAGTGTCCAAATGTCCCACCTAACTTCCTGTACACCCACTAAATCGAATTTATACCTTACTAATTCCCTTACTACTGTCATAAGTGAACCTGACCTATACAGGCTTCTTCCATTACATTTACCAAATCTCACTGTCCCTTTTGCGTTGCTTAGGTCATACCAAAGGGTCAGTCCAGGCCCAGAGCACATATATACATTTTGTAACAAGACCAGTTTTTATGGTGAGGAGTTGTTAGCACCTTGCCCAACCCCCAGGCTGGTGGACCATCCTTTGTTGTCTGTCTGCAACTGCTTATTCAATATATTCACAGCTACCCTCCATACTGTAGGCAGTTCCTCCATCTGCAGCCTGTGGCTGCACCATGCCATGGTGACGGGCCCATTTATCAAGGTGTTGGTGATTACTATATAATAAAATTACATTTGTACATCCAAGTGCATTTGTTGGTCTTTTTAAAAACTTTTATATATCTGATTAATGTATGGAACATATACAACATAGGTTCAACTCTGAAAGTGATCGGCTATGCATTATTCATGAATCCAAATTATAAAAATAAACACAAATTGTATAATAGATGAATGTTCTGTTACATGTGGGTGGAAATATATTAATATTTTTAACAGCCTAAACATAAATATACAATATCGTTTATACCAAGACTGAGCTGCAAGTCCAAGTATGGAAGGCATGTTCATGACAGATCACAGGACTTGCCAGTCTCTACCACTGATCAACAAATTATGAGAAATGAATTACAGTAAAAATGTCACAACTGCTTGCCATGTCAACTCACAATCTCACGCACTGGCACCTCATCTATTTGGGACATGCTAAGATCCAGCACCGTATCTTCCAACCGATCACGCAGGTTCAACTTACAGCTAGGCATGTTTGGTATCCTGGTCATACAAGAAAAGTATTAGATAAAAGTACATCAACAAACCATGAAGGAAATGGGATTATTTTGGAAAAAAAAGAGATGTGAAAATTACTATGAATGATAAAGTTAATGGAACATGAAACACAGAGTTTACTTAAAGGTACAAGATTGAATTTGTCTGGATGATGTCACATACAGATGAAACTGGTGTTACCTCTAAAACCATGACAATACAATTATATATAAAAAATGACAAGACATGAAAAACAGCATACACAGCAAGCCAGGAAGTATTATGGATCAAGGCAGGAAAGAATTTCTATTACAACATGGTGTCACAAATACGAGCATACACGTAGCTACAATACTAGTAGCAGTACTTATCAAAGATGATTCCTAAAAATCCCACTGCAACATACTAAGTCTGTCACATGATTATGATGTTCCATTATTATCACTATCTGCACTGATTATAAATGGGAGATAATGAAATATCAGCTGTACAATATCAAAATTCTAAATGTGTTTAATTCAAGCTATATTTTCAGGCACAAGAACAGAGAGTTAGATAGACTCTTTACATGTACATCTTTCATGATCTATTTTCAATAATAAATATGGCAATCTGTGAAGTTTAGATTTGGAATTAGAAGTAGATTTTATTTACACTCCATAGAACCTTTATATGACCAGGACAAGGACCCTAAACATATCATAATACAATGTAATTGTCTGAAGGCTTCCTGCAAATCACATGCTGCTCAGGCAGAAGAGACAGACAAGACAACAAAAAAATGCCTGTATCTCCTGCCTGAGCAGCTCAGTAAATTGCAATAAGTTTCAAGATGTCATTGTACAAATATATTACTTAACAGAAATATATATATTTACACACACACATGTGCTGCAATATGCAACAGCAACTTAATACAAATGCTTAACAGACTTTGTTTAGAAAGATGATCAGTATCTTGGGTATACTTTTTAAAATACCTTCTCTATAACTGGTCAAAGTATATTTTACATTCTTTCCAAGTTTTATAAATAGCATGATGATGGTCAGGTAGAACAGTGGCATGCAGCTCATTGGTTGCAACCTGCTGTTACACAATACATATAGTTGTGTTTTATGGTGGTTTTCTTAATTTTTAATTAGTAAAACATTTCAAACCAGAAACCAGCTAAAGATTCAAAACTTAAACTGTATAAATTAATCGGTTCACTGAATTAAGCAAGATATTTTAAATATTCATAATGCCCACTACTCTTGCCCTCTTAACTTTACTCCTGAAAATATCGAGTAACAACGTATTAAATCCACTACATTTTTGACGCACTATGTGACATTCATACTGCCAGTAGAAAACTTGAACCCAGCAGCAGAACTGTCAAAGTACAAGACACAAGAGCTTCGCACTATGAGGGCACACTAACCTAACTGTACGTAAATTCGCCCTAATTAAAGTACAAACGAAAATAAACAATACGATGAAACCAGTACGTTGCTAATGTTTCAAACACCTACAAACCACAAATTTCCTTTGCTTACTAAATTCCTGCTGACGTGCACGTACGTAAATACCTCCCTTTCCACGACTGAGTTGGCAACTTGTAGCTCAATTTCTGAAAGTCCAAAAGGGCAATATTACTACTGTAGATAAAAGTAAATATACGTAAATTCAAACGCTATATAACCAAGTGACTGAGCTGTAACGACACTTTGCCCTTTTGGTACTAGTGTTTGTTTTGATTTTGAAGTTTCTGTTACCATAGCAACAGCTCAGCATCACACTTGAATAGAGCAAAGAAAAGCGTGAGAAATGCGTACAGTTGTTTTTATCTGTGTTACAGAAGTGATAAACAAGATAATGTGTAACACTCATACTATATGTGGGGTCATGTTTTAAGTATACTAATTAATTAGTCTTACTAGACATTTCTATAGAGCCAACTTAGCGTCATGATACAAAGAAAGCGAACGTGGAAGAAAAACTTGTATGAAAATACAGACTATCCAGACAATTACACAGATAAGACGTTTCTAGAAGAACTAAAGAAAAATGTTCATATCACAGAAATTTCTCCTCTAACTGCTGTTCTTGGAGCTGGACTTGTTACTCAAGAAATGTGCATTGTGGTGTTCTTTGTAATTGTTTATGTGTACTTGTACAATGGTTGGATTGAACCAGAGACAGTGTTTGTGCAGAGTAGTTTGGTTGCAGCTGTAGGGTATCTTACGTATCGCATTTTACTAACAAACAAGAATTATTATGACGTCATGGTTAAGGATTTGCGAACTGTTCTGATATTTGTTGTTTTTGGTTATGTCTTATCGCCGATATTGAAAACATTAACAGATACCATAAGTACAGATACCATATATGCAATGACAACCTTCATGATGATTATACACCTAATATTTTTTGATTATGGCGTTTCAGCAGCCATAGTTTCTAGCTCATTGTCTCTCAATGCCGCAATATTTGGTTCAGTATGTTTAGCGTCACGGTTGGCATCGCCCTTCCATGCTTTCGTTTTGCTAAGTAATGCTGTCGAATGTTTCGTTTTGTTACCCATTTTATTATCCAAAGGCAGGGGGTCTGTTATTGTGCTTGCGGCCATGATAACTGTAGCAATTTATGCCCTGTGGACAGTTTCTTTAATTATGATGTTTCTGTTTGTTTGTGTCACACTATTTGTTACTGTATTGTGTCCATTTTGGTTTTTAAGGTGGCAGAATTATAAGGACAATATATATGGACCTTGGGATGAAGCAGTAGTACATGACACAGAAATGTAGAGTACTACAATGAATACTGACTGAAGTAGCATCAGATAGCTAACATTGTTTTTGATCTATTATTTCTCTTTGTGTTGTAGGTAATAAAATAACTTTGCAGTTGGATCACAGGTGTCTGGTAATACATACATTCCATGGATCCATAAGTGTGTCAAAGTCAGTAGGAAGTGGAACAAGTCAAAACTACACAAGTATACACAGTTTTTAGTGTAAAAGGAGTGTGCATTTAGATATTTTGTTAAGGCTGCTGTAAATTTTGCCATCTCATTTTTGAGGATTGTCACACTAGGTGGTAAATTGTTGAAAATTTTGATGCCAGGATAAAAAGTGCTTTTTTGGAAACAAGAGGTTCATATTTGGTTTATGAAGATGGTGCTTATTCCTTGTTTAAGTAGACTTATACATGAAGTTTGGGTTCTGCACTATATATACTATTGAAGTACAGGGTGTGTCGGCGAATTGGGCAATTTTAAAAATGTCATGAACAGTAAATGCTTTCATTTATTTAGTTCTAACACATGAACACAATGTATATATATATATAAGAATTTATATTTATTCACTTTCAATTTAACCCATTGAAAACAAAAGTCCTACTTTCCAAAAATATCATCATTCAGCTGACCACCATTCCGCTCTAGGCACTCGGTAAGTCTCTTGTGAACGTCACCCATTACTCTTTGAAGCATCTCCACAGTAATTCGTGTGACTTCTTGGTGAATTTGATGTCTCAACTCCTGAACTGTGTGGGGTGCTGGAGCTGGCTTCAGACAGCCCAAGTGACACAGAAATGTGGACTTCTTTCAATGACCTCTCTCACTACTGCAATATTCTTGGGTGTACATACTGTTTTTACACCACCACCTTACTTCTTTAGTGTAGAACCAGTAGCCTCGAAGTTTTGAACCCAGGTCTTGATGGCATGGGCTGATGGAACAGCATGATTGTGATGAATCCCAAACTGTCTTTGAAATTCACGCTGAGCGATCACAAAACTGTCACAATTTTTGTAAAATGCTTTCACAACAAAAGCACGTTGTGCTGCAGTCTACGGCTCCATTGCAACTAAAATGCTTTAAAGTTGGCAGCAAAATGGCGATAGCGGCATCTGCCCCAGTGTTGCAAAATCACCCCATTCACTGACACACCCTGTATATAAGGGTAACTTGGAGGTCAGTTTTTAAGGCCCTGCATTTAGAAGGGAAAGGTGGGATGATGGAGATATTTTCTGGTTGCCATCACATACCTTCTTCCTGTATGTGAAATGATGTTCTGATATTACAACATACATGAGAGTTTATAGGTTGGAGTGTGTCTGACTGCCTAGGTATAGGTTTTTGAGACATTTGTCATTATTTATCAATCGCTAGTTCCACGAAGGGAAGGAATCTTTCTTGAAGGCAAGTCACTCATCTCCCTAAAAAATACACAGACTTTCAAAGACCTGGGAGTTTATTTTGTTAAAGACGGCCAGCCACTGGACCCTATACTGGGCAAAGAATCTGTCCAGGCCTGCGGTCAGTTGTCACTTCAAAACAATAGTTTTTATTGTGTGTTTGTCCGTCCACAAAGATATTTAGCATACTAACAACTACTGTCCATATCTAAAGGCTGTCTCCTCCATCTGCATTCTGATAAAGCACTTTGTTGTGGTGACAAGTTACAATACATACCAGAAAACCTTTACACAATCCTAACCCATGATTGTTAGAACTGTGCAACCCATGGTTGCATAAATCCCAGGTGCTTCGGTGACACCTAATACTGTCAATGTAATCCTGCAGTTATTTCCAGTACATATAAAAATGTGTATCATTACACATGTTCTGAGCAAGAAACACCAGGTAACAGTGAAGTTTAGAGGTCATGCCAGTGTGGAACTTGTTTCATGCACCTTTTAGGCACCTAAAATTTGGGAGTGGCTCTCAAATTTATACAAAATTTGTGGGACCCTCATGCAACCACTTAGATTTATATCAGAGTAGACAGACACCTGTTTTACCATAGTGACCTGGATATTTCAGTAGCTGAGTAATAAAGGGCCTCAATTCCAGTAGGAAGGTCCAAATTATATACTAAGAGTGGACAATGATTCTGTCATGATGGCAATGACACCAGTTGAAGGGACCTAAATGTCTTGTGTTTGAACAAGTTACACCTTGGATTTGATTTTTTCCTCTTGATTGGCCAACCTTACATTACGTGCATGTCCGCAGTCCCCACACCCAGTACTGTAATGAAACAAACTGGAACATGAAGAGTCTGTGAATAAAATCACACTAAACAAATTCTAATTCTTAACATATTTTTTTATTAACTCTGAAGCTTATTTTTCAATTAAGAACAAAAGAACGGCAAACCCTCCTTGCCTGCTGGTTTGCACACTGCATTGTATGCCCCTTTCTTATACATGGACATGCTTGTGTAGGCATGCATCTAATATGTTGCTTGTGTAGGCATGCATCTAATATGTAAGAGGCTGCATTTGCCTGCCTGTCTCACTCACTAGCTACCTAGATATCAAGGGATATGAAATGCAGTTTAACTGTACTTTTCAAAAATTTTAGCACTAATTGTCCTTATGTTTAATCAAACCAGGAAAAGTGTGATGCATGTGCTGATGGACAGGGGAATTAGTGTTTTTGTGGCTGGACATTGTTGTGATGTAAACAAATGAAGACGGCTAGAAGCAGTAAAGCAAGTGCTTGACTGAAGACTTAATTGGCATCTCTGTTATTTCCCTGTATCTATTTTTGTCCATACTATCATTATCAATATTTGATGCTTGTTAATCTGTTTCAAGATTTTGTCCTGTTTATTAATTTACTACATTGTGCAAAAGATACATTTTGTGGCTATATATATATACATAACATACACAAATTCTGATTATTGGAACTGAAAAGATTATGACTTATTTGGCTGAAATTAGGAATTGTTTTTTGCATGTAGAGTTTTTGACTTACTGCTGCCATTCAGTGTTTTGCACATTTTTGTGAAGCACAGTAAGCCACATCAACCAAGACAAGTAGTGTACCATTGCCATCGTAATGCAATTTTAGCATACAGTAAATATAACTCTTATCTTAATGATCATAGGAAATAAACCATGTCTGAATTCTCATCTGTAGGATTTCATAGCACGTATCAGATGTATAATCTTTAATAATGTTTCTGTGCACACAACCATTACAATTTTCAGGGTGAGTGATGCAGGATGATGATCTGGTGTTTTCCTATGATTCATTTTACTTTTATCCTCACTCAATTCATAGCCTTCAAAATATGGCCACTTATCAAATAGTTTCCCAACCAAAATTCTACATGGATTTCTCAATCATGTATCCAGCCCTTTAATTTTAGTGCTATGACAATGGCTGAGGACTTGTACAAATAACAGTTATTCATATTTCATTATGGTGAACTGAACATTTATTGAATCCCTACAGGTTCCAAACATTTTATTAAGCACTTTGTTTTCACATACTTTAATTATATGTTGTTCCACCAAAGTGAAAGGTTAAAAGTGCCAAGCTTCTGCAGGCCATCATTTTGCAAACACAGTTTCCATATATGTTTTATTATGCAGCCTGCTAAATGCAATGTCTTGACACACTTAAAATTGAATTATGTGCATGTGCACATACACCCACCCCTGTATGGGAACAAGTACATGATGCACATACATATCAACATCTCCACAAAAACAATTAAGAACCTCACATGATTATTTCTGTTGCACTCTTACCCAGCAGGTGACTTTCACGTACATAATACAGAAATGCAGGACAGATTTAGCTAGAAAATGGTGCATTTTATGTGATATCACCTCTGAGCCCACAACTTCAGATTCGTAAATGTACTGAACAACTTCAGAAGTCAGTACTTTTGCATTAATAACTTTCTTGGCAGAAGGCACTCTTACTTATTTCATTCGCTTCCAGCGTACTGAGTAATGTCAGCAGTAACGGAAGAGTGCTGCTTAAAAACTTGGAAAAACTATACCAACCCCACCAAACATAAAGAAAGAACAATATGTCCTTTGTATCTGAAAGCCAACATTTCTACTTGACTGGAACAAACTGCATGAGTCTCTTGATCCTTCGTATGAGGGCCTTAACATACTCTCTGTCAGAAGCAGGCCTATCCTGTAAATAATAAATGAAAGAAAATATGTTACTGTGCATTTCATTCTACTCTGAAAATAAATGGATGTTTACACAGCATATTAAAGTCAGCAAATCAGAGAAGCAAGAAGTTACTGACAGAAATAGTGCTGTCATGTGTTTTTTGTAAACTAAATCTGGTACCAGGGATCTACTCTAAAAGTTACCTAAAGAATATTAAATATTAAGTTTTGTCTTCTGTTATGTGATAATGTGTGGGTTGTCATTCAATTACCAACATATGAGATCCTGCTGTCTTCATTGTCAGGGTGAAACCCTTCAGACAAGGGTAGTAGGCTCCTCTGAAGCATTACAGCACAGAAGACTGTAACTATAAAATAAAATATGCTGCCTGAATGCTGGTACCTATCTCCTATACCACATGTCATCACACCCATAAAGTGTAAACTTAACATTTACTGCTGAGAGATCCTCAGTCTCAGATCTAGTTTTGGCTTGTGTGAATCCAATACTAAATCTTTACTTTACAGCAGTGGTGAATCCTGATCCGGAGGTCAGGTCAAGTGGAAGGGGACACATTGCCTTTCAGTAACCATTTGCTAGACCAGACATCTGGAGCAGGATTTGCCACTGCCTTCTACGAAGTTCAAATCATCAGTTTTTTCGAAAACAAATCAATGGTATCATAAAAATGAGGCACAAAGAATAGCAAACAGCACATCTGCACACAAATGTACAATGTTACACTGATATGTGCTTGGATCTTTGCATTCTGGACTCTTCCCTGGCGGTTATACAATTTAATCCACTGTGAGCATACTTTATGTTGTTCACAGCTGTACATACATATATTCATTCATACTAGAATATTTTGACTATTATTAGTATTGTATTACTTTGAGGGGATTATTTGTATGTCTATTGGTTCTGTCTACATTAAATATACTGATCATACATAACCTCAGATTTTCACCCCATTGACACAATTTGTAACTGCTGGCTTATAAACAGTATTTCATAAACAATTTGCAGGTATGTTCACACTGTACCTACACACCAAATTATATGTTCCTGGATATAATGAATAAATACAAAAAATTATGATGGCAAATTCTTACTTTCATTACCTATCATGTAACTCACACAAAGAAAAAAAACAGACAACTGCATGGGAACATGATGTAACAACATGAATACTACCTCACTGGAATACATGTCACACCACAATACATCTAGAGTAAATAATCATGTCTCTGGCCTCTCGCTGTGTAAAATTTCTTGTAATACCCCATAAAAAGCATGATTTCGAGCAACATGTATCGGCATGAAGTGCATATTTTGATTTTGCATATAACTTTTAGAACTGTTTCTCTTGCCAAGAATAATTCAGTGAGATATAAATTCATGCAACGTGCCCATCATTTTTGTTTGGTTTTAACCTAACTTGAATATCCTTGGCACATTTGAATAAAATACCCCAGTACAAAATTTCATAAAAATCCATGCATCGTGAGTCAGGTTGTTCAAAGTGGACAGATGAATGAACGGTCTGTCAGTCACTTTCTGCAACTTTGTGAATGCACCTAAAATATGTTTACTCTAAACTGTCATACAGCATTCCACTTTTTTTTTCTTGTAGAAGAGCCTTTTACTTTTATTTTCCTTTCATCTTACCGTTTCAGCAGTTGTGTTAAAATCAACAAAATGTAGTATTATTTACACAAACTTATTTTTTAACATTACATTTATTACATGGTTGCTGTGGTAGTGATGACAGGAACAAACTGAATGATAGCTCCATTTTTTACTATGCAAAATATAAGCCATATTAATGTACCTGGTTTGTGTCAATCAACCTCCTGCTGAAACTGTCACTGAAGATGGATATCAGACCTTGTTTCAATTGGCTTATCTCTTGTGGTGATGCTAGCCATACCAATTCTTTAATTCCTAGAAATAATGAAAGTTGCACTCATTTTAGGCCTTATGACAGAGACCAGAGTGTCTACTAGTCCCACAGACAAATGAGAACAATATGGCAACAAGTTTGGGATACTAAACTTGGAAAATACAGTGATCCTCAGTCACTGCAGTCTCAATTGTGAAAGACAGGAGCAATTATTGAAGGTAAGGTCAACAATCATTAACAGAAGGTAACAGCAGACATTTTGTTTAAACTGTTTTCCATCACAGTGAAAGTTACAGTACAGGTTCTTCGTAGTTGTGCAAAGTTTGATCCTGTAGAAATGCTTCTTCCTGGTTGTGTATTGTTGGCTTAGCTTAGGGAAGGAACTTTCTGTTA
>Ga0131853_10018503_pt1 | contig 12675 bp, 11 predicted proteins | sample TergutLab28metaG_FD_92764 | JGI IMG/M metagenome (GOLD analysis project Ga0131853, IMG submission 92764) | Labiotermes labralis P1 segment gut microbial communities from Petit-Saut dam, French Guiana - Lab288 P1 (version 2) (version 2) | ecosystem: Host-associated > Arthropoda: Insects >...
CTGGGACTGCAGCGCATCGCCCACGAGCAGCGCCGTGGGTTCATCGTACTTCACGTGAACCGTCGGCTTGCCGCGGCGCATGTCGTCGTCGTCCATGCACGGCATGTCGTCGTGCACGAGCGAGTAGACGTGGATCATTTCGAGCGCACAGGCTGCCGCGTCGAGCGCCTCGGGCGTCGCGCCGGTCAGCTCGCCCGCGGCGAAGCACAGCAGCGGACGCACGCGCTTGCCGCCGCCGAGCACGGCATAGCGCATGGCGTCGTGCAGGGGTGCGGGCAAAACGTCGGCACCCGGCAAATAGTGATCGAGTGCGCTTTCGACCCGATCCAGCACCGACCGGGTCCATTGTTCAAATGTCATAGATCGTCGTCTCCGCCCTGGGCGGAACTGCCTGTTGTATTAAGGGGCACGGGCCGGAGCGTTTCTCCGTCGAGCACGCGCACCTGTTGTTCAACCTTTTCCAACTGCTGCTGGCAGAACTTCACCAGCACGGCCCCGCGCCGGTAAGCGGCCAGCGACTCTTCGAGGCTCAGGCTGCCGCCTTCCATGCGGGCCACGAGTTCGTCGAGCTCCGCGAGCGCGGCCTCGTACGTCTCGGGCGGCGCACCGGCGCTGCCGCTGTTGCGTTCGCCGTTGCCTTCATTACCGCCGTCTTCGGTGCCTCCTGCCGTCGTGGCAGGGTTTTTCGATGCGGATTTCGCCATCAGTCGTCGCCGAATTGAAACAAGGCGGACATTCTACGGCAAAAGCGATCCGCCAGCCCCGGTCGCCGGCGCGCCCGATTGCGCACCGATCACGCACCAAGCGCGCGCGGGAGTGAGCACACCACCCAGGCGCCCCGCGACCGTCACCTATGCGATGCTGACGGAAATCCCGGTCCTTTGCACAGTTGCGCCGCCGTTGTGCCACGTTTGCGCTGCAATTTTGGCAAAAATCAGTGACTTAGGTACCCCGTGGGGGTTGAAACGGGTATAATCGCCGGCTCCCTAAATCGAATCTTCGATGGTTGGGTTGTTCACTGCTTTCACGTCTTCATCGGGAGTGGGAATGTCCAATCTGAGCAATGCATTGCAGTTGAAGTCTGTCCACAGCCAGCTGCCAGTCACCGCTTATTTTGACGATGCGCTTCTCCAGCGCGAAATCGAGACCCTTTTCAGGAAAGGTCCCCGTTATATCGGCCACGAGTTGATGGTGCCCGAGGCGGGGAATTATTTTGCCCTGCCCAGCGAGAAAGAGGGGCGCGTGCTCGTGCGCAACCAGCACGATCAGGTCGAACTGCTTTCGAACGTCTGCCGCCATCGCCAGGCCATCATGCTGAACGGGCGCGGCACGGCCGACAACATCGTCTGCCCGCTGCACCGCTGGACCTACGACCTCAAGGGCGAACTGCTCGGCGCGCCGCATTTCGCGGACAAGCCCTGCCTGAACCTCGGCAGCACGCCGCTGCAGAAATGGAACGGTCTGCTGTTCGAAACGGGCGGCCGCGAGGTCGCGCGCGATCTCGCCCGGCTGGGGCCGGCGCAACATCTCGACTTCTCGGACTATATGTTCGATCACGTCGAGGTCCACGAATGCAACTACAACTGGAAGACCTTCATCGAGGTCTATCTGGAGGACTACCACGTCGTCCCGTTCCATCCGGGCCTCGGCAACTTCGTGTCGTGCGACGACCTGAAGTGGGAGTTCGGCGAGTGGTACAGCGTGCAGACCGTGGGCGTGCACAGCCAGCTCGGCAAGCCGGGCAGCCCGACCTACCGTAAATGGCACGACCAGGTCCTGCGCTTCCGCAACGGCGTGCCACCGGAGTTCGGCGCGATCTGGATGGTGTACTACCCGAATCTGATGATCGAGTGGTATCCGCACGTGCTCGTGGTGTCCTGGCTGATTCCGCAGGGCACGCAGAAGACCACGAACATCGTCGAGTTCTATTACCCCGAGGAAATCACGCTATTCGAGCGCGAATTCGTCGAGGCCGAGCGCGCCGCCTACATGGAAACGGCCATCGAGGACGACGAGATCGCCGAGCGCATGGACGCCGGGCGTCGCGCGCTGCTCGAGCGCGGAGTGTCGGAGGTCGGGCCGTACCAGAGCCCGATGGAAGACGGGATGCAGCACTTCCATGAGTTCCTGCGGCGCGAACTGGGGACGATCTAGATACCCCGTGCCCGGACCCCGCAGTTGCGAAAAACGGACCCATAAGTTTCTCGACTTATGGGTCCGTTTTGTTTGGCGAGCAAGTTCTGTGGGCCAAACGCGCTGGCAAAGAATAGCCGCCGCCATTGAAAAATCTCGATGATTTTTTATGAATTCGATAATTTATTGCTAATATTCGATAAAAGTTACCGAATTTCGAGTCAACACCATGCCAGCGATCGGATACGAGCATCTCATCAGGCATTTTTCGCTGGACGTCAGGCCCCTTCAGAGGCCCGCCAGCACAAGCGCCTCGGTGAATCGGCGTGTCGATGCCCCCAATCAGGTGTTGTTCCCGAGAACCGTGGCCTATCAGGACTCGCCAGTCGGGCATCTTGAGTTCGCCCTGCGGCACGAAGGGGTCAACCTCGAAGTTATCGATGCCGCATTCGAGCACATCCCCGCCGACGCACTCGTCACCGCCCTGGCATCCGCGCCCAACGCAGCCGCCCTACGCCGCGCCTGCTTTCTCTGGGAATGGCTCACCGGACAGACGCTCCCAATCACCACGACACCGAACGCGGGCTACGTCGACCTGTTCCCTTCCGACCTCTACGTCACCGCGACACGGTCGACGAACAATCAGAAATATCGCGTCCGCAATAACGCGTTAGGCAACGCCGACTTTTGCCCCGTGGTCCGGCGCACCGCCTTGCCCGAAGCACCGAGTCTCGCGGAAATGATGGACCAGGCAAAGCGGACGCTAGAGACACTGACAGATCCGGTTCTCTATGAAAGGGCGGTCAACTACCTGTATCTGTCCGAGACTCGCAGCAGCTTTGCCATCGAACGCGAGACACCAAGCTCCGACAAACAAGAACGATTCGTCCAGTTACTCCGCCGGGTCGGCGAAACCGTAACCGTCAACGAGGAATGGCTCGTCAGTCTGCAAAACGCCATCGTGCGGGACACCTACAGCCAGGAAGCCTCCTATAGAACGACCCAAAACTGGCTCGAGGATGGCGCCGGCCGCGTCACATTTTTTCCGCCGCCACCGGAAGACCTGCGCCAGGCAATGGCGGGCTGGGAAACTTTTGTGAGCGACAACGCCCGATGCGAACACACGCTCGTGAAAGCAGCCTGTGCCGCATTTGGCTTCGTCTATCTGCACCCGTTTCTCGACGGGAACGGCCGACTACACCGGTTCCTCATCCAGCATGTTCTTGCACCTTCGTCCCCGCTCACAGGCGGCGCACTGGTGCCGGTCTCGGCCGTTATCCTGAAGCACATTCCCGAGTATCTGGGCGTACTCAACGGTTTTTCTCGGCCCGTCACGCAGCTTTGGCGATACCAGCGAGGGGATGTAACGCCCGTCGTCACCCACTCACCGGGTGGTCGTGCGTATCGGTTCATCGATGCAACAGCGGAAGTCGAGTTTCTTCACCGGATGATTCAGCGGGCGATTGAAGAAGAGATCCCGCGAGAGCTTGCATGGCTGAGTGGCTACGATGTCGCGTACCACCAGTTGGATGCGGAGCTTGACCTCCCTAACAAGGATTTGTCGGCACTCATCCGGATGGTTCATTCGAATCAAGGCGTCTTGTCGGAAAACCGCCGCCGGCAATATAGCCATATACCGAAAGACATACTCGACCACATCGAAGACGTCGTCCGCCAGGCGTTCAACCAACCCAATACCAATCCGGGGCATGCCATAGCTGATAGCAGCGAAGAAAATGACTGAACTTCGAGCCCAATACGAAATTTGCGCGCGAAATTGAACAATCCCGAGTCGCCCGAAACGATTTCGAGGTTCGCGGCCTGATTTTGCTATTTTTCGAGGCCGCGTCTGAACAGCAGCGTTCCCACCACTGGGATTCCCCCCGCCTTTTTGTTTAGACTGACGACATCGGGCCGGACCCGCCGGCCGCCGCATCAGGAGCCGTCGTCATGTCCCACACGCACCACACCACGCTGATCTCCGCCGCCAATCTGCACGAACACCTCACGGCCGCGCCTGGCAGCGTCCTCGTGTTCGATTGCCGCTTCGATCTCGTCGATCCGGCTGCGGGCGGAGCCGCTTACCAGGCCGGCCACATCCCCGGCGCGCAGTATCTGAACCTTGACCACGATCTGTCCGGCGCGAAAACCGGCAAGAACGGCCGCCATCCGCTGCCCGAGCGCGCAGCGCTCGTCAGCACGCTCGCAGCGCACGGACTCAACGCCGGCCAGCAGGTTGTCGCGTATGACGCACAGGGCGGCTCTTACGCGGCGCGGCTGTGGTGGCTGCTGCGCTGGCTCGGCCACGATTCGGTGGCGGTGCTCGACGGCGGCCTGCAGGCCTGGCAAGCCGAGGGGCTCCCGCTGACCAAAGATGTGCCGCATCCCGCGGCAGGCAGCTTCAAGGCCGGCGCGCCGCTGCAGGTGACGGTCGACGTGCAGGCCCTCGTACGCAATCTGCCGCTGCACGAACTGCTCGTGGTGGACGCCCGCGCCGCCGACCGTTACCGCGGCGAAAACGAAACGATCGATCCGGTCGGCGGCCACATCCCCGGCGCACGCAACCGCTTCTTCAAGGACAACCTCACCGCCGATGGCCGCTTCAAGTCCGCGCATACGCTGCGCGAAGACTTCACCGCGCTGCTCGCCGGCAAGACGCCCGAGCATGTCGTGCTGCAATGCGGTTCGGGCGTGACGGCGTGCCACAACGCGCTCGCGATGGAGATCGCGGGCATGCACGGGGCGGCGCTCTACCCGGGATCGTGGAGCGAATGGAGCGCCGATCCGTCGCGTCCGGTCGCGACGGGCCCGAACCCCTGAACTGACGCATTCGAATCCGGGCCGGCCGCACGGCGTCACGCGACGCCGTGCTCCTTGAACCACGCAAGCGCGCGCCGCCAGCCGTCTTCGGCGTCGGCCTTGCGATAGCTCGGACGATAATCGGCAAAGAAGGCGTGGCCCGCGTCGTCGTAGACGACGAATTCCGAGCCGCGCCCGCCCTGCGGCCCGTGCGCGATCGCCTGTTTCATCTGCGCGAGCGTATCCTGCGGGATGCTCTGATCCTGGCGGCCATAAAGGCCGAGCACCGGCACCTGCAATTCCCCCACGAGATCGATCGGATTCTCCGGCATCGTCGCCGTGTGCGGCCCTGCCACGCGTCCATACCAGGCGACCGCCGCCTTCACATGCGGGTTGTGCTCGGCGTAAAGCCAGCTGATCCGCCCGCCCCAGCAAAACCCGTTGACGCCCACGCGCCGCGCATCGCCGCCGTGTTGCGATGCCCAGGCGACGGTCGCGTCGAGGTCGGACATCACCTGTTCGTCCGGCAGCTTGCTCGTGATGTTCTGGTCGATCTGCTGGATCGTCGAATACGCGGCCGCATCGCCTTCGCGCACGAACAGATCGGGCGCGACGGCGAGGTAGCCGAGTTTCGCGAAGCGGCGGCACACGTCGGCGATATGCTCGTGGACGCCGAAGATCTCGTGGACGACGACGATCACCGGCAGATGTGTCTTGCCGCGCGGCTGCGCACGGTACGCGGGAACCAGCGTGCCGTTCGATTCGAAGCCGACTTCGCCCGCTTCGAGGCCTTCGGTATCGGTGTGGATGGTCTGCGCGGAGACCGGCAGCACCGCCATGGCAAAGCCGCTGCCGAGCGTGGCTTTCAGAAACGTGCGCCGGTCGAACGGCACGTGCGGAACGAGCGAATCGATGTCCGGTTTCAGCATGCGGGCCTCCTCTCCTCGATGGCTTTGATCACGAAAAGCCGCAGTCAATGCAGTTTCACGCGCGGCAGCGTGGTGCGTCGCAGCCAGTGCGCGAACGTGTCGAGCACCATGCGCGCGTAGCCATGCAGCGCCGCGATATGCAGCCGATACAGCGACATGTACATGAATCGCGCGAACAGCCCTTCGATGAGCATGCTCCCGCCGATCACACCGCCCATCAGATTGCCGACCGCGCTGAAATGGCCGAGCGACACGAGCGAGCCGAAGTCGCGATACGTGAACTCGGGCAGCGGCTGCCCCTCGAGCCGTTTGCCGAACGCGCCGAGAAGAAACGACGCCTGCTGGTGCGCGGCCTGCGCGCGCGGCGGCACGTTGCGCTCGCTTCCGGACGCCACGGGCCACGGGCACGCGGCGCAGTCGCCGAGCGCGAAGATGCTGTCGTCGGTTTCGGTCTGCAGCGTGCGGCGCACGATCAACTGGCCGAGCTTGTTGGTGGCAAGGCCGTCGAGCCGCGCGAGCACCGGCGGCGCGGTGATCCCCGCCGCCCAGACCGTGAGATCCGCGCGCACCGCCTTGCCGCTCGCGGTGCGCACGACACCGGGAGCCACCTCGGTCACGCGCTCGCCGATCAGCAGTTGCACGCCGAGCTTGTGCAGCAGTTCCGCCGTCGCCGAAGAAACGCGTTCGCTCAGCGCAGGCAGGATGCGCGAGCCCGCTTCGATCAGCACGATGCCCACGTCGTTGCGCGGATCGAGCTTGTGCAGCCCATAGGCGGACAGCACCTGCGCCGTGTTGCGCAATTCCGCCGACAATTCCACACCCGTCGCGCCCGCGCCGATGATGGCCACCTGTACGCGCGGCTCCCCGGGCGCCACGGTGCCGGCTGACGTCGGATCCGATGCGTGATATTCCGCGCGCATGCACGCGGCGATGAGACGTTTGCGAAAGCGCTCGGCCTGATCGACGGTATCGAGCGCGATGGAGTTTGCAGCAGCGCCTGGCACTCCGAAGAAATGCGTCGTGCTGCCGATCGCCAGCACCAGCGTGTCGTACGTCAATTCACGCGGCGGCAGCAGTTCGACGCCGTCGTCGTCCACCACGGCGCCGATGCGGATGCATTTGGCCGCACGGTCCAGCCCGATCAGGTCGCCCTGCTGAAAATAGAACTGATGCCAGCGCGCCTGCGCGGCATACGGCAGTTCCTGCGTGAACGGGTCCAGGCTACCCGCCGCGACTTCATGCAGCAGCGGCTTCCAGATATGCGTCGGATAGCGGTCGACGAGCGTGACGCGCACGCGCGGCTCTGCGCCCTTGCGCGTCTTGCCATAACGGTCGCCGAGCCGCGTTGCCAGTTCCAGCCCCCCTGCGCCTCCACCCACAACGATAACGCGATGCATAGGTTCTCCCTGCGTATCGACAAGCGTTGCGACCGCCGGCCCCCGTTCATGGCCGGTGAGTGTTGCTTAATGGAGCTTGGTGCGCGTCCTTAGTGCGCTTCCTCCCAGTTCGCACCGACGCCCACTTCAGCCACGAGCGGCACCTTCAGCGTCGCGACCGAGCACATCAGTTCAGGCAGACGCTTGCGCACCTCGGCGAGTTCCTCGTCGGGGACTTCGAGCACCAGTTCATCGTGCACCTGCATGATCATCTTCGTGCGCAGGCCGGCGTCGTCGAGCCACTTCTCGACTGCGATCATCGACAGCTTGATCAGATCCGCCGCCGTACCCTGCATCGGCGCGTTGATCGCGGCGCGCTCCGCCGCCTGGCGGCGCGGACCGTTGCCGCCGTTGATCTCGGGCAGCCACAGGCGGCGGCCGAACACGGTCTCGACATAGCCGCGCGACTTCGCATCCATGCGCGTCTCGTCCATGTAGCGCGCCACGCCCGGATAACGCGCGAAATAGCGGTCGATATAGAGCTTCGCCGCGTCGCGCGTGATGCCGAGATTCGAGGCGAGCCCGAACGCGCTCATGCCGTAGATGAGGCCGAAATTGATGACCTTGGCGATGCGGCGCTGATCGGCGCTCACTTCGATCGGCGTCACGCTGAACACTTCGGCGGCCGTCGCGCGGTGGATGTCGTCGCCGCGCGCGAATGCGGCCAGCAACGATGCATCGCCCGAGATGTGCGCCATGATCCGCAATTCGATCTGCGAATAATCGGCCGACATGATCTTGTGTCCCGGCGGCGCGATGAACGCCTCGCGAATGCGGCGGCCTTCGCCCGTGCGCACGGGAATGTTCTGCAGATTCGGATCGTTCGATGCAAGCCGCCCCGTCACCGCAACAGCCTGCGCGTAGTTCGTGTGCACGCGGCCCGTCTGCGCGTTGACCATGCGCGGCAGCTTGTCCGTGTAGGTGGACTTGAGCTTCGAGAGCCCGCGATGTTCGAGCAGCAGCTTCGGCAACGGGTAATCTTCGGCGAGCTTTTGCAGCACTTCTTCGTCGGTCGACGGCGCGCCGCTCGGCGTCTTCTTTACGATCGGCAATTGCAGCTTTTCGAAGAAAATCTGGCCGATCTGCTTGGGCGAACCGAGGTTGAATTCGCCGCCCGCGAGCGCATACGATTCCTGCTCCAGTTCGATGAGACGCACTGCGATTTCGGCGCTCTGCCGTCCGAGCCTTTCGGTATCGATCAGGACACCATTGCGTTCCATCTGGCGCAGTACGCGCGAAGTCGGCATTTCGATCTCGCGGTACACGTAGTCGAGCCCCTTCTCCGGCTGAATCTGCGGATAGAGCGCGAGATGCAGGCGCAGCGTGATGTCGGCGTCCTCGGCCGCATATTCGGCAGCCGTTTCGAGCGGCACTTCATCGAAGCCGATTTGCTGCGCGCCCTTGCCTGCGACTTCCTCGTACTTGATCGTCTTGATGCCGAGATGGCGCAACGCGAGGCTGTCCATGTCGTGATTGCGGTGCGATTCGAGCACGTACGATTCGAGCATCGTGTCGTGTTCGATGCCGCCGAGCACGATGCCATAGTTCGCGAGCACCTGTTCGTCGTACTTCATGTGCTGGCCGACCTTCTTGTGCTGCGCGCCTTCGAGCCACGGCTTCAGACGCGTGATCACGGCATCGAGCGGCAACTGCTCGGGCATATCCGGCCCGCGATGCGCGACCGGCAGATACGCGGCGCGCCCCGGCTCGGTCGCGAACGACAGGCCCACGAGCTTCGCGACCATCGGATCGAGCGAAGTGGTTTCGGTATCGAACGCCGTGAGCGGCGCGGCTTCGATCGCCTTCAGCCACGCGTCGAATTGCTCCCACGTCTGGATCGTTTCGTAATGACGCGGCGCATCCAGCGACAGCGCGGGTTGCACCGCGGCATCCTGCTGCGCGACTGCGCCGGCGACCGCTGCAGGCACGGTACCGTTCGCGCCCGCGTCGTTGATTTCGCGCAGCCAGGTCTTGAAGCCGTGACGCGCGAACAGGTCGCGCAATTCCTCGCGCGCTTCGGGGTGCGTGACGAGCGACGCCTCGATCGATTCGATATGTTGTGCGAGATCGCACGCGGTTTCCACCGTGACGAGCTTGCGCGCCATCGGCAGGAACTCGAGCGCGTCGCGCAGATAACCGCCCACCGCGCCCTTGATCTCAGCCGCGTGTTCGACGATGCCATCGAGCGTGCCGTATTCGGTCAGCCACTTCACCGCCGTCTTCGGCCCGCATTTGTTCACGCCGGGCACGTTGTCGACGGTGTCGCCGATCAGCGAAAGATAGTCGACGATCCGCTCCGGCGGCACGCCGAACTTCGCGATCACGCCTTCGCGATCGAGCGTTTCATTCGTCATCGTGTTGACCAGCGTGACGTGGTCGGTCACGAGCTGGGCGAGGTCCTTGTCGCCGGTCGAGACGATCACCTTCATGCCGAGCGCCTGCGCCTGCCGCGCGAGCGTGCCGATCACGTCGTCGGCCTCGACGCCCTCGACCATCAAGAGCGGCCAGCCGAGCGCGCGCACGGCCACGTGAATCGGCTCGATCTGCGCCGCGAGCGGCTCCGGCATTGAGGGCCGGTTGGCCTTGTACGCGTCATACCAGTCGTCGCGGAAGGTCTTGCCCTTGGCATCGAATACGCACGCGCTATACTCTGCCGTGACCTCCCGGCGCATGCGGCGCAGCATATTGATGATGCCGTAGAGCGCCCCCGTCGGCTCGCCGTCAGGACCGCGCAGATCCGGCATTGCATGGTAGGCCCGATAGAGATAGCTCGAACCGTCGACCAGCAGCAGGGTCTTACCTTCCAGTTCAGTTTGAGGCCTGGTTTCCAGGCGATGATCGTCAGGCATTATGGACAAGAGAAAAGTGATTCCGAGTCTGCGTTCGCTCGCAGACGTAGACCGCGCAACGGCCAAGAAGGCCCGCGCATCGTGGCAGATGTTCACGATTATGGCAGAGTTTATTGAGGCGACCGAGTACCTCTCGGAGATCCGTCCCGCCGTCAGCATCTACGGTTCGGCGCGCCTGAAACCGGAGTCGGAGTACTACCAGCTCGCCCAGCAGATTGCGCGCAAGATATCGGACGCAGGCTTCGCCGTGATCTCCGGCGGCGGCCCCGGCATCATGGAGGCGGCCAACCAGGGCGCGCATGCCGGCAAATCGCCTTCGGTGGGTCTGAACATCGAGTTGCCGCACGAACAGTCGGGCAACCAGTGGCAGGACATCTCGCTGCGTTTTCGCCATTTCTTCACGCGCAAGGTCACGTTCGTCAAGAATTCCGATGCCGTCATCGTGATGCCCGGCGGCTTCGGCACGCTCGACGAACTCGCTGAAGTGCTCACGCTGATCCAGACGAAGAAATCGCGCCACGTGCCGATCATTCTCGTTGGCGCGACGTTCTGGAAAGGACTGCTCGACTGGTTCCGCACGGCGCTCGTGCCGATGGGCCTCATCAATCCGGAAGACATGGATCTCGTGCAGGTGATCGACGAGCCGGACCAGGTGCTCGAAGCCGTGCTCAAGTTCTACGAGGATCGCAGCGAAGAAGGCGAAACCGCCGAGGAAAGCGAAGAAACGGAAGTGCCTTCGCGCCACGACCCCGACGAAGACCGGATGTTCTACCTCTAAGAGCCAGGCGCTGCCAGCATGAGCGACACCTCCACCGCAGCGCCGGCCACGCTGCATGCACCCAGCGTGCGTGAAATTTTCATCGGCTTTCTAAGTCTCGGCTGTATGTCGTTCGGCGGCGCGCTGCCACACGCGCGCCGCATCATCGTCGAGCAGCGCCGCTGGCTCGACCCCGCCGAATTCACCGACCTGCTCGGCCTGTGCCAGTTCCTGCCGGGCGGCAACGTCATCAACCTTTCGGTGGCCGTCGGCATGCGCTTTCACGGCTGGCGCGGCGCGCTCGCCGGGCTGCTTGGGCTGATCGCGGTGCCGTCGCTCGTCGTGATCGGACTCGGCGTGCTCTACGAGCACACGCAGGACGATCCGCACGTGCGGCATCTGTTCGTCGGACTCGCCGCCGCGGCCGCCGGTCTGCTGATCGCCATGGCCGTCAAAATCCTGTTGCCGCTGCGCCGCGATCCGGCCGGCGCGCTCATTGCGATCGTTGGATTCATCGCGATCGCGCTGCTGCGCTTGCCGCTGCTGCCCACCATGCTCGTGCTCACGCCGATCGGCATCGTAGCCGCCGCGCGCGTGGCCCGCCGCGCAGGAGACGGACGATGAACGCCACGCTCATTGCCCTCGCGTCGATTTTCAGTCAGCTTTCGCTGCTCGCCTTCGGCGGCGGGAATACCGTGCTGCCCGAGATGCAGCGGCAGGTCGTGGTCGTGCATCACTGGATGTCGGCCCACGAGTTCAGCGCGTTGTTCGGACTCGCCCAGGCCGCACCGGGTCCGAATCTGATGATCGTGACGCTCATCGGCTGGCACGTGGCCGGCTGGGCCGGCATGCTCGTGACTTCCGTGGCGAAGTTCGGCCCGTCGTCGCTCGTGACGATGGTCGTGCTGCACCTGTGGGATCGCTTCAAGGACCGGCCCTGGCGGCGCATCGCGCAGCGCGGCCTGGTGCCCGTGACCGCGGGCCTCGTCGCCGCGAGCGCGATGCTGATCGCGAGAGCCTCCGACCCCAACTGGATCGCGTGGGCCATTAGCGGCGCCTGCGCCGTGCTCGCGTTTCGCACCAGGATCCATCCCCTGTTGCTGCTCGGCGCCGGTGCGCTCATCGGTTTGAGCGGATTCGGGCAGTAACGCGAAGCGGGTTTGTCCGGCCGAAAGTGGGGCAGATTCGGCCGGCGCGCACTCAGACGCGCCTGCAATTTCCTTCGCATACCTGATTTAAATACCATGCGAACCGCCGCGCCGACGAAGGTCGCGGCCATCGCGCGCCCGCGGAAAATACGCGCCTAGCATAAAGAACCATCTCGAAAAATTGCGGTTCTTCATGATCCTGAATTAATTGCCCGTCCGGTCGGTTTATTAATAAAATCCCAATCGGAATGTCCTTTCAGGAGATATGCATGGACGAACGGCAGTTGGAGGCAATTGGCCGGCACCCCGATTTCAGGCGCCTGGTCACGAAAAAAACGAAGCTCACGTGGTCGCTCACCGCCGTCATGCTGGTGGCGTATTTCGGCTTCATCTTCCTCGTTGCGTTTTTTCCGGCAACGCTCGGTAGCCGGCTCGGGACGAGCGCGATGACTGTGGGCATCCCTGTCGCCGTCGTCTTTATTTTGCTTGCGTTTGCACTGACCGCCATCTACGTGGCCAATGCGAATGGCCCGATCGATGCGCTCAACGACAAAGTGAAGGAACACCGGGAATGAAGTCACTGCTCCTGAAACTGGCTGGCCCCGCCGCCGCTGCCCTGCTGGC